>ERZ842401.2703-NODE-2703-length-23348-cov-3.906367_pt1 | contig 23348 bp, 20 predicted proteins | sample MGYA00521270_ERZ842401 | MGnify/ENA primary metagenome ERZ842401 (study PRJEB31892, sample SAMEA3878208) | bioreactor metagenome | biome: Moose rumen | place: Sweden | collected 2011-10 | study: EMG produced TPA metagenomics assembly of the PRJEB12797 data set...
TAATGGTAATCCCTACAGCATCTATTCTCCAGAAGCCTGACCAGTTCATTTTTTCAGTGAGTTTCTGAGAAGCTCTGAGCAGTGTAAGGGAATACTAAATTGCTTGGTGAGATTAATGCGGCATTGGCTAAAATTTCTAGGCGGGATCGTCAGAGAGTTATGGATCGTTCAGTGTCTCGTGCTATGGCAGTGAATCCCTAATGCAGAAAAGTCCTTCCGGCCGTGATGTCCTTGATGTGTTCGAGTTTCCAGCTTTCACGGCTGTTCTTGTCGTTAATGGTAATCCCTACAGCATCTATTCTCCAGAAGCCTGACCAGTTCATTTTTTCGGTGAGTTTCTGAGAAGCTCTGAGCAGTGTTCGGAGCTTCCTGAAGCCTATAGATTCCAGAGGAGACTGAATTTTGTTCACAGTTCTGCACCTGACTTCAACAATCACTAGTTCTTCGGGCTTGGCCGTTGTGTCGAAAGCTACTATATCTAGTTCATCGTAATCATTCCTGACGTTGCGGGCAATAACTTTCCAGCCCATAGAGAGTAAATATTCTGCGACTGTGTCTTCTGCAAACCTGCCTAGTTCTTGTGCAGCGGTCATTACTGAGCCTCCTTGTCGAGCTTGTAGACCCATGCGAGTACGCGGGCTACTACTTCATAGAGTTCCGAGGGAATTTCCTCCCCAAGCTCAAGCGAAATTAGTGCTGAGACTAAAGCGGCATCCTCAACTATAGGCACATCTGCCTCAACAGCTCTCTCTACAATTTTGCGGGCTAAGAAGCCTTCTCCTTTAGCAATTACTGTAGGAGCAGCCATTTTCCTGCTGTCGTACTTAACTGCTACGGCCTTATCAGGTTTATTATTCTCTGACATGATGAGATATTATACTATTTCATTGCGGATAATAATATATTTAGACATTTTCTGACCTACTATATATCCCTGCGTCCGGCTTAGGATGCTTGAGATACTTAGGTATAAATACTTCACTGCTGACTCTCCAGTAACTGAACATGCAGAAATGATTGACCTTGTGAGAGATTTTGCCATCGCTGATTAACGCACCTCAACCACTATGAGATAATCTATCACCCTGAGAATGACCAACAGTTCAACATAGGCAAGTACATGACAAGGACTCAGAAAGTATAGTTTACGTACAGAGGCAGCGGCTCAGGAAATTACTCCGCAGAAAATGCATCACACCGTAATATCCAGTCCCCGTCCGGCCAAAAGTACATCACGTTCCGTCTCCGGCGCACGCATCGCTATCCCAATAAACGTTACCGGAATCTCCAGCCCCTGAAGCTCCCTGCGCAGTTCCCTTCTTCGTTTTCCGAGTAATTTGCAGGTATCAGGCTTCTCGGCGTTAAGCGTAAGGTTACAGCTCTTGCCATCGCTCTCAACAAGTCCCCCCACTTCACCAAGCACTGAACCAGTTATCCCAAAACCTACCTGCCAATACTTTTGACCGTCCTCTTGTACTGACCTCCCTACGTATACTCGTGCCGTCATGTTCTGTGAAGTGTTGTCCATTAACGGCCAGAACGGTGCAGCAAGCAGAGCAGGATTCACGTCATTTCTAGGAGACTTCATGAGGATAGACTGCGCCTGAAGGAATCTCGCTACGTCATCATTACCCTCTTTCAGTTCCCGCAACACTTTCACCGGGTCGTTATTCCTGCTTCGTTCTCGCAGCTCCTTGCGTATCCTGTTCCACATTTCCGTCGCTTCTTGACCGTTCATCGCGGCATACTGTGAGAGCAGAGACGCATTTTCCTGCGTCATAGGGACATCACGCGCCCAAAGCTCAATAAATGACGACAGCTCCCCCGAATCACTGCCCGACTTCCTCCACGCGTCTTTTATGGCGTTCAGGACTTCCGAAGACAAAGGCAGTCCGCGAGAAAGAAGAGCCGTCGCTAATTCCCTGTCTCTTGCCGGAATCTGTGAGAGAAAAGATAACTCACCCTGAGAAAGCCTCAGCACCGGCACTCCATCCTGTCCTGAAGCGTCCCACACTGCACGGAAATGTTCACCGGGAATCAGTGAGAGAGTCGCTCTCGCCCTGAGTTCCTGCGCGACTCCGTTCACGTCAACACGCACTAAGTACGTTCCGTCCTGATTCTGGGATAACACGCTGCCTTCAACTACCGTGCCAGTCTTGACACCGGCTAATCTTGCGGCAATTTGTGCGGGGGACTGTATTTGCGGCTGTGTCGAAATCTGACCCTGCCGGGCGTTCGTGCTGATGTTCTGCTGAGCCTGATTGTAGCCTTGATCTACCTGAACGTTAATTGACGGCATTAGATCCCCTGTTCAGCGCAATTATCTTCTCGCAGAAATACGGCCGGTGTATCGCACACATTCCTGCCTGCGCTATCATGTCCATATGCGCCTGTGTCGGATAACCCTTGTTCTGCGCAAAGTCGTAAAGCGGATATTTCATGCTGTATCTGGTCATCAGCTGATCCCTAAGCACTTTTGCCAGCACTGACGCAGCAGATACAGAAGGAATCAGAGTATCCGCACGTATCAATGTCCATTGAGGATATTTCAGCTTCTCGATACGTTCCGTGCCGTCAACTATTACGCATATTGGGTCTTGGCCGAGTTCTGAGGCTAACTTCTTTGCGCTTTTACCCATCGTCCATAGAGATGCTACAAGAATGTTATCTTTCTCTATCCTGTCAATGCTCCCGGAAGACACTGCGTATTTCACGTCCATTTCCTGCATTGCCTCGACGAGCTTCACGCGCTTCTTGGCACTTATCTTCTTGGAATCCCTGAGTCCCATTGAGAGTAATTTATCCTCCTGCTCCTCCGTGAGGTACACTGACGCAGCAAGTACAGGCCCGGCTAATGCTCCTCTTCCTGCCTCGTCCGTACCGAACACTATTCCTTTTTTCCTTAGACCCGCAAGCAGTTCACGGGCTTCTTCAAGACTCGCTCTTGGTGTAAGTATTAATTCATTCCACAATTGTAACTGCCTCATTTCTGAAATCTATTGCTCTCTCCTCATCTGGAAGCTCTAAGCATACTTTGCCAAGCCTCCCCGAACTGAAAGCCTCTATCAATTTTTGCCCGGCTAACTCCATGTTCACCCTGCCTCCTGAGACTAAGCAGCCGTATTTTCTGCCCGTCCTCTCAAGCGTCAGTGCAGGAGCTTCACCGTCAACATGTTCAACAGGCAGCATCCCGCTCATGCCTTTTGCGTCAAGGAAAGCTAATAACGATACAGCCGCATTTTCCCAGCCTCCGACTACTTCAGCCTTTGCGCAACCAAGCCAGGACAGTATCAAGTGCGCTCCTTTTTCTGCGTGAGGGTCGAGAATGCCCGGAGAGTCGACTATCAGCATGCCCTCATTCCTGTACCAGCTAACGGCCTTAGTTATGCCGGGAATGTTGCCTACACCAGCATTGGCCTTCCCGATTAACGAGTTCAGCAGTAACGATTTGCCTACGTTCGGGATGCCTACTACTGCGAGCCTTACTTCACGGTGAGCGGGCTTGAAGTGCAGAACAGCTTTCTTTATTGCGGATAAGCTTTCACGTTTCCGGAGGTCTGCTGAGTAAGTGTGCTTGAGGGTGTTCATCCAGACGGCTAATTTTTCAGGATCGGCCAAGTCCCTACGTGAGAGAACATGAATAACCGGCTTGACCTTTGCGAGAGCCTTAATCAATGGAGATGACGTAGAGGCCGGAGCGCGAGAGTCCCTGACCTCGATAATCACGTCTAACTTGCTTGCTAATTCGTTGAGCTTTCTTGTCCCTTTGGCCATGTGGCCGGGATACCATACTGTTCGCGACACGGTCTTACTTGGGAATGCCTATGCGGTTAAGCGGCCAGTAACGGCAGAATACAGGCCCTCTCATGTCATCTATTGACGCAAAGCCCCAATATCTGCTGTCCTGTGAATTGCTCCTGTTATCGCCTAGCATAAAGTACTTGCCTTCGGGAACAGTAAACGGCACTTCAGGAAATATATTGTTCGCCCTTAGTGTGTACCTGTCATGATGCTTGACGTACGGCTCGTCTGTCGGCTGACCATTGATGTACACAATGCCTTCCTTGATGTCTACAACATCACCGGGCACAGCAATAACCCGCTTCACAAAATCCCTGTCTCTGTCCATAGGATACCTGAACACGTAAAGCGAACCTCTTGACGGCTCAAAGAACCAGTTCCAGAATTTTGCCACTAATACCCTGTCATTGACCTCCAGCGTAGGAATCATTGACCCGCTAGGAATCCAGAATGCCTGTACTATGAACGTCCTGATTATCATCGCCAGAACGAACGCCCAAATAATAGTCTCTATAGTCTCGCGCCACCAGGGCTTGACTGCTTCTGCTGCCATGTTGTTAGCTCCTTGTGTAATGTGATTTATTGCGGTAATGATAACCCCTGAAAGTTTATCAGGCAAATTTTTTACTCTAGATATGCTGTCCTTCCGTAAGTGTTCCGCTACTCATTGTGAATATTCTTTTTCCGTACTTCAAAGCCTCTAAGTCATGAGACACTACAAGCAGAGTAAGTCCCTCACTGTTCAGCCCCGCAAATATGTTCATGATGTTCTGTGCGGAAATTACGTCGAGGTCAGAAGTCGGCTCATCAGCAATAACAATTTCAGGCCTGTTCACCAAAGCACGGGCAATAACTGCACGCCTCATCTCTCCTCCAGAAAGTTCATCAGGGTACGAGTCAGCGAGGTGAAGTATCTCCAGCCTATCGAGCATAATTCTTCCGTAACCTTCTCCATCTCCTCCGTGAGGGTACATGAAGAACGGAAGCACTACATTCTCAAGCACAGTAAGATTAGGGAGCAATGACATTCCCTGAGGAATAAAGCCTATTCTGTCGTTCCTGAGACGTGAAAGATACTCATCATCTTTTCCTGATAAGTCCTCACCGAAAAGTTCTACACTCCCTGAAGTCGGAGTCAGCATACCAGCAGCTATGTTTATCAGAGTAGATTTCCCGCTGCCTGAACGCCCGATAATGTTCACGAAGTCTCCGGACTCTATTGTCAAGTTCACACCCTTCACGGCCAAGAATGGGACTCCTCCCCTGAAATACTCTCTACTAACGTCATGAAGCCTCAGAATCTCACTCATCACGCACCTCTTAGGGCATCAATAACGTCGACTCTGCTTGCACGTACAGCAGGAACAAGAGCAGATAACGTCCCCGTAAGCACAGAGATTCCCACAGAAGCTAGAGCCGCAATAATAAGCACACTCACCGACGGCATAAGGAACGGCAAGCGCATAGTACTGGGGACAAATGGACTCAGTGCCAGAATCAGCAGGCCTCCCAGAAAAATTCCGGTCAATGCTCCGTATGAGCTTATCGTGAATGCTTCGGATAAACATATCTTCATGAGTTTGCTTCTTCCTGCTCCGAGTGCTCGAAGAACTCCTAGCTCACGTTTGCGTTCTGAGAAGGTTACAGCAAAGATTATCCCTGAGATTATGACGGAGATCAGCCACATTCCGGCCAAGCTCCAGACAATTATCCATGAGATTACGAAGAGACTCCCCCCGATACTGTTCACAAACTTCTTGCTGAAAAGTGCATATATCCCGTGCTTATTGAGAACTCTGTTCAGCTCTATTGCTGCTGCCGTAGAATCATAGCCGGGCTTCAGCTTCAACATAATCACTGAGTCTAGGCTGCCGTCATTCTTGAGTTTGCGTCCTGTTATTCGTTCTGCTTCCTGCGCAAGAATAGCTATCGTGTTCCTGTTCATGAATATCATTGCGTCAAAACCCATTCCTGTCTGTTCTAGCCTGCCTGCAACTGTAAGCTCATGCCCAAAAAACTTTACTTTTTCTCCGGGCTGACCGCTGATGTGATAGCCGATTACTGCCTCGTTATCCTTGAGTGAATGATACAGACTCGACTCAAGCCACGGCCTCACAATAAAATCCGTGTCGTAATCAAGCCCAACTATCTGCACAGGGTACGAACAGCACGACGCGTTCAGTGTTGCCAAAAACGTCTGCGGAGATGCTGCGGATATTCCTATGTCTGCCTCAAGATTCCGCACGAGACTCATTGTGTCTTCCGGAAGGTAGAACGTAGAAGGTTTTCCGGCTAAAAGTATGCTGTCAACATGAGGGTCAAAACCTGCGGGCACAAGCATTACGTCAGCTCCGAGCCTGTTTGCTGTACTTCGTGCACCGTCGGAGAGAGAGACTGACATTACAGAGCCGGTGAACAGAAACAGTGTGAACAGGAGAATCACCGTTACTAGGCAAAAACTGCGTCCGGGTTTGCGCTGAATGTTTTTGCGGGCAATTGATGAAGTAGTGAGAGGGGTCATGTGTTCCTCCCTGTTACGAGACTGAAGACTAAGAGGGCTGTGCTGCATACGATAATGATCGCTACTATTACACTCACTGCTGGCATAGTTACGGCACGACAGGCATGTTCAGGATTCCCGCATAGTCCGCAGGGATTCAGAGTAACTATCTTGTGTGGGACAAGCAGACAAAAACTCACTGCAATGATTGCGCATAACGAATACAGCCTCATAAACTTTCTGCTGAGAATAACTGCCAGAGTCAGTAAAGCAATAACTACTCCGACAGCAGTGATGAATATTCCGGAGTAATAGCAGCCCATAGGTGTACCGTCAGGCTTCAGCATTTCACACACCGGGAACAGCACAAACGATGAGAGAGCTAATACAGCCCCAGCAATTAAGTTTACGTACAAGAGAATTTTTCGCATGATCATTGCCTCGTGCGTCTCGGAGCGGCTCCGTAAGTTCCGTCGGGATTGTAAATGTATGTCTCTGATCCTTTCGCTCTTGGGTTGACTATCCCCAAATCCTGACCGTTCAGGATAACCTGTGCTGCTGAAGGCCGACCTATCACTACTCTTGCGTATGTCTCCAAATCCCAGCGCATAGACTCTCCCCGCCTTAAGGTGCGTCTATAAACGGGCTGTGCATTCCCAAAAGCTACACTCAGCCACACATCGTTCACTGCACGAATCTCTAGTGAGGGTTTCACGTCTTCCTCTTCCTGCCCTTCGTCGCCGGAAACGTCATCGCTTACTGACACGTCCTGAATATCGCCCTCTATTCCGGCAATAACAGTATCAGAAGAAATATTTGCTGAAGTCATAGGCCCTCCTGCTCCTGAAAAGTTAAAGAGCTTAAGATTCTTTAGGTCAAGTCCGCCGTAAGTTACCGCATACCAGACATATGACCCTGTGCCGACAAGCGCAGTCAACAGCACAAGGAATACCCAGAAATGTGATACAGGCTTAAACCCTTTTGGCATTGACGAGCCGTTGCCGAGAATGCTCTTAAGATTCTTGCCCTGATGAGCGTCCTGCTTCTTCTGATTCGGCGAATTATCCGTGCGGTCAAGCTGCGCCATGAAGTCCTCCTGCATGTCTTCAGCGTTTATCAGCTTCAGGTACGTCCTGATGAACCCCTTGATGTACACCGGCTCAGGAAAACCCTCATAATTCCCTGCCTCTATTCCGCGTAAATACTCCATGCGTATTTTTGTGCGGTCAAATACTGTCTCTAATGTCATGCCTATGCTTTCTCGGCGTTCTGCTGCCATTCGCCCCAATTCCTTGAGGACATCTTCACGTTCTGTCAAAATTGCTTCACTGCCTCCTTAATATCTGCAAGCCATTTCCCCGGCTTATCCTGTGCAAAAACTGCACTCCCCATCACTACTACATCACACCCTGCATTCACTGCACGGGCTATATTTTCTCCGTTTATGCCTCCGTCCATCTCGATCACGTAATTATGCTTGTGCACTTCCCTTAAGCTCACGAGTTCACGGACTTTCTCAAGCGAGGATTCTATGAACTTCTGCCCGCCGAAGCCAGGAGTTACTGACATTATCAGCACCAGATCAGCAAGTTCTAGGACACCTTTCACGTTCTCAACCGGAGTCGGAGGACACAGCGCAATACCTGCCTTCAGCCCTGCACTCTTTATCATGCTAAGTGAGGCGTGAAGCAAATGAGGTTCTGTCTCTGCATGAATGGTGATTAGTGAAGCTCCAGAATCGATAAACAGCGGCAAAATCACGGCCAAGCTGTCAATCATCAAGTGAGTATCTATGAAGGCATCCGGGTATCTTTTCCTGAGGGCACGCGCAAATTCCGGGCCGAATGATAAGTTACGTACAAAATGGCCGTCCATGATGTCGAGGTGAAGCCAATCATAATTACCTTCCAGAGAGTCAACAGCTCCCGCAATATTGAGCGGATCAGCCCCAAGCAATGACGGAGCTATAAGAAATTTGTGTTTATTGTTCATGTTATTTCTGCCTGTCCTGCCACACGAACTCGCCGCCGAGATATATCGTGATTACGCATTCATTCGTGTATTTCGCCGTAGTGTTTATGCTCTCTCCGCCTCTTACCTGCCTGTTCAGAACGTCGCGCTTTCCTGAAGGGTCAGTAAGCTCTATGCGCAAATTCATCGGCCTAGCAATGGGCGGCACAACATAACGTATTCTTGCTGTCTTGCTGCCTCCTGAAGCTGCAGGTGCTGGAGTCGCTGCCGGAGTCTGTGAAGGAGCGGGAGTAGTCTGGTTATTCGCTGCCGGAGTACTCTGCTGTGCTGCCTGACGAATTGCCTCTTGAGGAGTCTGGGCTTTGGTCTGAGCCGGAGGAGTCTGTGCGGTCTGAGGCTTGGGAGTTGCAGCCGGCTGTTCTGCCGGAGTATTCTGCTGACTGGTTACGCGCCTTACGTTCGAGCTGGAGTCAGCGTCCATGAATCCCGCAGGCCTTCTCTGAGTCGCGAGCTTCAGGATTACTCCCTCTCCGGCCTTTATGCTTGTTCCTGCACCTGGGCGGGTCTCAATAGCCAGCCCTTCAGGCAAAAGCGGACTGTACACCTTGTCCACCGCATTAACCTTCACTCCTCCAGCCTCTAGGACATTGCGGGCTTCTTTCTCGGTCATCCTGTTCACGTCAGGGACTATTACGTTGCCGTTGGAGTCTCCAGCGTCCTGAACGAGGAGGTCTATTTTTCTTCCTGCCGCAACATTCGCCGGAGCAGCAGGACTTTGGGCTATAACGCTGCCTGCCTGCCTGCCAGATTCACGAATCCTCACTACATCGCCTAAAGTGAAGCCCTGAGTCTTTATCTCTTCCTGAGCCTGACTGAGAGTCTTTCCCGACACGTCCGGTACAGGGTGAAGCTCTCCGCCTTTTGCGACCTGAAGCACAATAACTTTTCCCTTGCGAAGTTCCGCTCCCGCTGCTGGAGACTGCGCAAGTACACGGCCTTCCGGGAGTGTTGATGCGACCTGTTCGATCTGCACGACGAGTTCGAGTCTCTCAGCTTCTGCAACGGCTTCTACTATTGATTTATCCTTGAATGAGGGGACAGTAGACATTCTTTCGGGCTTCATGAAGACTGTGTAGACCACAATTGCCCCTGACGCAAAGATTATCAGCGCAATCATGAAGAATATCAGTCCGAACCCTCCTGCTCCTTTACGCACTTTTCCTAATCCGCCTCCTTCATGACAGACAGCATACGTTCTATTATTCCTGTTCCGTTGAGTTTCTCGTTGTCTTGAGCATAATCCAGAGCTTTTTTTCCGAAGTTATCCTTTGCTGGAACGTCCGCTCCTGCGTCGAGAAGGGCATTAACCACTTCAGGAGTATTCCACTGAGCCGCAAGCATCAGGGCTGTACGTCTGCTCTTGTCCGGTAAATCCTCAGCTCCTCCGTCTATCAGGGCATTCACGACTCCTGGGTCAGGGTTGTTCATAGCCGCATAAAGCAGTGCCGTCATGCCATTAGTGTCCTTGAGGTTAGGATCAGCACCGAACGTTAAGAGTGCGTTGACAGCTTCAGGAATATTCTTTTTAGCTGCAGCCATAAGGGGGGTAATGCCGTCATCCCTGCCTAGATTGGTATTTGCTCCTGCTTTTGCTAACAGCTCTATAACTTCACTGTGAGGGTTAAGAGCCGCCCAGCCCATTGCAGTATTTCCGTCCTGCTCCCTTGCATGAACATCAGCTCCTGCATCAAGCAGCACTTTCACGGCCTCAGGAGTATTTTTCTTTGCGGCTCCCATAAGCGCAGTGCTTCCGTACTCGTAAATGTAGTTGACGTTGATGCCTGAATCTACAGCCTCCTGTATTTCTTCAGCAGTCCCGTTTTCGCATAAGTCCCAAAAATCGTCCTGCCGTTCTTTCTCAATAACACTCTTAAACTTAGGCATCAGCAGACCTCCTCAAGATAAGTGCGCAGTAAAATCCGTCAAGCCAAGAGTTATACGGCAAAATGTATGTCCCGTAAGGTTTCCCTCGCCTGTACATGCTGCCCTTCCAGCCGATAAGCCCCGACACGTCAGCGCATTCCGGGTGATTCGTCAGGATTTGAGCAACTACGCTTTCGTTCTCCTGCTTCAGGAGAGAGCACGTAATGTAGAGCACATACCCTCCTTCTCTGCACACATTGACCGCATGATCCAGCAGCTTGGCCTGAATCCCTGCGAGTCCGTCAAACTTCTGCCAGTCGAGCCGCCATTTAGATTCCGGCTTGCGAGTCCACGTCCCGGAGCACGAGCACGGAGCATCGAGCACCACGAACGACGGAGCTTCAGCAGGCTCAAGGACTACTCCATCACCTGCGCGTATATCTGCACGGCCGGACAGTCCGAGTCTGGCTAATTCTCTTTCTGCGCTTTTGAGTCTTGCCTCTGCAATGTCCCAGCACTCTATCTTTGCTTCAGGGTTTTCCTGCAAAATCTGCGCTGCTTTCACTCCGCGGCCTGAACACATGTCCAGAATTAGACCCTCACCGTAGAATTTCTTGACCAGCGAGGCCGCAAGTATCGAGCTTTCTGACTGGACAGTGCATAACCCTTCAGCGAAGCCGGGGACTTTTGCGGGCAGTATGCTTCCGTTGAGTCTGAGGGCTGATGATATGTCGGACTGTGTGTAGCGGATCTCTTTTGCGCCGAGGAGGGCTGACAGTTCGTCGAGTTTACCGGGAGTTACGCGTAATGCAGCGAATGACGGCTTTAACATCATCTCGAAGATTAGAGCGAGTTCCGGTCTGCTCCATGTTTTGAGCCATGCGGGCATTGACCACACTGGAATCCCTGAGTACAGAGCTTTATCCTCAATAGCGGCTGAATTTCTGTAGTGTTCTGCTAATTCTGTTCCGGCCTCGTTTATCTTCCTGAGTACGGCATTAACCAGAGAGACATATTTAGTGAAGGCGTTGTTGCGTTTCAGGTATTCAAGTATGCCGTTGATGAGCACTCCTTCAGAGAACCGGCGCAGCTCAAGAATCCCGCCTGTGCCCATGATTACGCTCATATACACTTCAGGAGGAAGGTTTTCCTGTGCACGGAGGAACTTGGCCGCGATGTTTTCCCAGAGTTCTTTACGGCGCATGACTATGTAGACCAGAGACGAGGCGAGTGAAATATCAGGGGCTTTCATGTTTTCTCTGTCTGCGAGTTTACGCAGGGATTCGGACGCAAAAGCTCCTGTGCTCAAGTCTGACGTTAGTATCTTGAGTGCAGCTTCTATTCCCCTCAAGACTCTTAACCCCGCCTTCGTGATCTGCTGATGAGAATTAGCCTGAGTAACTGCAGGACAGACATCAAGGCCGCCGCAATATATGTCCATGCCGCAGCAGTGAGTACCTTTTTTGCTCCTGCGAGTTCATCAGGTGCGAGGGTATGAGTCTGTTCCAACAGCTTCAAGGCTCTGGAGCTTGCGTTTATCTCAACGGGCAGAGTAACAAGATGGAAGACTAATGCGCCGGAGAATAGCATGATGCCGATGTTGACGAGCATGGAATTAGCCATGAGTAGTCCTATGAAGAAGAGGGGCATTGACGCAGTTGAACAGATATTCACGACCGGTACTATAGAGTTCCTGAAGATGAGCGGTGAATATGCCTCGTGATGCTGAATTGCGTGGCCGACTTCGTGAGCGGCTACACCGATTGAGGCGATACTCCTGCTGCTGTATACGCTGTCTGAGAGGTTGAGCGTCTTATTTCTTGGGTCGTAGTGGTCAGTGAGTGATCCCGATACGTGGTTTATGGGCATGTTAGCCATTCCGTAGAGAGTGAGGAGCATACGTGCTACACTGTCTGCGGTAACTCCTCCTCTTGCTGGAATCTGGCTGTACTGATTGAAAGTAGACTGAACACGAGCTTGTGCCCAGCCTGATAACAACACTGCTGGTATAAGAATAAGCATAGTAGGGTCTAGACCATAACCGAACATGATAAATTTTCCTCCTGCATTAATGATTAATGGATATTTGCAAACTCAGAGTATAACACACAGCCTTTAAAATGTGCGTGAGGGGGTATGAAAAGTTTTTGTTATGCTTTTTGTCTTCATGAAATACCGCATATCTCGTAAAATACTTTGCATATTATCAGCAGGATTACAGCGCAGGTCTTTTCCCCTAAACGTCATGCATCAGCTATAATTTTGACATTCTAACTAACGATCATGAAGGGCGGTACTTATTTAGAAAGCCTGTAAATTCTTATGTGTATTAGCAGCCGTATTAGCTTTACCGTTTCAGCATCAGGTGAAGCCTCTTCGCCTGTACGTCTGGCAGTTATGAACACTGCAAAAGATTCCGAACTCAGGCATAAGTCAGATATAGCAGCAAATGTATTTACTGGCACGCTCGCGAAGTCAAAGGCCGTTGCGCTTGCTGAACGTGAAGAGCTTGATGTGATAATTCAGGAACAGAAGATTACTGCGTCAGAACTAGAAGACTCTGCAGCAAAGATAGGAGGAATTATGGGTTGTCAGTATATGCTGCTGGTCTCTCTGGTTTACGAGGCTTCCCCGATAATCAGCGCAAAACTGGTTGATGTTGCTACGTCACAGGTAGTCTATTCGGACACGGAGATACCTGATGCTTTGGACGAGTCATCAATGACAGCGGCAAGTTCCCGTATGGCAGATAAGGTGCTGGAAGTCTTGGCCGGAGAACAGGCAGTGATTACGGAGATCAACCGCAGGGAAATTACGATAAATCGCGGGAGTTCATCTGGAGTCAGGAAAGGCGACCTTTATCGTGTTTATACCGGGACGAAACGCAGTACCGTTAATCTGGCAGTGATAAGGGTGAAAGACGTACACTCAAGTTTCAGCTATGCGGAAGTAATCAAGAACGGAGGGTCTCTCTCATCAATCCGCAGATCTGACAACGTGGAGGCGGTCTCGAAGAAGGAAGCTGACTCACTGATCAAAGGCAAGAAAATAGCGAAGAAGCGTTCAGGTGAAAAAGCTGCAAGCACTAAGGCACGAACATCTCAGGAAATGACGCGTAAGGCGAAAGGCGGAGCAGAGGGGGATTTTGAGAAGTTCATTAAGGCGACCCAAGATTATTACGTTGAGATGACCAAGCGTGAAGAGAACATCAGCCGTTCGAACAACAAAGAGATGTATAACAATATGGGAGACTCATGGGTTGATTTCGGGAAAAATATCGTCCAGTACGCTAACGAGGAAATGAAGAAACTTCTGGACGAGGAACAGAGACTGGCAACCATTAACGCTGGAAGAGCCAGAGCCTCGAAGGAACAGAAAAAACTTCAGGAGACAATGCAGGAAGGCTCACGCACAATTGATAAACTTGTTAAGGATTGTTATGCGTCGGCTATACGCTGCTTCGGCTGGTCAGCACAACGTGGTGATGCTTATGCTCAGAATGAACTTGGGTTGATCTACCTTAAAGGAGTGGGCGTAGAGAAAGATTACAGCAAGGCATTCGAGATGTTCAGTAAAGCTGCTGCGCAAGGTCGTAACAATGCTGAACAAAACTTGGCTGCAATGTACTTCAATGGCTGGGGCGTAAGGCAGGACAACGCAAAAGCCTTAGAGTTTCTGCACAAAGCTGCGGATCACGGTAATGATATGTCTCAGGCTGATTTAGGGCATGCATACCTTAGCGGTATAATAGTAAAGCAGGACTACACAAAAGCCGCTGAATATCTGCATCCGGCTGCAGAGAAAGGTAACGGCAATGCGCAAAATGATTTGGGATTCATGTACTTTAACGGTCTGGGAATGAGACAGGACTACACGAAAGCTGCCGAGCTGTTCCGTCAATCTGCCGAACGGGGCAATTCAAACGGACAATTCAATTTGGGCTATATGTACTCGCGTGGCTTGGGACTTCCGCAAGACATACGGCAGGCGATAGAGCTTTTCCGCAAGGCAGCAGCACAGGGGCATGAAGGCGCAAAGAATGAGCTTCAGGCTTTCGGATTAAGCTACTAATCACAGGAAAGAGAGTGTTTCCTCATGCTCAAAAAATTATTGCTAGTGTTCGTGCTGGTGCTGGAGTTCTGTCCTCAGCTTGAAGCAGCTTCATCGATAAGGCTTGGGGTCTTGAGGTTCGGCAACTCCGGCGGTTTACTGAAGGAGGCAGAGGCAATCACGGACAGTTTCATAAAGAGGCTTTCTGTGTCAGATGCCGTAATACTCATTAACCGCAGCAAGATCGATAAAACGCTTAACACTGAATCCGACATAAATGCACTCTCTGACTTCGGCAGGACGGAAAGATGCAAGTATATACTTCTCGGCTCTGTCAACAAGGACAAAGATATTGTTATCAATGTGAGAGTAATTGATGTTGAGACAGCAAAAGTTGTGTTCTCCATGTCAGAGGCCAGTCAATCAACCAAAGCAGCATCATTATCTGCGGCAAGTGCCAGACTTGGTGACAGAGTCAGACAAAGACTCACCGGCGAATACCCCAGAGTGTTATCCGTGAAGGGAAAAGATATCAGCTTAAGCATAGGCAGCACTTCGGGCGTGAAGAAGGGAGATTTATACCGTGTCTATGAGGAAGATAACGAAGCACTCGACAAGGACGGCAATACGGCAGGAAGATTCACGGTAGATTTAGCTGTTATTGAGGTTAAGAGCGTGATGAAAAATTCGAGCACGGCTAACCTGTTCAAGAATGGCGGAGAGAAAGAGATACTCCCTGAACTGAGCCTGAAACGTATTGAGGCTGTTACCAGAGAGGAAGCCGCAAAACTTATTCGTCAAGGTATTTTCTCCATGAAGGCAATTAACGAGAAAAGAAACTCTCACTCCGGCTACCATCCAGCACTGAGCCTGAATCCCAATAAACAGTCCCAATGGTCTGACGAAGAGTTCGCTAGAATACAGAGGCTCGCAGAAAAAGGACACCATGAAGCACAATTCTGGCTGGGAAATCACTACGTGGGACAAAGAGATTTTTCTCTTGCTCTGAAGTATTTTCAAGACGCTGCAAAACAAGGCAACAGTAAAGCACAACAAGGACTAGGTTTCTTGTATGAACAGGGCTTTGGAGTCCCGCAGGATTACCAGAAGGCATTTGACCTCTATGTTCAGTCAGCAGGACAGGGATTTTCTGGGGCACAAAATAATCTTGGTTACATGTACCAAGAGGGTAAAGGAGTCCCGCAGGATTACGCAAAAGCTGTCTATTGGTATCAGAAAGCCGCAGAACAAGGAAACTGGCGCGGACAAACCAACTTAGCTTTTATGTACTTTAACGGCTTGGGTGTGGAGCAGGATTATAGGAAAGCTGTATTCTGGCTTCAGAAGGCAGCAGATGAGAACAACATTATTAATGCAAAGCTGATGTTAGGACAGCTGTATGCCGCATTGATTGATGCCGACAGGATTCAGCGGGTTAGTAGGAACTCGCAGGCTCATGATTTCCTGAACCTATCGCGTGAATGGTATCAAAAAGCTCTTGAGCAGGGGAAGCAGGAGCAAAATGCTGAAGCCATAAGGAGAGCCAATGATGAACTCGAAAAGCTCTCCCGCATTACCGTCAACTGAGCACAAAGGGGAGACTCTCTCTCCCCTCATCCTCATTACTGTCCCCACACTCCAAGTCCTGCATTCCTTGCTTCGGACTCATATTCCGTGAACTGTTTAGCGTACCTGTTATTCGGCTTGATGATCATCACCTTTGCATACCCTCCAAGCAGTAATCTAGCGTTAAACATGTCCCGCTTCATCGTCTCAGTGTTTATGCTTTTGGGCTTGGCCGTCCAGATGTAGGCTAAATGTCTGCTGTACCTGTCCTGCGGAGACTTGTCGTACTCCAGCCACACGCGCTTTCCCGTCAAACTCTGCTTAGTGAATGCGCTCGCTTCTTTCCCGTAGTACTGCACGGGCTTGTTGGGGTGTACCGTCTCAGGAGTGTCCACTCCCAAGAAACGCACACGTCTCTCCGTTCCGTCAACCGTAATCACTGCCGTATCACCGTCAACTACACGCGTAACAGTCCCGGCGACAAACCCCGAATCGTCCTGTTCCTGTTCCTCAAGCAGCCCCTGTCCTCCAAAGAAATAGAGAGCTATTGCCGCAACTATCAGCAGGATAATTTTCTTAGGGCCGAGCTTCATGATGTCCTCAAGAGTGATTTGCTGCTGTGTCTTCTTCCGTGCCATGATGATAGCCTCCTTTGACGTTTACATTTCCCAAGTCTTAGCCTTAATAGCTGATACATGCTTTGCCACTGAGCTGCGGGCTGCCATAGACAGTAATCCGCCGTACATCTTGCTGATGCTGCCGGGGGATGTTTTGGCCAGCTGTTTAGCCTCGCCTATCTGGTGGGACGTGTAGACTATCTCGCTTGTCTCAACGTCAACTACCCTGATATCGAGTGCTACATACGCAGTTTTTGCCTTAGCGGATGAGCCGAGAATAGGGATCATAAAACCTGATGCCTTTTCGCTGTAGTAGTAGAGAGTTATTGAGCCGGTAATGATGTATTGTGCTCCCATAATTCTGCCTGCCTTTGGAGCTGTTGACGGGTCGACGAGTCCGGACTGGCCGAGATTATGTTCTCTCACGATGTCATCTAGGCGTTCACGTTCCAGCAAGGTGAATACTCCGGCATTATGCAGTTCTGTAGTCATCATGTCTATTATTGCTGAGGCGGGAGCATTGCCTTCTTCGCTTCTGTCATTGAATGGGAGAATTACTACTCTAGGTCTCTGGCGCGATGTCGAAACGTTGATGTTCTGTGAAGGTGTTTCTGGCTGTCTCTGTGGAGTAGTATCAGCTTTAGGGGCTGAAGGCTTCGTCTTATCTAGCAGATTTAGTCTCGTTAGTGCTTTGACGGCCTGAAAATTTCCCTTGTAAGCTGCTGCCCAGTACAATTCTACAGCTGTCTTCATGTCCTTCTTGATGCCTAAACCGTTTTCATATATACGCCCAAGATCCATTATGCAGTAACCATCTCCCATTTCTGCACCCTGCGCGTAATATTCAATGGCCTTCTTGTAACTCTGCTTCACTCCTAAACCTTGCTCATACATAAATCCTAGAGCGTTGAATGCACTTGCGTAGAAGTCGTTGTAGTTATCACTATTGTACAGAGCAACAGCTTTCTCGAAGTATTGACGTGCCTTTGCGTAGTCCTGCTTCACTCCATCACCACGAAAATACATATTGCCGAGATTCTTGATGGCTAATACATTGTTCAGGGCAGCGGCCTTCTCCCAATACTCGCTAGCTTTCTTGTAGTCCTGCTTGACACCATGACCGGAGGCATATATCCAGCCTAGACTCAATAAAGCCTCAGTGCTGTTTAGTGCAGCCGCCTTCTCGTAATATTCAACAGCCTTCTTGTAACTCTGCTCCACTCCCAAACCCTGCTCATACATCCAGCCTAAGTTCATAAGAGTACCTGCATCGTTGAGGTCTGCGGCTTTGTCCCACCACTCGCTGGCTTTCTTGTAGTCCTGCTTGACACCTTCTCCGCGATAGTACATGTTGCCTATACTGATAAACGCTTCACCTTTGCCGAGAGCAGCGGCTTCCGTATAGTATTCCAGTGCCTCGCTGTAATCTTTCTTGACACCGTTACCGTAATAGTACATCTCGCCGAGATTAAAGAGTGCTTCCTTGTTGAGGAGGTTAGCAGCTTTCTCGAATAATTCCCGTGCCTTCCTGTAGTCCTGCTTTACGCCGAGTCCCTCAGAATACAGCAAGCCGAGATTGTTGATAGCTCCGTCGTTGTTGGAGGCGGCGGCAATCTCATAGTATTCCTTAGCCTTCTTGTAGTCTTGATTTCCGCCTAAGCCGTCTTCGTACATTATGCCTAAATTGGCTGCGGCTTCAGCGTGATTACGGGCTGCGGCTTTTGTCCAGTATTCGCGGGCCTTCCTGTAGTCCTGCCTGACACCATCGCCGTTATAGTACATGCTGCCGAAATTAAAGAGCGCATCTACGTTGTTCTTAGCAGCTGCTTTCTCCCAATACTCTCTGGCCTTCTTGTAGTCCTGTTTGACACCATCACCTAACGCGTACATCAAGCCTAATGTGCTCTGCGCAGATGAATCTCCACGTTTGGCTCTCTCAAGCACAGCCGAAAATTCCGCCTTCGTCGCTCCTAATGACACACACGCCGTCAGCATAACAATAACTGCTGCTAAAAATATTCTTGTTGACTTCATCAATCACTACCTCCTAACCTGAACTTTTACACACCCTGCACGTCTCTTCCCGGACTTCATGACTAACAGCATGTATAAATCCGTAAAGCACGGCACTGCATCCTTAAGCCATTCACCCGGCAAGAACTCTACACTGCCTTCTGCCTCGTCAATGCCTCCACATCTCGACCACGCAGAATACTCGCTGTACGATGTCCCGCAAATACACCCTTCAGCATCAAGCTCCTTCACGTCCACACCATCCAGCTTCACCCTGAACGTCCCCCCCTCAATCACTGCATTTACTGACTCGCCGGTAATTATTCCCAGCTCAGACCTTAGGGAACTCGCCAGCTCCTCAGCTTTACACGCCCACTTCACCGTAAACCCCTCCATCATTGCCCGCGCAATATAGGGCTTGTTCTGCAGGCCAAGCTCGATTTGCCGGTCAAACTCCTGCAGTTCTCGTTCCTCCTGCCTCTCAAACTCCCTCACTCCTGCAAACACTTTCTCCTCAGCCTCACCGCTCAGCAGCTCACTCACCGCATCAATCTCCATTGCCCTGAACCACGCATTATTACGCCAGTCCATAGCTTCGGGCTTAAGCGTAAAGTGTTCAGCTAGTGCCTGCTCTGACTCCGTCTGTTCGTAGTCTTCTGGGATATCAGGGATGCCGAAGTACCACACAAGATACGGCGAGTAACATGGCCGGCCGGGGGCTTTACGCAGAATGATCCTGTCAGTGTCGTTCCTGAGCTGGATTATCGTGCTCTCCAGAGTCTCGGTGTTGCAGATGGTCAGAGGCTTGCTGAAGTGAGGGGTGTCGCTGCGGGAGCGCAATATCGTCTTCAGGGTGTCGACGCTCACGGGCTTTGCAGGCTTGATGGAAAACGGGAGTCCCTGCCATTCAGTGTTATGCAGTTCCGACAAGTCCATATCAAGCAGAACCTCGAACGCTCTCACATGCCGGTATGTGTTCTTGTCGAGGCCGTATGTCTCAGGAGACTGATACACCCTCGCGAAGTCAAACTCTCCGTCTTCAGGGCTGAACCATCCTCGTTTCTCTGCGTAGTTCACTAAGTCGTTATAGCCTCGTGCTTTCTTGTCAGGCTCATGAATAGTGTAGTGGTTGGGGATTACGGCGACTTCATCATCTGGGACGCGTGATATTGCCCAGTGTTTGCCGCGAACTATCTGCATGACGTAGACCTCGTCACGGTCTGCGAATGCGTAGCTCCTACCGCTGGAGGCGTAACCGTACTTGCTGACCAGTCCGCAGGCCAAGTTCAGGGCTTCTCTAGCTGTGTGTGCTTTCTCTGCGACTAATCGACGGAGACCGTAGCCTATACCGCCATCAGTCAGTGAGGGGGAGTCTTCCCTCGAGTCAGCGCAGTTGTTGGAGCAGATTACTACACCGTGCCCGTTGACGTAGAGATCGCAGAAGGCTGATGCTGAGTAATCTTCACTGCAGGTCATTGCTTCAGACCAGAAGAGATTTGTGCGGGTAGTCCAGAGTTCTGGTGATGCTAAGTCCGGCTCAAAAGTTATGCGAGTGCCGGGTTTACGCCTGCGTTTACGGACTAAATGTGTCTGCATTATGAAGCGTCCTGGAGCGTCTTCGTTATGGCCTATGAGAACTTCACCTGTAGATGAGGCTTTACGTCCTGCTATAATTGTCATGCACATGCTGAAAAATTTATCTCCCATGCAAAAAATTACGCATATTTTATCCTATAATTACGCGCATAATCATGAATCAAGAGGGGCGTGAATTTCCTTATGGACGAATCTAATCTGAATGATGTACTTTTTCCCAAGACCAGACGACGCAGAAAAAGGCCATTACATAGGCGGGGAAGAGGCTTGTTGAAGTTATTGTTCGGGCTGGTGCTGCTGCTTATAGTTCTGGGGGTGATATTCTCCATCGCTGATATCGGCGGGAATATCATTCTAGGCTACGCTCAACAATACCTCAGCGAAAACATGGGCCTCACTCTCACCGCAGAAAGTGTTACGGGCAATCCGGTGAAGGGTTATAGGCTCAACAATTTTGCGTTAGCTGACCAGTCGGGACAAAGATTACTCTCTGCAGGCTGCTTGTCAGGACGAGTGAACTTCCCTGCTCTCTTCAGAGGGGATGTCAGACTCGCTGAAATCTCCTTAGGCGGTATGAGCATGGACTTAGACTCCCTAATAGCCGCTGTCAAGAACATCAAGTTCCCGGAGGCCAAGAATGACACATCAGCATTCACACTCTCTGCTGCTCCAGCATACGCAGACTCGCAAAACAACCTCCCTGATATTCCGCTCGACAGATTCAGCCTCAGAGACAGCGTATTTTCCTCAGAGTACGGCATTATCACCATAAACGAGATCGGCGCAGACTTGAGGACGTTCGACATAGACATTGACGGCAAAATTAACGACGTGCCGGTGAAGGGCGTAATAGACATGGGTGAATCATCAGGCCTCACAGCAATCAACAGGTCAGATATTACGTTAGGGAAGGGCAGAGTATTAGCTACGGGAGGCTGTATCAATGACGCTCTCGACCTCCACATCTCCATTGAGGACTTAGACCTTCAGGAGATCACCGGCCTCTACCCTGCAATGCTCAAGCCTGAAGACTTCTCGGGCACTGCTGACATTAACCTCGACATCGCAGGAGAACTCTCCTCCCCCCGCGTGATTGGCACTATCGACTACAAGGGCAGCAAGATCTACAGTTTCCCTATCGAACGCATAAGCACTAACATCAACTACGCGAATTACCGAGCTGGTTTCAGCAACATTCAGGCAAACATATTCACTGTCCCGATTCAGGGTGAACTCGCTGCAGCTTTGAGGCCAGGTGAAAATCTCTCCGTCATGATCAAGCTCGACGGCTCTGATGCCTCCCTCGACGGACTCGACTCGGTGCTCGGCATTCCGGAACTCAAGGCCTTATCCGGCAAAGTAGACTCCTTCAGCGCAAACATCTCAGGCCATATCAACGAACTCTCCGGACTCGTGAACTTCTCAGCCCCAAGAATCGCATACTCCGGACGAGCATTGACTAACATCCGCGCACAACTGAAGCTCACTAAAAGCGACAAAGCTAACGTTGACGGCAAGTTCCAGTTTGAGGGAGCACAAGGCTACATTCAAGGGAGTGTGGCATCTTTCCTGAAAAGCCCTAAGCTAGATGTTACTGCTAAGATCGTTGACCTCGACGTTAAGAGAGTCGCTAGCATGATACCCGACGCATCAGACTACAAACTCTCAGGGAGAATCACTGCAGCCCTAAACCTCAAAGGCAGCGTTAATGACCCCACAATAACGGGAAGTCTGGACAGTCCGGAGCTATCAGGATGGGAGCAGACAATCACTAAGCCGTCAATAAACTTCACTTACGCTAGCAAGACTCTGACTCTCACTAAGACGCAAGGCACTCTAAACGGTATGCCCATAAACTTGAGCGGTACTGTAGGGCCTGTTCCGTCAGACAATCCAGGACTCAACATCAGCGCAGCTATCTCTATGACTCCTGCCGCACTAAAAGCCTATATTCCTGACATTGACCAGTACGCCGTGAAAGGTAGCGTGAATGCTGGCCTAAAGGTTACTGGGAGCGTCAACAGTCCTTCTGTGAGTCTGGTAGCGTCATCGCCGAGTCTGCAGGCTATGGACATGCTGAGTGCTAAAGATATTGAGCTGACGACTGCCCTCACTGGAGACTTGGCCAAGCTCGACAAGATAACCGTTAATGCATCAGCCAAGAGCGTAACAGCCAGCGGAATAACCTTCACGGGACTTAACGCTAACATCACTAAGAACGGAGACCGCATAATTCTCGGAGGCCTCAATGCACGTAGTGGCTCTGGGACTATCACCGGCTCTGGAATGGCGGACATCACGGGCAAATCTCCTCTCGACTTCAGCTTCAGGTTCACTGACTTAGCATTAGCACCATTAGCGGCCTCATCGGGACTTGACCTCAAAGGTAATCTCTCAGGGACGCTCAAGGTCTCAGGGAGCACCACGAATCCCGCAATCACTCTAAACGCGAACGTCCCATCACTGAGCGCACAAGGCTTCACGTTCACAGAGATACTTGCGGACATTTCGGGGAACATGGAGGGCATAAAGCTCAACAAGTTACGCGGAGAAGTTGAGGGTGCAGAGATCAGCGCGTCAGGGACAGTGAAGATATCTCCTGCTGTTGCTCTAGACGTTGCAGTGAAGGGTGAAGGTATCAAGCTCGAACGTTTATTGCCGGACATGAAGGATGATTTGTCTGGGACTGCGGATTTCACGTTCAGTCTTTCAGGGACGGGAACGACCATCACAGGAAAAGGTGTCCTGACTTCACCGGCGATAAGGGCTTACGGAGTGAGGGTAACGAACATCACTCTGCCTCTGACGTACTCTGGGAACACGTTTGCGTCAACAGGAGGGAACGCGAAATTTTACGGCGGGACTCTGAAGAACACTCTGACTCTGAACACCGGCAGCATGAAGTACTCCGACACTCTCGAGGTCTCGGGTGCGGACTTGGCCGGACTCGTGAACGATGCTGCTCCGGACATGAAGGACTCGGTCTCGGGCAAAGCTACCCTGAAGCTGACGACTACAGGCACGGGAGCTAACGTCTCTGCGAAGGGCGCACTAACCATCCCTGCACTGAAGGCATACGGATTCAGCCTCACGAACATAACACTTCCTATCTCTTACTCTGGGAACAATTTTGCGTCGTCTGGAGGATCGGCCAAGCTCTACGGAGGCACCCTCAAGAACACATTGACCTTCAACGTTGCGAAAATGACGTTTACCGACAACATAGACGCTTCCGGAGTCGACGTGAACGCCTTAATCCAGGACGCAGCAGGAGGACTCGACGGGAAGATTACAGGGACGGGCAAGCTCAC
>ERZ842401.2704-NODE-2704-length-23347-cov-5.518290_pt1 | contig 23347 bp, 13 predicted proteins | sample MGYA00521270_ERZ842401 | MGnify/ENA primary metagenome ERZ842401 (study PRJEB31892, sample SAMEA3878208) | bioreactor metagenome | biome: Moose rumen | place: Sweden | collected 2011-10 | study: EMG produced TPA metagenomics assembly of the PRJEB12797 data set...
ACTACCAACCCCGACTGAGCGAAGCCTTCCCCGATGCCTATGTCAAGTTCAAGAGACTGGACTACTTGGAGGTCAGCGAACTGGAGTATCGTTTCTTTGGCGATAACCTCGACTCACTGCATGTCGCCGCCGAGCGACTGATGGAGCGCATGCGGGAGATGCCGGAGCTGGAGTGGGTACACACCGACTACCTACAACCCTATCCTATTATTAATGTGGAACTCGATCCCGTCACCTCCGCCCAACTGGGAGTTACCCGTACCACGGCGGCGCTGGCATTGAGTGCCACGTCAAGCGACCTGCGCGTAGGACAGATATGGGAGGGCGACTATGAACTGCCCATCGTGGTGCGCGACAACAGCGACATGACCTACTCCGACATCGAGAACTTAGGCATTGCCACGCCCGTCAGTATGGTGTCGGCAGGACTGACCAGCTCGAATAAGACCGTACCGCTGCGCCAGATTGCCAAAGTCAGTCCGCAGTGGAGCGAGAGTCGCATCCTGCATCGTGGCGGCGAGCGCTGCATTACGGTGACAGCCCAGTTTGCGCAGGGCGTCTATACCTCTCCTGTCGAGCAGCGCATCGCACAAATCATGCAGGAAGAAATCGAGATTCCTCAAGGTGTGCGCACAGAAGTGGGCGGTGAGATAGAATACGGCGACGAGGCACTGCCACAGATATTCTGGGGTATCGTCATTGCCATGATCATCGTGTTCTTCTTCCTGCTGTTCAACTTCAAGAAGTACGGTATCACACTGGTCTGCATGGCTGCCCTCGGACTGATGATTCCGGGAGCCCTGATCGGTCTGGGACTGATGAACCGTGCCCTCGGCCTGACCTCCATCTTCGGCCTTATCACGCTGATGGGAATGATTATGCGTAACGAGATTCTGATCTTCGAGCACGCCATCGACCTGATTAAGCAATATATTGCCGAGCATGGCAATTGGACCGTCGACCGCAAGGCTTACAATGAGGCTGTACGCCAGGCCGCCTACGATGCCGGCAAGCGCCGCATGGTGCCCATCTTCCTCACCACGGCTACGACGGCTGTCGGTGTGGTGCCGATGATCATCGCCCAGAGTTCGTTCTGGATGCCCGTAGGCGTCACTATCTTCGCCGGTGGTATCGGGTCGCTCATCATGGTGGTCACCATGCTTCCCGTTATCTATTGGAAGGTCAATCTAAAATAAAGCAATAGCATGAAAAAGATCATAGTTTCCCTCATCTGTTCCGTATGCTGCGACATTGTCGCAGCCCAAGAAACCTACACCCTTCAGCAACTGAAGGACTCCGCTCTCCACAACAACATCGCCATCCGCACGGCCCGTCACGACATCGAGGCTGCCAACCAGCAGCGCAAGGAGGCCTTCACCAAGTATTTCCCCAATGTCAGCGGCACGGGGGCATGGTTCAATGCCAACCGGGGCATGGCCAAGATGGATGTCAATCCCTCTGAGATGATTTCCCCGGAGTTGGGTGCCACCCTTGCCCAGAGCTTCCCCGCCGAGGCACTGGCTGCGCTGGCCAACCCTGTCAGCATCTCGATGATGAAGAACGGCACCATCGGCAGTCTGATGGCTGTCCAGCCTGTCTTTGCCGGTGGCCAGATAGTGAACGGGAACCGTCTGGCCAAGGTGGGCGAAGACGTGAGTCGTCTGCAACTCCGCCTTTCTGAAGAAAAAGTAGAGAAGACCACCGAGCAATACTACTGGCAACTGGTGTCGCTTGAGGAGAAAACCAAGACCATTGCCGCTGTCGACACCATGCTGGGGGATATTGAGAAGGATGTCAAAGTGGCTGTCAAGGCTGGCATCGCCCTGCCCAACGACCAGCTGCAAGTACAACTTCGCCGCAACGAAGTTGCCAGCCAGAAACTGAAGCTGGAGAATGGCATCAGCATCGTCCGCCTGCTCCTTGCCCAGTTCTGCGGACTGCAAGACCCTGCATTCAACATCCATGCAGATATGAACGATGCCGTTGATGTTGCATTTTCTACCTTCAACGTGCAGTCTACTCCTGAATACCAGCTCCTGCAAAAACAAGTCGAGGCCACAAAGCTGCAAAAGAAGATGGCCATTGGCCAGCAGCTGCCCTCTGTTGCCATCGGCGCTGGCTACAACTATCATAACCTGCTGGAGAACAACCACACTTTCGGCATGGTCTATGCCACCGTCAGCGTTCCTATCTCCAACTGGTGGGGAGGTTCCCATACCATCAAGCACTGCAAGATTGAGCAGCAGAAAGCCGAAGAACAGTTAGCCGACAATGCTGAGCTGTTGCAAATCCGTATGCAGAACGCACGCAACAGTGTCGTGGAGGCTCAACAACAGCTCACCATTGCTCAGCGCAGCATCCAGCAAGCCGAAGAAAACCTCCGTCTGAACCGCAACTACTATCGCACCGGCACCTGCACCATGAGCAACCTGCTCGAAGCCCAGATGCTCTACCAACAAGCCCTTGACAAGCATACCGATGCCTACGCAGAACTGCAAAACAAACTTATAGAATACCGTCAGTCAATAGGGCAATAAAGAGAATGCCTTGCTTTAACCTGACGCATAGAAAAGGCCGGCTTCCATCACGGGAACCGGCCTTTCGCTGCCTTAAAACTACTAACCAATTTTCCTTTTACTAACTAAAACGCAAGTGTTTATCTGTCAAAATCTAACGATGATCTTCTGATATATATACGTACAGGTTGTCGAGCGTACGCAAAAAAGATTACTTTCAATATTTTTCAGATTTTTCTTGGCCAAACAAATAAATGTTTGTATCTTTGCACCTGACCAAGCCAGCATAACGTAGCAGGGCGGGTCAGAAAATGACATTGATGGATTCTCAAAGCCGACGATGCCATTCGTAGGCCAGGCTGAGGGAGAAAGGACGTTTTCGGACGTTACCTGTTTGTGCAAGTCAAACTTCGCAACTTTGAATCCAAGTACAACGGTGATGCAACTGAAGCGTCTGCGAGGGTGAATTATATCCATTGCTTCACTGTCACCTGACAGGGTGACGAATGTAGTTGATGGGGTTCGCTATAATATCACTCGGCGTGGGCTGGCTTGCGTTGCTTATCCTTACTTGGAGGCAATGCGAAGGCCTGACTGCAGGGATAGGCGCGAAGGAATAAACTCCCACGTCTTTTTCATTTCCATAACAGTTACTGAATTGTAGTATGCAGAATCTGGGGAGTTGAGGAAGCATTATTAAAAATGTGTAATGATGAAAAGAGACAAGCAAAAACTTTTACTCGCCAGATTGGCATTCCTTGTTCTGGCTATGGCGAGCGTATGTGGGGCTCATGCCCAAAAGGTAGTAGTCTACGAATGTCTGGAAAGCTACTATGGCGAGCAGACCTTTCCGAACGACATCGGTAGGAAAATGTATATGTCGTTTAGCAAAGACAAATGCGTAGAATGGGCTGTCAGGCCTGACGGCACCTATTACGAGCCAGACGAATATCCGCTCCTTACGGTGCTGGACAACGGTACCAGAGTGTATCAGTACAGGGCTCCGGGTTCCATGATTTCCACTACCTACGAGGTGTCGCGTGACAAGTCAAGGATAACACGCATCAAAGCCAGTGACAACCTGCCCAATGCCGGCATAATCACCTACAGGAAAATCAGTAAATAACAAGTAATAGCTATCTGAATTATTCACCTCTTTATTAAACAACAAGACAATGAGAAACGTAAAACGATTAACAACAGTGTGTGTCATGCTATTGTGTGTCTGCATGCAAACTAAAGCGCAGATTCTGGTCTATCCGCCTAACTATAACGGCGGTGGCAACTCTGGCTTGCAGGGAACCTATGTCAAGCCATGGACCCCATCAAAGCCCAGTGAATTCAAGCCGGACATGATTGGGGTGAGTCCCAACGGCATTGTCACAGTCAATGGTGTGGAGCGACCCGACCTGATGCAGAATGGGGCACCACAGAACAACAGTTATGACAATGGCAACAGCTTATCACAAAATTCATCATCGAGTTCCTCCGGCACAGCTAAGATCTGTTCCAAGTGCCATGGCTCTGGAGTTTGCCGCACATGCAACGGGAAACTATACTACATCCCGTATGTCGGTGCGTCTCCTGTGCGATGCTCTATCTGCGGACAAACAGGAAAGTGTACGCTGTGCAACGGCACAGGGAAGTTCGGCACCTATCGGGGATATTAAAGCACAACAGGAAAAACAGCACCCTGCGCCTCAAATGGGGCTGCAGGGTGCAAGTTTATTGAGATACCTAATTCAGCGTTTAGCGGACAGAAACATTCAGCAGTTCTTTTATCTTTGCTTTCATCTCTTGCAGCTCTTTCCATTGAGTGGGGGAATAATCACCCTCTTTCAGATGCTTGTAGTTCTTGTCCCATTCCTGATCCCTCGTCAGAATGGTCTCGAGAGCTTCCATCTTTTGCTTGTCGCTCAGTTTGCCGGATTTGTCCTTCTCATTAATCTCTACAATATAATTGTAGAGTTCTTTGGCTGCAGAAATTGCTGCACGAGAGGTTTCTGTTCCATCTTCTGCGCCTGCAACTGACTCGGTTGCTTCAATATTCTCACCAGAAGTTTCCTGCTCGGTCACATTTTTGTTTCCACACGAACCGATGCCCATAGTCATCAAGAATGCGCCGACGATTGTTAATAGCCCTTTTTTCATAATCGCAGATTTAAATTAGAATTAGTAATCATGTTGTTCGGCAATAAACGCCAAAACTCGTCACAAAGATAAAAGATTTATATTGAAGCACCAAATATTTCACCATAAATTTCCAGATTGTCAGAAGAAGTGCCACACTCAGCATAAGGACGGGGGTACCAATAGGAAAAAGGTCGGCTTCCATCACGGGAGCCGGCCTTTCGCTGCCTTAAAACTACTAACCAATTTTCCTTTTACTAACTAAAACGCAAGCGTCTATCTGTCCAAATCTAACGATAATCTTTCTGACATGCATACGTACAGGCTGTCGCACGTAAAAAAGATTACTTTTTCCGCGAGACTTTAACATGTCTCACGGAATTTTCATATCTTTGCATCCAGATTACTAAAACTATATCGAAATGAATCGTAAAATACACATTGTTTTATTTCTCGTAATTGTGCTGGCTACTTCTGCTCAGCACCGGATACTCTATATCGGCGACTCGGTGACCGATGGCGGATGGGGACGCAGCGGTGGCAGCATCAAGCCTTCGAAGGACCGTAACCACACGGACCAGAACCATGTGTATGGCCATAGTTATATGATGCTGTGTGCTGCCCATAATCAGAGTCAGCAACCGGAGGCAGGCTATGAGTTTCTGAACCGAGGCATCAGTGGGGACGACCTGTCGAAGCTGGAGGCCCGCTGGGAAGAAGATGCCGTCAACGTGAACCCCGACGTGCTGTCGCTACTGGTTGGCACGAATGATGTGCATTACTATTTGGAAAAGCCTGACAAGGCTTTTGATTTTGCTGGCTGGGAGCAGCGTTACCGTGCCCTTCTCAATCGTATGCGTGAGGTTAATCCTAATGTACACTTTGTGTTAGGCACGCCATTTGTGGCAAAGGTGGGACGAGCAGGTACCGCAACCGACTATGCCGTACGCGATAGTCTGGTACACCAACTGGCAGAGATTGTCTGCCGCATCGCCCATGACTACGATGCCGTGCTGCTGCGCTACGACTCACTGTTTGCAGCCCAAAAGACGGAGCACCCGCTGGTACCGGCCAGTCACTGGATATGGGACGGCATCCACCCCACGGCAGCAGGTCACCAGTTGATGGCCGACTTATGGATAAGCAGTTGCCGTGACGTGATGCGGACGGACAACCGCAAAACGATTGCCGTGACAAGAGAACAGTTAGAGCATTGCCCGGAGGGTCCTTATGAGGCTTCATGGCAGTCAATAGCTGCCCACTACCGCACACCAGAGTGGTTTCAGGATGCCAAGTTTGGCATTTTTATACATTGGGGTGTCTACTCAGTGCCCGCAGCAGGCAGCGAGTGGTATCCCAAACACATGTACAACGGACTGGCCAAGGCGCACCGGGAAAAGTGGGGGCGCCAGTCGCAATTCGGCTACAAGGATTTTATACCCATGTTCCGTGCCGAACGGTTCAACCCCCAGCAATGGGCCGAACTCTTTAAAGAAGCTGGTGCCCGCTACGTCATCCCCACGGCAGAGCACCACGACGGCTTTGCTATGTATGACAGCAAGCTGACGCGATGGAATGCCAAGCAGATGGGCCCCAAGCGGGACATCATCGGTGAACTGGCCGAGGCTGTGCGGCGCGAAGGACTGAAGTTCGGCGTGTCGAACCACCGCATTGAAAACTGGGACTTTATGTATCCGCTCAACATGCCGAAGGACTCCACCGACCTCTTCCTGCCTGAATATGCCGACCTCTACGGACCGCCCCAGAAACCCACAGCACAGAGCGGCATGGGGCCAAAGGCAATGGCTGCGGCAGCCAACGGTGGCGCTACGGAGGCTGTCATCAACGAGGCTGCTCAAGAAGGACGCCATCCCCAGAGCGATGCCTTCCTCAACGAGTGGGAGCTGCGCGTGCATGAGATTATTGACCGCTACCAGCCCGACCTGCTCTACTTCGACAACGGCATCAACTACCGCACGCTCGACCCGTGGAAGCTACGCCTCGCGCGATACTATTACAATAGTGCCCATCAGTGGCAGCGGGAGGTCAGCATCCAGTCGAAGGCGCAAGCCTATCTGGCAGGCTCCATTCAGGACTTTGAGCGCGAAAGTCGCGCTCCGCGTCGTCCCTACGACCGCTATTGGCAGGTGGATGACCCCATCGGCAACAAGTTCGGCTACATTGAGGGGCTGAAGTTGCAGAGTGCCGACGGCATCATCCGCAATCTGGCAGATAATGTAGCCTGTGGCGGCAACCTCTGTCTGAACATCTCGCCCAAGAGCGACGGCACCATCCCCGAAGACCAGCAGCAGGTGCTACGTCGTATCGGCCAGTGGCTACGGCAATATGGCGAAGCCATCTACAACACTCGCCCATATATGCCCTTTGGCGAAGGGCGCAACATCCGCTACACACAGTCCAAGGATGGGAGCACCGTCTATGTCTTGGTGAAGAACTGGGACGGCAAGCCATTTACCGCAAAATCACTTGCAAGCCGACATGTCAAGCGCATCATCTGTTTAGCTGATGGCAAGAAAGTCAAGTTCCGACAAACGGCAGAAGGCATTTTCGTTGACAAGTCATTGCATGTGAATGACCCCGTGGTTGCATTTCGCATCACTGTCGATTAGGCACCCCCACGAAGAAAGCGCAATAGGTGAGGTAGGCTATCTCCAAGGCGATGACCAAGGCACCGCCCATGATGCCCGCCTGCTCGTTGGCTGCTCCCACCAGAAATGTCATGGTGCCACCCGCAACAGCCATAATCATAAGGCCGCTGATTTCGTTCGACTTATCCGGACGGCGCTTCAGGGCCAGCCCGTAGACGATGGGGAACACACACGAGCAGCAGAAGCCGATGCCGCCAATGCAGATGAAGTCCACCTGCTCATGGCTGATGAAAGCCAAGACGAAGGCAAATGCCAGACAAGCCACAATGTTCAGACGGAAATACTTGATTTCCGACATCTTCGTCATCAGGAACATGCCTATGAAAGCTCCAATGGTACGACACACGAAATAGACTTGCGGAGCTAATCCGGCAGCCTCCTTGCTGTAGTCAAAACGCGAAATCATCACTTTCGAGCTCAAAAAGTTGGTGGAGACATCAGTACCCACGGCAAAGAAGATGCCGAAAAACAATAGCAGGATGGTCTTGTCGCCCAAGAGAGAAAGCGTCTGGACAATGCCATTCGCTGACTGCTGGCTGACTTCGCGCTCAATGGGAGTCAGCAGGAGCCACAGGCCAGACACCAAGGTGATGGCTCCCATGATGGGGAAGCAGAGATACCACTTGCCCTCGTCGCCGCCGCCAAACAGATTGACAGCAGCCAAGACAATGAAGGGGCCGACAAACGAAGATATGGCCTTTACCACCTGACCTGCCGTAAGACTTGACGTGAGCAGTTTCTCGTCAGTGATAACATTCTGCAGCAAAGGATTAACGGACACTTGCAAAATAGCATTGCCGATGCCTAACAGGGCATAGGCCATGAGGGTCGTCGTGCTGTCATAATGCACCAGCGGCAGGGCCATGCCGACAACTGTTATCAGCATAGAGAGCAGCACGGTGCTCTTGCGCCCAATACGGTTCATCAGCAGTCCGACAGGGACTCCCAGCAGGAAGAACCACATAAAAACCACGGAGGGAATGAGTCCCGCCATGGTCTGAGACCAGCCAAAGGCAGAGGCTGCATAGTCGCTGGAGATGCCTACGATGTCACAGAATCCCATGACAAAGAACCCAAACAAGACGGGCAATGCCGCCCAGACAGAATTACTCTTTTTCATCGCTTATCGTTTTTTTATCTTTTACTTTTTCCAATACACCACATAGCGGCAACGCTGCAAGTCGTAGAACGGCTGTATGCGAATGCCATTAGAACTCTCAAACCGCAGACCACCGAGGTGCCTGACCTCGCCCAACCTCACGTCGTCGTGCCTGCCGTAGTTGAAGGTGTAGTAGTCGTTGTGTTTGGTGGGGTCGCTGAAGGGATGAGCCACCTCGCCCAACCGACCACCCAAGACGACGGGCCCGTAGAGCAGGGCGACGCGCGAGGGGTCGTCCTTCGTGGCCTCCTCGCGCAGGGCCATACCGAACTCTATTTCCACCTTCTTCGCGCCCCTCACTGCCACGTAGCCATCCCTGCCGGGCTTGACCTTACGGCCATTCACCTTCATATAGGTGGCCCAATAGGGGAATCGCACCTTCATGTCAAGCTTGGCAGAGGCGGTCAGCGTGGTCCTGTTCTGTTCGGGGAATCTGGTCTTCTGGCGCACCGTGGTGCCGTTCCAGTCTAATTCCGAGGGGATAAAGAGGTTGACGTACAGCTCCCTGTCGCTGTGGAAATAGATGCTCGACTGATATTTGGCATGGCTCTCAAAGCCGGAGCCCACGCAACACCAATAGCTGCTGTCGCGGGTGCTGTAGAGACGGTAGCCGCCTGTCATCAGCGGCGTGAAGTAGCACACCATCGACGACAGCGTGTCCTGCTGGCCGAGGATGTGGTTATAAAGTGCACGCTCGTAGTAGTCGGCCGTCTTTGCGTCTGGCTGGTAGGCAAACAGGCGGTCGGCCAGCTTCAGCAGGTTGTAGGTGCAGCAGTTCTCGCCGTCATAGCCCGAAAGATGCTTCGACTGCGCCTCAGGCCTGAACAGATGTTCCTTGTCTGACACCTCCCCCGTCACAAAGGCATGGTCGTTCACCAGTGTCTCAAACAGCAAGGTGGCAGCCCGGCGACTGTCCTCGTGGCCAAACAGCTCATAGTTGCGGCACTCACCCAGCAGTTTGGGTATAAACGTGTTGGCATGGTTGGTGCCAAGGTCGCTGTTGCCAGCCTTCAGCGGGTCTATCTTGTCATTGTGGTAGAAGAAGCGGGCCACCCAAAGGTAGTGCTCGTCACGGGTAATGGCATAGAGGGAGTACATGGCCTCGTTGAAGCCGCCAAACTCGTTGCGAATCATCTTCTGGCGCGTCTGCTCGCCAAGCGGTTTCAATTTATTGTAGGCCCAGTCGCCCATGCCGCGAGCCACCTGCAGCGCCGTCTCGTTGCCGCACAGCTGATACTGGTCTATCAGGCCCTGCACTATCTTATGCAGCGTATAGAAGGGTGCCCAGACACGCTGGCCCTGGATGTTGCGGTCAATGAGTCCCTCACCGAAAGCCGACAGGTAGCCCGTGCCGTACTGCCGTTGCACCTCGGCCAGCCCCTGCACCAGCGAGTCAGCCTTCTGCCTCATCTGCAGATAAGCCATTGCCGACAGCAGATGACCAGTGACGTGGCCGCGCAGGTCGCAGTCGAGCGACTCCCAGCCGCCTAACCGCAGACCGGCATCGTAGCCTCCCTCCAAAGCGGAGTAGACACCCGCCGTGTTGCGGAACGAGTGCAACAGGCGGCTGACGGGTATCGACGCTATCCACGCCGAGTCGCGCTGCATGTTACGCTGGAAGCGCGACGGCAACAGTTTGACATCTTTCAGCGCAAAGGGCTCAACAACGGTCTGTGCCGACAACGAGAGGGAGCACAGAGACAAGAATGCACAGAGAACAATCTTCATATACAAAAACGTTATTTTTGATGAATACGAACAAGGATCTCGCATTACTCATGACTGGACTAAAAAGTCTGGCTGCGCACGTTTACACAATACTGCCTTTTCGCTTCCATGAATCATCGTTTGCAGGTGCAAAGGTAATGCTTCTCATCCCAAACCATGCCATTTGAACTCACAAACTTTATTAATTAGCAAACCAAATCAAATTGATTTGCTCAACAAATCAAGTTGATTTCCTCAATAAATCAAATTGATTTCCTCTGCAAATCAAGTTGATTTACTTTGCAAATCAATTTGATTTGGTTTGTTAATCCTATTGATTTCATCTGCCAAAACGCATCTTTGGCAGTGCCAAGTCCTATTGACGGGGGCATCATGCCCTATTGATGAGGGTGTCAAGGACGTTAAAATGAGCGTGCTGAATACGGAAAACAAATTGTCGCATCGGTGGCGCGACAATTGAGGGAAGAATATGGTTCAAAAGGATTTGAGGAAAGAACAATCCGACGAATGATGCAATTTGCTCAGATATTTCCTGACTTCCAAATTGTGTCAACGCTGTTGTCAAAATTGTCTTGGTCTCACTTTCTGACTATTATGACGCTAAAGGACGACCTTCAGCGTGAATTCTATCTGACATTGGCTGAAGATTGTTTTCAAAAGGAAATACCAATATAATTCTGACGAGAACAATAATGTAAATAACGGCAGTGATGGCGGTAGTTCTGGCGGCAGTGGCGGTAGTTTGGCGGTTGCTAAACGCACTTTGGAACGTAATCTCGCAGACTTGCAAAAAAGGGTATTCTCAGCCGTTCAGGTAATACAAGTGCAGGTAGATGGGTGTTGTTGAAAGAAAGCAAGTAAAGACCATTGACACATGCCACTGCTGCTCACAGCATGAGCATGCAAAGTCAGCATCAGCACAATAGCATTTAAGAACAACCTGTTCATTTTCAGACAGCTTTAATGTGCAGGGCTGCACCACCACTGGGCTGCAACTGCAAGGTGATGGGTTTGGCTTTCTTACCGATTTTGAGCGTCTGGGTGATGGTCCTCACCTTCGTGCGGGTGTCAAGCGATGAGTCATCGTTGTAGATGGTGACCTCGTACTTTCCTTGAGGCAGGAAGTCGGTAGGAACGCTGACGGTGCGGGCCTCGGTGTTGGTCATGCAGCCGACGAACCAGTCTTGACCACTGCGGCGGGCTTGGATGATGTACTCGCCGGGTGCACCGTCAAGGGCAATGCTTTCGTCGAACACGGTGGGACAGCCCTTCCAGAACTGCAATTCTGCCTCGCCCTTGTCAACAAAGGGATTGTCGTACCAGAAATAAAACTGGAGGGGCGAGTAGTAGACGGCTGCCATGGCTAACTGGTGGCCTTTGGTATTCTTGACACGCGAGTTGAAGTAGCACAGTGTGTAGTCAGCGGGACCACAAAGATAGCGGGTAAAGGGCAACAGGGTGTTGTGGTCGGCATCAGGCATCTCCTCGTTGCCACGAATGCCCTCCTGAGTCAGCAAGTTGGGATAGGTACGCGAGAGCCCCGTGGGACGATATTCGTCATGGATGTCCACCATGATGTGATGCTTAGCACACTTCTCTATCGCATTGTGCAGCCACGTAGACCACTGCTGGTTGCCTATATGGACAAAGCCAAACTTAATGCCGCTGATGCCCCACTGCTGATAGAGAGGCAACAGTTCGTCGAGCTGCTGATAGAGGGCGCGCTGGTTGACATAAACCCACACGCCAATGCCTTTCGACTTGGCATACTGACACACCTCTGACATGGTGAAGTCGCGCGTTTCGACAACCTTGCGGGCATCGCTCGCCACTTTACCCTCCGGGCCATACCAACCTGCATCCAACTCCACATAGTCAAAGCCAAACTGCTTGCAATAGTCGATGCTCTTAAAGATTGCTTCCTTGGCCAGGCGACCGCTACGGAAAGCCTTACCGGGATGTACCCATGACCAATCGCCCTGCCCACGCTCAGCATTCAAATTCAACACTAAATCCTTGTGATTGATCAGGTCGACAGCCTTTTCTCCTGCCATGATGACACGCCATGGTGTATCGTAAGGTGAAATGATGTCGGCACAGTCGTACATGGCTACCTGCAACACGTTATCGCCTGCAAGCTTGAACTTCCCGCGAGTGTAGTCCTTCATAGCCGCTTCAAGCAGGGCGACGTAGGTACCGTCGGGCTGGCGCAACAACAGCGGACGCTCGCTCTCAAACCAACTATCATCTCTTAACTCCAAACTCTTAACTTGATACGGTCCCTGCGCCCACTCCTCATACCAAGCCAAAGTGCCTGCGGGCATCGTAAATTGGGTCTGCTCACCCGTGATGTGCAGGAAAAGGCTATTGGCTGTCTCTGGGAAATGGTAGCGGAAAGCAATACCCTCATTATAGGCCCGAATGACGATATCCATCGCATAGTATTTGCGCTTGTCATATCCTTCGCTGACGGTTCCCTGACCATTGCTGCCTTTCTCATAGTGCAGCACAAGCTGGTTGTAGTGGTCACGTATGCGGGTGTTCTCACCATAGAGTGGCGTCCACGTGGTGTCAACGGCCAAACGTTCCTCACCCTTCAATACCAGATCACTGCACCAGTTCTCATGGATGCCGCGAGGCACGGCTAATGCAGACTCAAACAGGCGGTTGTCGATGTCAATCCCCAACTGGCTCTGCTCCACGATGAACTTGTCATGATAGGCTACGCTATAGGTCATGCCTTCTACACGAACGACATATTTGCCATCGGGCGACGAGATGCTTTGTGCGAACAATATCACAGAGCACAAAGACAAGATTGCAGTAAGAATTTTTCTCATTATTTCTTGAATTTCAGGTTTTCAACATGTGAGCCGACAAACATGGGAACGTAGTCAGCCGTTGCATGCCATTTAGGCTTGCCAGGCATTTCGTCGTAGATGGTGCGGCCATTCATCTTAAAGCTCTCAAAGGTAACGCCTTTCACTTTATGCCTGGCATCATAGCCGGTGACGACAGACATGTTGGGCGGCGCACCATAATAGCGGATATTCCTGAACAAGACATTCTCCACACCAGCACCGGCAGCAGTACAATATTTCTGGTTCCAACCCACTTTGACCTGCAAGATGCTGCCTTGATGAATCTGCTCAATGCGGATATTGTCGAACGTGACATCCTTGACGTAGTTACCATCGCCGCTGTTGATGGCCAGACATCCCTGATAGTCCACCTGTGGCTCACTCTGACAGAGAATGTCAATATTGTCGTATTTGAGGTTGACAATGCTGTCGCCAATGGCTGGATTACCATGCAGGCCAATGAAAATGGGATGTGCCACGTCGGCCCACAACGTTGAATTGGTCATACGGACATTACGAACGGAACCGCTGAATCCCTTACGGGTAGCATAGGCCGTGGTGCAGTCGTCAGAATTGCGGCAAAACACACGGTCGTACAACACGTTCTGCGAAGCAAAGACATTCAAGCCGTCGCCCCACTGGGGGTGCGAGATGCTGCGCACGTCGTGGAGCGTCACGCCATCGGAACCGCCAATGGGACAGGTGTTCACTATCAGGCCATCCACCAGTACATTTTTAGAGCGATAGACATGGCACCCCTCATAGCCGCGCTGCGGACGGGCAATGCCACGCCCAAGGACGCTGACATTCTCGGCATCCTCGATGGCAAAGGTGCCTGCGAAATAGCTGCCTCCCGCCAGATAAACGGTGGTGTTGGAGGCCACACGGATGGTATCGTCCGTATAGAAGCCCGGAGCATAGTAACGGAAGTCGCGGCCCCCGGCCTTGGCCTCACGCTCAGCCTGCTCCTTGGTCACAGGGGGCTTCGAGACAAAGAGCAGCAGATTATCCGTGATATTGCCGTCGAATTCCACGCTGACATTCTCTGGCTGGAACAGCAGGAACTGAACCACAGAATCGTTCTGTATGTTGGCAATGGTGCCCCGATAGTCTGGGCGAATGCGGGCGGTCTTATACTTTTTGTTTTTGCAGACCACGCGCACGAAGACATCGCCAGTGAAGTCGAAGAAGGCATAGGAGATTTCAGACACCCTGTGCTGGCCGTTGCCAACAGGGGCGTTCACCTTTGCCATGTAAGTGTCTATCTTCGTCCACTCTTGCTGGCCACGCGGCTGGATAAACACATCGTAGTCGTGCTTCAGGGACGCGCCCTCTGGTGCAGCATACGTGAAGATGCTGTGCAGCTTAGCCCCCTCTTTCACACCAGGCACCAAGAAGGTGCGCGCCTCTGTGTTCACTTTCACCTTGCCCTGCCGTTCCATCTTGGCCTGCACGGCCAGCAGCTTTTTGGTGTATGGCATCTTGAGCCCCTTCCGCCCCACATAGTGACGATAGGGCTTGTCATAGATTTCCCAGACTTTGCCGCGCCCCATCTCGCCCGGCTCTGTCCAGTCGTTGTAGAGACCGGTGCAGTCGGTCCAGCGCTCAAACGGCACGTCATAGCCTAAGTTAAAGCGGGCGGAATACTCCACTCCCTTCATCATGCGATTGTCTAATGCACCCCAGAGGTCGTCGCCCTGCTCCCAAGCCATCTCGCAGATGTCGCAGAGCATGCCGATGCCCATTTGCGCATGTCCCTGGTCGCGGCCCGTCTCCTGGCACTGCCCCGTCGGTGCTATGTAGTTGGGCAACGAACCATTGTCGTTGGCATGCAGGAAATAGTCTATGGCGGCACCGTAGAGCACACTGTCTGCCAAAAAGATGCCGCAGGCCATGCGCAGGCGGTTGACAATGGCTCCCCAGTTGCCGTTGGCATAGGGACTGTCGGCCTCGAACTTATCCATCAGGGGAATCATGGAACGGCGCACCATGGCGGACCATGCTGGTGTCTGGCGGTCGCGCAACAGCGTCATCGCGCGTACCAAATTATAACATTGTATGGCACACAGCGGGGCATCGTGACCGTCGAATCGCTGCAGGGTGCGGGCATAGGCGTTAATGATCTCCAATGCCTTTTCGGTGTCTCCACCTTGTGCACAGGTCAGTGCCGCATACATGTCGCGCTCACTGCCAGCCTTGGTGTTACGATACTGGCCGTCGCGGGCCACCACCTCATAGGGGCCTGCCAGCTTGTAGTCGCTCTGTGCCACACAGCACAGGAAATGGCATGCGACGAATGATAAGCTTACAAATAGACGTTTCATTTTTAAGGAATGCTTTTCTCTAAATACGATTGGCCCTACAAATATACGTAAAAATATAATATCTGGCGAGTTTTTGCGTATTTATTTTAGCGGAAGCGTATAAAATAGAAAAGTTCACAGTGTTATGAAAAAGAGTTTTTTTTACGGACTAATGGTCTGCATGGTGGGTAGCTGCCAAAGCGGGCCCGCGGCTCTCGATGCTGACCGGGAACTGGACTATTGTACGACGCAGGTGGGCAGGGCGCTGACGGAACTGCAGGACGCTGAGGGCGGCTATGACTACACCATGGAGCCGCGCAACATTCTGGAGGGGGAGACCGCATGGAACTGCCGCAAGGCGGCTGCCGAGGAGTGGTGCTCCGGATTCTGGCCGGGCGTGCTCTGGATGACTTATGCTGCGCAAATGGGAAATGAGAAAGAGGAAATGAGTAATGAGAAAGGAGAAAGGGGAAATGGTCTTTCTGCCGATTCGCTGCGGAGGGTGGCCGAGGGCTACACGGAGGCGTTGGGCTTCTTGGCAGAACAGCCCGTCTATGACCACGACCTGGGGTTTCTGGTCATCAACTCCTTTTTGAAAGGCTATGAGGCTACGGGCAACGCGCAATACAAGCAGACAGCCTTGGCGGCCGCCGACACGCTGGCCACCCTGTTCAACCCCACGGTGGGCACCCTGCTCAGCTGGCCGCGCCATGTGAAGGACTATGGCGGCCACAATACCATCATGGACAACATGATCAATCTGGAACTGCTGTTTTGGGCCAGCGAAAACGGCGGTTCCCGGCATCTGAGGGACATGGCCGTGCGCCATGCGGAGACAACCATGAACCATCACTTTCGCCCTGACGGCAGTTGCTACCATGTGGCCGTCTACGACACGCTGACAGGCCAGTTCATCAAGGGGGTGACGCATCAGGGCTATGCCGACTCGTCGATGTGGGCGCGCGGACAGTCGTGGGCCATCTATGGCTACACCATGGTCTACCGCTTCACCCGCGACCAGCGTTTCCTTGACCACGCACAAAAGGTGACGGACATCTACCTGAAACGGCTGCGCGAGACCAGCAACGACTGGGTGCCGATATGGGACATGGATGACCCTCGTGGCCAGCAGGCTCCCAAGGATGCCTCAGCAGCCTGCGTCGTGGCCAGTGCCCTGTTGGAGTTGCAACAATATGTTGACGGGGAAAAGGCCAAGGAATATCACTCGGCAGCGGAAAACATGCTGCGCGACCTGAGCACGGAGCAATACCAGAGCCGCGACAGGAACGTGGCCTTCCTGCTGCACTCCACAGGCCACCACCCTGCGGGCAGCGAGATTGATGCCAGCATCATCTATGCCGACTACTACTATTTAGAAGCCCTGCTTCGCTGGAGGGCATTGGAAAAGGCCGTCGATTGACGGTCCTTTCTTTTTTACCAATTGTCTTAGTCTTGGAAATACACTTTCTTGACACGGCCGCTGATGGCGGTCAGCACCTCATAGGGAATGGTGTCGAGCACGTCAGAAAGGACGGTGACGGGCAGGTGCTCACCGAAGATTTCCACGGCATCGCCCTCACGGCAGGGAATGTCAGTGACGTCAATCATGGCGACATCCATGCAGATGTTGCCCACGTAGGGTGCCCGCTGACCGTTCACCAGACAATAGCAGGCCCCACGGCCCAAGTGGCGGTTCAGACCGTCGGCATAGCCTATGGGGATGGCGGCTATGACGGAGTCGCGCTGCAAGTGGCCCTTGCGGCTATAGCCCACGGTCTCTGTCTTGGGGACGTGGCGCAGCTGCAGGATGGTGGTCTTGAGGGTTGACACCGTATGGAGTGTCTTGTTATCCATAGGATTGATGCCATAGAGCCCCAGTCCAAGACGGCACATGTCAAGATGGCGCTCGGGGAAATGCTCTATACCGGCCGAGTTGCAGATGTGGCGTAGTATCTTATGGCTGAAAGCGGCCTGCAAACGGCTGCTGGCCTCGTCGAACTTGCGGAACTGCCGGGCAGAGAATTGATTGAAGTCTTCGCTGTCGGAACCCACGAAATGTGAGAACACAGAGCGCGGAATGATGGCGTTCTGGCCCTGCAGTCTGCGGATTACCTCGTCCATGTCACGCTCCGGGTCGAAGCCAAGGCGATGCATGCCCGTGTCAAGCTTGATGTGGACGGGCCAGCCGGTGATGCCCTGCTGCTCGGCGGCATGGATGAGGGCATCCATCAGCCGGAAGGAATAGACCTCCGGCTCCAGATCGTAATCGAACATGGTCTTGAAAGCCGTCATCTCCGGGTTCATAATCATGATGTTCTGCGTGATGCCGTTACGACGCAGCACAACGCCCTCGTCGGCCACAGCCACAGCCAAGTAGTCGACGCGGTGGTCTTGCAGCGTCTTGGCCACCTCCACGGCACCAGCACCATAGGCATCGGCCTTGACCATGCAGACCAGCTTGGTCTCTGGCTTCATGAACGAGCGGTAGTAGTTCAGATTGTCAATCAAGGCACCTAAATTGACTTCCAGAATTGTTTCATGCACCTTCTGCTCTAACAGCTCCGTGATGCGGTCGAAGCCAAAGACGCGGGCACCCTTGACGAGGATGACCTCGTCGCGCAGCTGATGGAACACGTCGCTATGCGTGAACTGCTCGACATCGGCAAAGAACGTCTTGTCGGGCACGGTGATGGTGGCAGACTGCGACTGCAGGGCGGGGCCTATGCCGACAAAGCGGCTGACGCCACGCTTCGCACAGAGGTCGTTCACCTCGCCATACAGTTCGGCTGGCGACATGCCGCTCTGGAAGATGTCGCTGAGGATGAGCGTCCGGCGACGGTCGTCGCCAACGCGCCGCGCCATGAAATCGAGGGCGATGTCAAGCGAGTTGATGTCTGAGTTGTACGAGTCGTTGATGAGCAGACAGCCGTGCTGACCCTCTTTCACCTCTAAGCGCATGGCCACAGGTTCCAGCCTTGCCATGCGGTCACTCAGCTGCTCTGGTGGCACGCCAAGATAGAGGGCGACAGCCGCACAAGCAAACGAGCACTGCAGCGAGGCCTCATCGAAGAACGGCAACTGGTAGGTGCCACGCGTGCCTTTATATACATAGGACACGTTAGTCGCATTCGCCTGACTCACCACATTGCCTATATACAGCGGCGCGGAGATGTTGTCTCTGCTCCACCCTATCTTCTCACCTTTGAAACCTGAGCGGCGAATGCAGCGAGAGACGGCATCGTCGTCAGAGTTGTAGGCAATGACCTTGGCGCTATGGAACAGTTGCAGCTTCTCCATGCACTTCTCCTCCATCGAACGGAAGTTCTCCTGATGGGCGGCCCCTAACGATGTCAGCACCCCGATGGTGGGTTGGATGATGTCGCGCAACGACTCCATCTCGCCCGGCTGGCTGATGCCTGCCTCAAAGAGTCCGACCTGCGTCTGTTCGTTCAGCAGCCAGACGGACAGCGGCACACCAAGTTGCGAATTGTAGCTCTTGGGGGAACGGGTAACGGTCAGCTGTGGTGACAGCAACTGGTAGAGCCACTCCTTTACCATTGTCTTGCCGTTGCTGCCCGTAATGCCCACTATGGGTATGTCAAACTCGTCGCGATGACGCTCGGCTAAACGCTGCAGGGCAGCCAATGGCGAGGGGACCACGAGGAAGTTGGCACCGCTGAAGTCCCCAGACTTAGGGGATGCCGACACCACGAAGTTGCGCACGCCACGGCGATAGAGGTCGCCAAGGTAGCGATGACCGTCGTTGCGCTGGGTCTTCAGTGCGAAAAACAGGGTTTCTTCCGGGAAACAAAGTGAGCGGCTGTCAGTGAGCAGCCACCCTATCTGGGCATCAGCCGTACCGATGCGGCGCGCCCCTATGAGTGTAGTAATCTTTTCTATCGTGTATTTCATAGTGCAAAGGTAGGATATTTTTTACGTATCTCTGCTACTTTTAACATAGTTTTATCCATCAGCGCCTTGTATGCCGGGGCATCGGGGTCAAAGGGCTTGTGCGCCAGTACCTGCCTCAAGGGGCGCCACTCATCAAGAAAAGCCTTGGCCTCTGCCGAGAAGCACCAGTCTACCAACCGTTCCCAGACGTAATCGACAGCTTGTTCAGAGGGGTGTAGCATGTCTGAGGCAAAGAAGCGGTAATCGCGCAGCTCGTCCATCAAGATTTCATAGGCAGGAAAATAGTCGAAGCCACGAGTGGCCAGCAACAAGGTAGCCTTCGACAACTGGCTGCCATGATAGCCATACTTGCGATAGCGGATGGGGCTGACTGTCAGCACCACACGGACCAGCGGATTGCGCTGGCGCAACACGGCGACACAGCGGTGCAGATAGTCAGCACACTCGTCTACCGTCAGTTCTTCCTCCTGAAACAGGGCGGCAGGGCGCTTCTGGCAGTTGTCAACTATCTCGCCCGTCTCACGGAGACGGTAGACATGGTTGGTGCCTAACGTCAGGAAAACGATGCGAGGCCGGGCGTCGCAACGCTCAATGGTGTGCAGCACGGAGGCGGGATTGTACATCGTGCCATAGGGATTGACCGTGACAGGGAACCCACTCTCACGAAACCGCCGCCCAATACCGTCGGCAAAGCACGAACCCACCAACAGCACCTCCTCGCAGGGCTGTATCTCAAAGTCTGGCCTCGGAATGTCTATGACCGTTCTGAACTCCATTTTCCCATCCCCGTTAATACTCCTAACTCCTGCTCACCTGCAGTCCCGTCTTCGAAAGCGTCATGTCCACAAAACGGGCATTGGGATTGGGCTGGCTGGCATTGACCGTCTGCTTGATGCGGGCAGCGGCCTCTGGGTCTTTGGCCACCATGTAGAGGTAGCCCCCACCTCCGGCTCCAGGCAGCTTATAGCCCAGACAGAGGTCGTCCACAAGGTCGGTGATGCGGCGTACAGCGTCAGGATTCGTGCCGCTGTCTATGAGCTGGTTCTGCTGCCACGTCTTTCGGATCAGTCGCCCTAAGGTGGTAAACTCCTGTCGTTGGATGGCCTCATACATGTCAATGGCATGAGCCTTCATAGCACGCAGCTGACGCAACTCACCACCATGGTTGAGGAACATGCGGCGCACGATTTCGGCCAATATGATCTTGGCCGTGCGGGTGATGCCTGTATAATATAATAGGTGGCACTGACGGTATTCTGGTTGGGTATAGAGATTGTCTGGCAACCAGCGCACCAGCGGGTCTTGGTCGAAACCGCGCTGCGTCTCCAGCAGCTTCACGCCGCCCAGCACACCGCCAAACTGGTCTTGCCAGCCTCCACCAGTAGTGAGCAGTTGCTCCAGCACAAGCGTACGCCGACCTATCTCATTCTTGTCCCAAGCCAGTGAGCAGAAGTCGCCCACGGCTCCCAACACGGTGGAGGCCAGAATGCTGCTGGTACCAAGTCCGCTACCGGCAGGTATGGCCGACAGCAGCGTCAGTTCGATGCCGCTGCCAAAAGCCTCCAACTGGGCTTTCAGCGAGGGATAGCTCTCCTGTGAGAAGGCGGGCAAGAACCCAGCCAGTGCCAATGCAGCCTTAGGAATGGAGAACGGAGAACCTACCTTGTTGTATTCGCCCAACTGCTCATAGGTCTCGATGACCTCTATGGCACCCAAGTCAATGCTGCGCAACACGATGTGCGGCTCACGACAGGGTTTGACGTAGGTCTGCAAGGGTGGCTGGCCATTCAGCTCTATGGCGATGTTGACCACAGAACCGCCCTCCATCAGACAATAGGGCGGTGTGTCCGTCCATCCACCGGCCAAGTCGATGCGCACCGGCGAACGTCCCCAAACTATCTGGTCTGGATAGACCGAGAGGCGGGGCGCTTGTTTCACGGCCAATGCACGTTCCGTCAGTCCTTCGCGCAACAAGGCAAAGGCGCGGTCACTGTCGCCACGGAACATGGCATCGTGGATGCGCGTCATCAGCGGAGCACTCTCGGCAATGGGGTCCGGCATAGGCAGTTGCAGTTCACGAAACTCGCGGGCAGCATCGTCAAGGTCCAGTTGGTAGAACACGGAGTGCTGCCAATTCTTGGCCAGTGCCGGCCAGTTGCGGCTGCGGAACTGCCTGCGCTGGGCAAACAACCGTCGCAGGTTGGCCTCGTTGCTGATGTCCTCAGCCGAGAGGAAGCGCACGGCCAGTTTCTCTATATCATCTAAATTTTCTATGCCATCTATACTATCTATCACAGGGAACTGCTTGCGTTGCTGCTCAGCCCCGGCAAAGCGGTCATTGATGTGGTAGCGACGCACACAGCACTGCGTCTCGCCAATGGGGATGATGTCAAGGCACTCACCCGGCTCCAGCCGCACCATCCAGTCGTTCTCTGGCACTCCCGTCACAATGTTGTCGTGCGTCAGTGTCCAGTGGGGGCCAACACAACTGTTCTCTATCCAAAGATTCGTATTCTGACTCGTAAACCGGTAGTGTGTCAAGGCATTTTGCGTAAAGATGCTGGGATGTGGCTTGCGGTCGTGATGCATGATGTCGCGCTGGTCGTTGACGATGTTCTGAATGGCTACGGTGGAGGAAATCATCTCGCCCGAAGTGCCAAAATGGTAGAACTCGCCACCCGGCAGCGGCACGATGGCCACCGACAGCTGGCGCAGTTCCGGGTCGTCAATAGTAGGTTCACTGCCCAGAGAGCAGCCAAACTCTGAGTATAAGTCATACTCTTTGATACTCGCCCCGTCCGTACTGCGCTTCATCAGCAACTGCACGGCACGGTCGCTAAGCAGCCAGATGCCAATGTCTGTCAAGTAGAAGTGGTCCTTCAGCAGTTCTGCCAACTGTTCTACGGACGGTTTTTGCAACATCTGCTTCAGCACGTTCGGCGTACGGCGGTCGCTGACAAACACCCCGTGGTCCTTAGCGATGGAGGCATCGAGCCACAGACCGTAGCACACCACGTCGGCATCAGGTATCTCGCCTATGCGCTCAGCAGCACGGATGTAGACGTCGCCGCTCACAATCATGGTGGTCAGCCGTTGCGGTGCCTGGGCCATCATGCGCTCATAGAGCGGGAGCTGCAAGTCGAGCAGCGTTTGCGATAGTCGCTGGCCGCGCTCCCAGCGGAACACAGGCAACGGGGTCAGTATCTTGCCACTGGGTGCATATGACGGCAGGCGACGGCTCTGACCACCGGCATGCAGAATGATGCACCGCTCGTTGCCCAGCCAGTCTTTAGCCTGCTGCAACAGCCAAGTGGTTCCCCCACCCGACCCAAGTTTATGGCCTACGGGGTCATTGGTACAGAAGTATTCATCACGCGAAAAGCCTGTCACATCGTGGAAACTGTCCACCAGATTGGGAGGCAAAGAGAGCAACTTTTTCATATTGATAGTTTATTATTTGACCGCAAAGATAATAAATAATTCATCATTCACAATACATATTTCATAATTATTTCACAATTTTGGCTTCGCCGAACTTACTTTTCGTTCGGAAATAAAAAGAAAAACGCGTTTTTCTTTTTGTTTCTCTCACTTATTTCGTAATTTTGCTGCCGAATAACTACTTTACACATGAAACTAACCGACAACTTCGAGATTTTCAAAGGGCGGGACAGGGCCTACGTCTTCACTTTGCTCCTCATCACGGCTTGCTTTGCACTTTGGGGGTTTGCCAACAACGTGACCACCCCGATGGTTAATGCCTTCTCCAAGATATTCCGCATCAGCGCCACTGAGGCATCCTTAGTGCCTATCGCCTTTAATCTGGGCTATTTCTGCATGGCGTTTCCTGCTGCCATTTTCATCCAGAAGCGTTCGTTCAAGTGGGTCATCTTGGCAGGACTCGGACTCTATGCCGCAGGCACCCTGACCTTCATACCTGCCCGCAGCATCGGGGCATTCTATCCCTTCCTGATAGCCTACTTTATCCTGACCTGTGGACTATCATTTCTGGAAACCAGCTGTAACCCGTATATCCTGTCGATGGGTACTGAGGAGACCAGTACCCGCC
>ERZ842401.2705-NODE-2705-length-23320-cov-10.575070_pt1 | contig 23320 bp, 17 predicted proteins | sample MGYA00521270_ERZ842401 | MGnify/ENA primary metagenome ERZ842401 (study PRJEB31892, sample SAMEA3878208) | bioreactor metagenome | biome: Moose rumen | place: Sweden | collected 2011-10 | study: EMG produced TPA metagenomics assembly of the PRJEB12797 data set...
CTCTTCCCATTCCGAACAGAGAAGTTAAGCCCGCCTGCGCCGATGGTACTGCAATACTATGCGGGAGAGTAGGAGACTGCCCACTTTCTTTAAAGAAAGCCCTCTTGTCATTACGACAGGAGGGCTTCTTTTTTTGTATAGAAATAAAAATAGATAAAATATTTGGATGTATGACTTTTTTTTTGTAATTTTGCAACGCATTTTTAGAAAATCATAACATCAAATAATAAAATGGCAAAGACAAACATTGCAAATGTTGCTCCTGCAGAGCAGGAATTATTTAACAAGCAGGAAGCTTTTTTCTTGAAATTTCGTAAGCAGATACTGATTGCTGTAGCTGCTCTTATTATTGTAGTTGGTGGTTGGGCCGCTTACTCTAACTTGATAGCTGGTCCTCGTGAGGAAAAGGCTTCAACAGCTCTGGCAAAGGCACAGGATATGTTTGGACAGGGAGAATTCCAGAAGGCTCTTAATGGTGACAAGACAACGGAAGGTTTCCTCGCTGTTGCTGAGAACTATGGTGGTACAGATGCTGCTAACCTTGCAAGGGCTTATGCTGGTTTGTGCTATGCTAATATGGCGAAGTGGAAAGAGGCTGTTACTTATCTCGAGGATTTCTCTGCTCGTGAGGATATGATGATAAGCCCAGCTATTACTGGTGCTTTGGCTAATGCTTATGCTAATACTGGTGATATAGATAAGGCTATCAGCACATTTAAGAAGGCTGCCGATATGGCTGATTCTAAAGCAGAGGATGAGGTGAATAATTCTCTTTCTCCATCATATCTGATTTCTGCAGCTCGTCTGTTGGAGAGCCAGAACAAGAAGTCTGAGGCTCTTGAAATCTACAAGGAAGTAAAGGAGAAGTATGTTAACAGCGCTTCTTCTCAGGATATTGACAAATATATCGAAAGAGTTTCTGAGTAAAATAACAAACAGGAGTGAAGAGTGGGAATCATATATGTAAAGGTATGTGCATGAAAACATCATTCACTCTAATTGTTTTGTGTCTGCTGCTCCTTGCCAGTTGCGGAGGCAATAAGCGTTCTGACGATATTATAGTAGAGCGTGATCAGGTTGAGGAGCATCGTCCTGGTGTTGTCGGGATGACAGCAAACACCCAGAAAGACAGTATAGAGTGGGTTAGCAGCTCCAAATATACATATATCGTTACCCGTACAAAGGATACGACACTTCCTAAGGTAATAAACCACGATCAGGAATATTATGATAATAACGTAAATCTGACTATAAAGCGTGGTGACGGTTCGGTCTTCTTTGAGAAGAAATTCGTTAAGAAAGACTTCGAGAAGGTGGTGCCAAAGTCATTCTATGAGAGTGGCGTATTATTGGGAATGAATTTCTATAAGGCGGAGGGTAACTATTTGAGATTTGTTGCAAGTATAGGTTCGCCAGATGAAAATAACGAGGAGTTCTATCTCATAATGGTGACTGTAGATAATAACGGCAACACAAAATGTGAAGCCTATCAGGCACCAAAGGAAGAAGATATCGAAGAATAATCCCGGACTTAAGTTGGGAATTAATAAAAAAGGGTTACTTTAGCGGTTCCTTCATTATCTTGGTAATGAGGGAACCTTCTTTTTCTGCTGCTTTGTACAGTTGCTCCTTAAAATAAAAGGCTACGCTTCCGACAAAGCCGATATTAAGACTTGAGTTGTAATGCTTAATATTGTTTTCAAAGAATTTCCTGAAGCAGTCTATAACCATTTCTTCTATCCATTGCTCCGTCAGGTGGCTATGAATGAAAGGACATAGGGAGGCGAGGAAACGGTTAGGTAGGGGACCGCGATATACCTTATTTATAATATCAGGAAGTGTTAATCCTGTTTCTGTTTCGAAAACGTTTATAAAATCGCGATGTTTTCCCTTATATAAACAATTGAGAAATGTCTTGCCTATTACGGCTCCACTTCCTTCATCCCCTAAGATGTATCCCATCGGGGAGATATTTTCCACAATCTTCTCTCCATCATATAGGCAGGAATTGGAGCCTGTCCCGAGGATACATGCTATTCCCGGTTCGTTATTGAAAAGTGCTTTTGCCGCTCCCAGCATATCGCTGCCGACGATGACGGATTTTGAAGAGGGGAAAATCTTTTGCAGGATATTTTTGAGAATTACAGATTTCTCGATGGTACATCCTGCCCCATAAAATTCTATATCGTCAATGGGGAATCCTGATGACTGCAGTTGTGGCAGCAGTTCTTCCTTCAATATAGACTCCATCGTCTCGATGTCCATATGGAAGGGGTTAATACCTTGTGTATAGAAATATAGCTTCTCAGCACCATTGGTGTCAAGAAGCCATGTTGTTTTAGTGCTACCGCTGTCAGCAGTCAGTTTCATGCGCTAAATTATTTCTGTAGAATTATAGTGCCAACTGGAGTTGCATGCTATTCTGCTTTGCCAGTCTTCTCATATTTATCAAGGCATAACGCATGCGTCCGAGACATGTATTGATGCTGCATCCTGTCAGAACAGCTATTTCCTTGAAAGAGAGATTCTGGTAGTAGCGCATTTTTACTATGTCGCGTTGGTTTTCTGGCAAGAAGTCTATCATAGCCTTTACGTCTTCTAGTACTTGGGCGTTTGCCATAATATCTTCGCGTGAAGTCTCCATTATCTGCTGATCAGACATCTCGGCAATTGTGATATCGCTTCCGTCTGTGTCAATAAGATGCTGGCTTTTCTGACGACGATACCAATCCATAATGGCATTGTGTGCAATACGAATCAGCCATCCGTTAAATTTACCAGATGGGGTGTACTTACCTTCCTTCAACTTTGTGATAGCTTTCAAGAAAGTCTCCTGGAAGAGGTCATTTGCCACTTCCTTGTTGTGTACTATAAAAATGATGTAAGAGAATATTCCCGTCTGCGTACGATTTAATAATTCATCAAACGCACGATTATTGCCCTTAACATACTCCATAGCCAACTCTTCATCGGTCAGCAGAGATAGTTTTTTCATTTCCTTAAACTGTTTTAGTCAAGTAAATGTTGTTCTATAGGCAATAATTTTTTAGTTTAAACGTTAATATCAAGAACAAAAGTAGAAAAAAAAATTCAAATAAAGTATATTTTCCTGCAACAAATTACTCTTTTATAGGTTGTTTTTAACTTTTGTTCACAAATAAAGGTTAAATTTACTGGTTATTGTATATAACTTCGTCCACATCAGGAATGTTTTGTATGTTCTGCACAATAGTTCTCAGTTCCTGATAGCTATGAATGGTGAAATTGATGGTGGTAGTAACTATCTCGTCAACCGTTTTTGTATTAAGACTGAGTATTGAGAGATAGAGCTGGTTAGAAATCGTATCTATGATATCACTCAGAAGATGCTTTCTGTCGACAGCTTTCAGGGTTACTGATGCAGGATACAGTGTGTCAGAACTCTCCTTGAAGTCATCTGCAGCTACGATATTATCACCAAATTGTGAGGCAAGGCTTATGGCGAGGGTGCAATCCCTGCGATGTACTGTTATGGTGCCGTTGGTTTCTTTGAATCCGATAACCTCTTCGCCTGGAATAGGGTGACAGCTGTTACATCTGCAATATTTTGGTTTTGGAAGATGATCCAAATAAATGTTTATGCTTTTTAATGCCTCATATGTCTTTGCGCTATTTCTCCAGTCCTCTTGTGGCATTATGCTTTCGTCGACTCCCACTTCTACGCTGTCTCCACGTTTCAGGATTGTTTTGACAGAAGCCAGGTGTCCGTTTATCTTGGCATATTTTGCATGCATGCCGACTTCATCGCTGATAGCGAATGCGAAATCCAGTACTGTTGATTTCTTGGGCAGTAGCATAGCTTTTCCCTTTGGGGTATATACCTGTATATCGTCATTGTACAGAGTGGAGCGTACACTTTCTATGAAGAAGTGTTTGTTCTCTTCATTGTACTCAAGATTAAGTGACACTTCTCTCAGCACCTTTCGGAATGTTTCCAGCCACATATTGATATCAATCTCTCGCTGTCCGCTATCGAAGAGGTATCCCAACTTTGTCTTGGTTGCCATCTTCTCCGACTGTATGTGTATCTCTTCCCATATGCCGTAATCGCTGAGCAACTGTGTGTGGAAAGCCTGGTATCCGTTTTGCTTTGGCAGGTCGATATAGTTTATTATAGAGGAGGGGCGCTCTTTGAATGTGTCTGTCAGCAGCGAATAAATCTTGAGAGCCATATTCTTGTCAGGCATCTTCTCGTCAGACATGAAGACAATCTTTGTGAAATGTCTGCATTCAAGATGTTCGTAGTCAACATTCTGCTGAACCATCTTTCTCCATATATTATATGGCTGTTTGTAGAGAACCTCGCGAGTATATTTGATGCCGTTCTTCTTCAGTATATCGTCCATCTTTGTATAGAATGGAGCCATTTTCACATCATCCTTCTTCTTGTCCTCTTCAATGAGTTGCAGTATGCGATCGTAGGTTTGTGGACAACGATAGTGGAATGAGAGGTTCTCGAGTTCTATTTTGATTGTGTATAAACCTAATCTGTTTGCCAGCGGAGCATAGAAGAAATCTGTCTCTCCTGCTATCTTCATCTGCTTGGCAGGTGACATCGATTCCAGTGTGCGCATATTGTGCAGACGGTCAGCAAGTTTTAAGAGGATAGCCCTGATGTCATAGTGCATGGAATCCAACATCTGCTTGAAATTGTCAAGCTGCTTTGACATCTCATATTGGTTTTTCTTCTTCTTTGTAACCACTTTGACAAGAAAGGCCACATCTTCTCCGAACTCCTGCTGTATTGTCTCGTCGGTACAAGGTGTGTCTTCTACTACGTCATGCAGGAAAGCTGCACACACAGGCGCTGCTCCCAACTGCAGTTCGTTAGCGATAATCAACGCTACTGCAATAGGATGAATAATGTAGGGCTCTCCTGACTTGCGTGTTTGATTACGATGTGCCTCTCGTGCAAAATTGAAAGCCTTTTGCACCAGTTGCATCTCCTCTTCATTACAACGCTCTTTCAGTGCTGCGAATACCTCGTTGGCACGACGTTGTATCTCTTCCTCTGTTATTTTGTTGGTTTCCATTTTGCAAAATTATGAATTTTTCAGTTTCCCACCAAATTTTTATAAAAAAATTCTGAAAAATCAGCAAATCACCTCGTTAACGCACACATCATGGCTGTCTGTTGGCACTTTTTCTACCATTTGCCAAGGAAAACAGATGCCAATTTTGTAATTTTCTGCTAAACTGCCCAAATACCTGTCATAATAGCCCTTTCCTCTGCCCAGTCGATACCCCCTGTTGTCGAAGGCAACTCCCGGCACTATGATGACAGCATCCTTCGGAGGCGTAACTGGCGGAGTCTCAGCCGATTGCGTTAACAGGATAACGTTCTTTTCCTTCACCAGCTCAGCGACCATTTCATGCGTGTCCACCTCGCTTTTCAAGGACCAGAAAAGCACGATTGTCTCAGCGTTTTTGATTTTTTCGTGTTCAATCAGTTTTTCGCAGATTATGCGTGAAGCATCCTCCATTTCTTGTGTGGAGTGCCCTCTTGTCTGGTCAAATATGTATTTGCGAAGATCTGTTTTGTTCATTTGTGGAATTCGTTCTGTCTTATCTTACATTTTATCAAATTCGGCTTTCAACCATTCAAAACGAGTATCAAGCCACTCTTTCATGGACTGTACTTCATTCTGATAACTCCCCCAAATATCATAGTTTGGCCAGGTGTAGGTATAGAATGTGTGCCATTTGTTATTGTTTTCCTGTGTGGAAAATTTTAAATATTGGGCGTTGGCATTTATTTCGTTCATAATATCATTTTTGCGAAGATAGAAATAATTAAAACGTTCCTTAACTTTAGCAACGAATGCAGGATCTTCAAAAAGACGGGAATACCAGATAACGTTTTTAATCCAAAAACCTTCAGGTAAATAATTGCCTAGGTAGTTTATATTGCCAAATGCAATATCAAAATCCCATATAGGTCCCATTTTTAGTTTTTCTCCACGTTTCAAATGCATATAACAACTCGAGAAGAAACAAGCATCATTGTTCTTAGCAATTTCATTGATAAGAAACCAATCTACAAACGAATCCATATCCATATATTTCTGCCAGCCTTCTTCCGGATCTTTGAAGTTATCAGAAAACAAAGCATTTTCAGCAGTAATTACATAATTCTTGATGTAATTGTAATTTTCGTCATCTACTACTACGTCTGGTTCTTTAATGTTTATTGGTTGGCCGTTATGGATGCCTATGCAACCTTGATGTTTTGTTTGAAATGTGGGTTCGTCATCTCCTGCTTTTGAATCAATTTCTAGCAGGAATCCATCATCACCAACATTTACTCTGTTTATACTTATCTTTATTTTTTCTCCCAATTGATAAGTGCCATTGTATGCGCCATTAAGCATCAAATCAACGAAATGGAATCGTGGGGTGTATTCAAGGTTACTAATACTTCCCATATAGAACGCAGTCTGGTTGCGAAGTGAGGTCTTGTCTGCATAATTTGCCAGTAACACCCATGATTTGTCTTCTGGCTCATCAAGCAGAGACGTTTTCTTGTTAAATTTAAGAGCATAAGGTTTCTTGGGCATTCCCCAAGTAGAATTACCTCGCCCTTTTATCTTAACATCAGTTTCTGTTATGTTACCAGCTGAGCGGGTATGAACATCTTCTACTATTTTTAGATGTGCATTAATATATTCGTCTTTAGAAATTATTTCTGCTCTACCTTCAGTTTCTATCCATAAAACGGGTAATCCTGTGAAGGAATGCACATAAATGATGTATTCTTTTGTCTTTTCTTGATTGGAAATAGTCAGTTTGACAGGTGTTTTGAAGTCGATTTTAGTTTCGTCACTTACGGCAGGAGTATTATCAATAGTTAGATTCTCACCTATATAGTTAAAATGTGGAACCAGCAATTTATTACTCATGATATTCTTTACCCAAAATTCTACGATACTATCATTTATGATCTCTCCATTCACATTCTCGACTAATTGCGTGGGGTTGTCTTTTGAAAGGAATGAGATAGAAATAAGCTTGGGATCTTTTTTATCTAATTCATTAGTTTTGTTATTAGTGTTTTGTGAGTCACTCTCCAAATTGTCATAACTTGTTTCTGTGTTAGTAAGGTCGGTACCACATGATGCAAATAAGATTATTGCCAATGTACATAAGAGTATTCTTTTCATTGTCGTATGTTGTTTTGTTTTGGCAGCAAAGATACGATTAAGTGAGCAAAATACCAAACAAAGATGAAAAAAAATTCTCCCTTCCCTTTAGATTTTCTTTTCTGACTAGGCGGATTTTATTTTTCTCCTCGAGAGATTTTCTGTTCCAGGGGCGTGAACATATGTTCGCGGACTAGGAACATATGTTCGCGAGCCTTGAACATATGTTTGCGGACCGAGAATATAAAAATCGTAAGGAGGAAAATGATTTTCTAACTGGGTTGAGAAAAATTTCTGTAGTAAAAAAATGCAAAAATAAAACTTTTTTGGGGTCAAAAAGTTTAATATTTGAAAAAAAAGATGTACCTTTGTGGCCAAATTTTATAAAGAATTTATAAATGAAATTAAAAATGACGAAATATCTTGTTGCGATACTTGGGGCATTTTTCTTGTCATCCATAAGTATTCAGGCTAAGAAATGGACTTATGAGGAATGTCTTGATTACTGCCTGACGAACAATATTTCCTTGCAGAAATTAGGCCTTACGCGTCAGACAGCGTTGGAAACCCTGAAGTCTTCTCAGGCAGCTCTGTTTCCATCCCTTAATTTTACTACAAACCAGAATGTGGCATACCAGCCTTGGAAGCAGGGTATGACTGTCCAGAACAATGAGATTCAGACAGTTACGAAGAAGACCAGCTATAATGGTGCCTATACTCTTGGTGGCAGTTGGACAGTATGGAACGGTAACAGGAACCACAATCAGGTGAAACTCAATGACCTCTCTGAACAGGCAGCTGCAGAGGATAGTGTTGTTAAGGCCCGTAACCTTGAGGAACAGCTGGCTCTGCTCTTTGTCAAAATCCTTTATTCCGAAGAGGCTGTGAAGGTTAGCCAACAGACGTTGGAGGCTTCAAAGGTTAATGAAGAGAGGGGGAAGGAAATGGTTAGGGTAGGCTCTATGAGTAAGGCTGATTTGTCGCAACTTACCTCACAGCGTGCTCAGGATGAGTATGGACTGGTGCAGAGCGAGAGTAATGTGCGCAACTTCAAGCGTCAGCTGAAGGCCCTGATGCAGATTACTGACGAAGAGGAATTTGAGGTCGTAGGAGGTGAGGCAACAGATGCGATGGCCTTGCAGACAATACCTTCTGTGCAGAGCGTGTATGAGTTGGCTATTGTTAACCGTCCTGAGATTAAGCGTGCCAGACTGGCTATCGAGAGTGCTGACATACAGAAGAGGATAGCCTCTGCCCAGTATCTTCCTACTGTTTCCCTGAATGCATCAGCAACTACGAACAGTTCTTCACAGAACAACAATGCATGGGGTACACAGCTGAAGAACGGCTTCAACCTCGGTGGCGGATTCAGTATCAATGTTCCGATAATAGACCAGCGTGCCGCAAAGACAGCTGTCAACAAGGCGAACATTCAGAAGCAGCAAGCCATTCTGGACATACGTGATAAGGAGACAACACTCTATAGCACAATCAGCGACTACTGGATACAGGCATATAACAACCAGCAGCAGTATAAATCGGCAAAGGCAAGTTCCGAAAGTGCACAGGAATCGTATGACCTGCTGTCAGAACAGTTTAATCTGGGACTTAAGAATGTCGTAGAACTGCAGGAGGGTAAGATGCGTCTGTTGAATGCTCTTCAGTCAGAACTGCAGGCAAAATATACTGCAATAATTTGCATAAAAATGTTAGAACTATATAAGAGATGAATAAGAAGATAGTTATAGGTATAGTAGTGGTGGCGATAGCTGCCATTGCAGTTTTCTTTTTTGCAGGAGGTGACAAGAATGCTTCAGTAACCTATGTTACAGTTCCTGCAGAAGTGTCGGACATCAGGACCAGCGTTACTGCTACTGGTACTATCGAGGCTGTCACCAGCGTCACAGTAGGTACACAGGTCAGTGGTATTGTGTCCCACCTGTATGTGGATTACAACAGCGTAGTAAAGCGTGGTCAGGTAATTGCTGAGCTGGATAAGACAAACCTTATGTCGGAACTGGCATCAGCCAGAGCCAACCTTTCTTCACAGCAGAGCAATCTCGCTTACCAAAAAGCCAATTTCAACCGTCAGCAACAGCTCTACTCAAAAGGACTCATCAGTGCCAACGATTTTGAGCAGGCACGTCTGAGCTATCAGCAAGCAGAGCAGCAGGTACAGACCTCTATGCAGAGTGTCAGGAAGGCGGAGACAAACCTCGGATATGCTACCATTACAGCCCCTATTGACGGTATCGTGATATCAAAGTCAGTAGAAGAGGGCCAGACAGTTGCTGCATCATTCAATACTCCTGAGCTGTTCACCATTGCTCAGGACCTCACCAATATGCGAGTTATTGCAAATATTGATGAAGCAGACATAGGTGAGGTGAAAGAAGGAGAGCGTGTAATGTTTACAGTGGATGCATTCCCAGATGACACCTTCAACGGTACTGTTACACAGGTGCGTCTTGAGGCTACGACAGAGTCAAATGTCGTAACTTACGAGGTTGTCATCTCTGCTCCTAATGCAGACCTCAAGCTCAAACCAGGTCTTACAGCAAATGTCACTATCTACACCAATGAGAAGACGAATGTGATTTCTATTCCAACAAAGGCCCTGAAGTTTACTCCAAATGAGAAGATGCTTACAGACGATCAGGTCATCAAGGATTGTCAGGGCGAGCACAAGGTTTGGACACTTGACGGCAACACTTTCCAAGCTCATCCTGTACAGATTGGAATTACCAATGGCATCATGACAGAGATAACATCAGGCCTGAAGAGTGGTCAGAAGGTTATCACAGAGTTTAAGTTGGATGGTGAAGAAGAGGTTGAGGGCACTCAGGCTAATAACAACCCATTCATGCCAAAACCACGAAACAGACAACAACAACAGAAGAAATAGAACGCAACTCTGCTCCCAATGGAAAAGAAAGCAGTTATAGAATTAGACAATGTGCGCCGTGAGTTCAAGGTGGGCTCTGAGGTGGTGAAGGCATTGCGTGGCGTCTCGTTCAAGATTTATGAGGGCGAATTCGTTACCATCATGGGAACCTCCGGCTCAGGAAAATCAACGCTCCTCAATCAGCTCGGCTGTCTTGATACTCCTACCTCTGGTGAGTATTACCTTGATGGTGTGAGTGTCAGGAAGATGTCCAAGAGTCAGCGTGCCCGACTGCGCAACAGGAAGATAGGTTTTGTATTCCAGAACTATAACCTTCTTGCCAAGACTACATCTGTTGAAAATGTAGAGCTCCCCCTCATGTATAACAGTGAGTACAGCGCTTCGCAGCGTCGTGAGGCAGCCATCAAGGCACTCAATGAAGTAGGTCTCGGAGACAGACTTTACCATAAGAGCAATCAGATGTCAGGTGGTCAGATGCAGCGTGTGGCTATAGCAAGAGCACTCGTCAACAATCCTGCTGTTATCCTTGCCGATGAGGCAACGGGAAACCTTGATACTCGCACATCTTTCGAGATGCTGGTACTCTTCCAGAAACTCCACTCGATGGGACGCACCATAATCTTCGTAACCCATAATCCTGACATAGCACATTATTCTTCAAGAAACATTATGCTCAGGGATGGTAAGATACGTGAAGATGTTCTGAATGACAATATATTATCTGCTGAGGAAGCGTTAGCACAACTCCCAGCGCCACAAGACGATTAGAATATTATAAATGAATTTCATAAACTTGATGAAGGTGGCCATCAAGGCCATTGCAAATAATAAGTTCCGCTCTTTCCTCTCAATGCTGGGTATCATCATCGGCGTTGCTGCCGTGATAGTGATGATGGCAATCGGTCAGGGCTCCAAGGAGTCTATTCGCCAGAATATCTCGCAGATGGGCTCAAACATCATTATGATACGTCCTGGTGCTGACAGAGGACCTGGTGGTGTGCGTCAAGACCCGTCTGCCATGCAGACACTCAAGCCAGATGACTATGAGAAAATAAAGCAAGATGCGAAGTACTGCACCTATGTTTCTCCTGAGGTAACCGCTTCAGGACAGATTATCAACGGCAACAACAATAGCAGTACCACCATGTATGGTGAGAGTACGGAATATTTCGATATCAAGCAATGGGAGATATCAAATGGTTCTGCCTTCACAGACGAAGATATCAAGAAGGCCGCAAAGGTATGTGTCATTGGTAAGACTGTTGTTGATGAACTGTTCCCATCAGGTCAGGACCCTGTTGGCAAAATGGTACGTTTCAAGAGCATCCCGTTTAGGGTTATAGGTGTCTTGAAGAGCAAGGGCTACAACTCCTTCGGTATGGATCAGGATAACCTTTGTATCACCCCTTATACTACCGTCATGAAGCGTCTCACGGCACAAACATGGTTCTCAACCATCAACTGCTCTGCCATTACAGAAGAGATGACGGATGATGCCATAAAGGAATTGACTGCTATCCTTCGTGAGCAGCATAAGATAAAGGCCGATGGAGAGGAAGACTTTACTATCCGCTCTCAGCAAGAGATAATGGAGACGATGTCTTCTACGATGGATACCGTAACCCTCATCCTTGTTGTCGCAGCCGCCTTCTCACTTCTCGTTGCTGGTATTGGTATTATGAATATCATGCTTGTGTCAGTAACAGAACGTACTAAGGAAATCGGTTTGCGTATGTCAGTAGGAGCACGAGGCATCGATATCTCAAATCAGTTCTTAATTGAATCAATAATAATATCAGTTACTGGAGGAATCCTCGGCATCGGCCTTGGGGCATTGCTCTCTACAGGTGCTAATCTGTTGTTCGGACTTCCCACAAGCATTCCGATGTGGTCTATTGTTGTTTCATTTATCGTCTGCACACTTATAGGTGTTGGTTTCGGCTATTTCCCTGCACGTAAGGCAGCACGCTTAGACCCTATTGAAGCAATACGATATGAGTAATATATATAAGGTAAATAGATTGTATTTTCTCAGAGGACTGTTTGTCAGCCTCTTTGTTATGATAATGTCCGTGCCTGCTTTGGCGCAGACGGTACGCGGTGTCGTCGTAGATGCCGATACTGGCGACAGCTTGTCCTATGTCAGTGTGAAGTATAAGGGTAGTCATGTCTCAACTATCACAGACGGGTGGGGACGCTTCTCTATTGCCCGCCACAAGGGTATGTATATCAATTTCACATCCGTAGGATATAAGTCAAAGAGTGTATATATTGGTGATAAAAATAACAATATTGTTGTAAAGCTGAAGCCAGCAGCTAATGATTTGAGCGAGGTCGTGGTGAGGTCAAAGAGTTCACGCTATTCCCGAAAGGAGAATCCTGCTGTAGAACTTATGCGTCGTGTTATTGCAAAGAAGCAGCAGACAAAACTTGAGAACAAAGACTTCTATCAGTATCGCAATTACGAACGTCTTACCATTGCTCTTAATGATATCTCCCAAGCGACTCTCGACTCTGGAAAATATTCCCGTAAGCCCTGGCTGAAAGAGCAGGTGGAGAAGAATCCTGTTACGGGAAAGAATGTGCTTCCTGTTATCACAACTGAGAAGATATTCCATAAGTACTATCGCAAAGACCCTAAGAAGGAACGTATCTATGTGGATGCAGAACATAGTACAGGTGTCAATGATCTCATTGAGACAGGTGATATATTCACTAAGATGGCTGCTGATGTATTCACAGAAGTTGATATATATGACGATCAGGTCCGCCTGTTGCAATATCCTTTCACCTCTCCGATAGGTAGGGATGCTATCAGCTTCTACCGCTTCTACATCGTTGATACCCTTGATGTGAAAGGCGACTCTTGTATACAGGTCAGCTTCCTTCCCAATAACCAGCAAGACTTCGGCTTCCGAGGCGATTTGTGGATTATCAATGACTCTACACTTCATGTCAAGAGAGTACATCTGAGCATTCCGAAACGTTCTGATGTCAATTTCGTACACAGTATGTCAATAGATCAGGAGTATCTGAAACTCCCTACAGGAGATTGGGTACTTAATGTCAATGATATGCTCGTGGAGCTCGCCCTGATAGGGGAGAGGACGGGTGATTTCCAGATTACCCGAACGTCACGCCGCAATGACTATTCCTTTGCTGCCATAGATGAGAAAATCTTCAGGGGTAAGGCATTGGAAAAGCGAGACCCTTATAGCGAGATGCGAGATAAGGAATATTGGGAAGACAACCGTGAGGTGGCACTGACCAGTGGTGAGGAAGGTATGGATAAGTTCATCAAGGGCATGAAGAGCACCAAGGGCTTCGGTTGGCTTCTTGTTGGCATTAAGGCCATATTGGAGAACTATATAGAGACAACAAAGGATCCTAACCCCAGCAAGTTTGATATCGGTCCTGTCAACTCTATGCTTTCTACCAATAGCATTGACGGCTTCCGCTTCCGTCTCTCTGGACAGACAACAGGAAATCTCAATCATCATATCTTCTTAAAAGGATATATGGCACACGGCTTCAAGACGAACAATAACTACTATGGAGCTACTGTTACCTATTCCTTTAATAAGAAGCAATATACTCCTGACGAATTCCCACGTCGTAACATCTCCTTCACCAGCACTTACGACATCTGTTCTCCTTCAGATAAGTTCCTGAATGTTGATAAGGATAACGTCTTCGCATCTATCCGATGGAGCAAGGTGACGAATATGGCATACTATAAACGCCAGAATCTTGACTTTGAACGTGAGGAAGACTGGGGCTTTGCTATTGCCGGAGGTATACGTGCCGAATATCAGGAGGCAGCCGGTGACCTGTTCTTCAAGAAATTCAGCGACCCCAATTTTATCGTTACTGAGAATGACAGGGGTTCTTTCCGCTTTACGGAAATGTATCTGCAGGTAAGCTATTCCCCTGGTCAGACATATATCAACTCAAAGCAGAAACGTAGTCCTGCAAACCGAGACTCTCCAATATTCAAGCTCAAGCATACTATGGGTGTCAAGGGACTGCTTGGCGGACAGTATGACTACCACGTTACTGAGGCTAGCATCTATTATCGCCAGTGGATGAAGTCGTGGGGTAAGTTGGACTTTTATCTCAAAGGCGGAAGACAATGGAGTCAGGTACCATTCCCATTGCTCATAGCTCCTGCTGCTAACATCTCTTATATATGGCAGCGTGAGACCTTCGAGTTGATAAACAATATGGAGTTCCTCAACGATAAGTATGTCTCCTTAATGATGGAGTGGGACTTGAACGGTAAGATATTCAACCGCATACCATTCCTCAAGGAACTGCAATGGCGTGAGCTCATAGGTTTCAACGTTCTCTATGGCGGGTTGTCAGACAAAAACAACCCTGCTGTAGCAGCCGCACAGGGCATAGATATAAGTAACCTTATGGAATTCCCTGATAGAGCATATGTCATGAATACCCACGTACCTTATTGCGAATTGCGTGTAGGTATTCACAACATCTTTAAGTTGTTACAGATAGAATATGTACATCGTTTCAACTATCTCAATCTGCCGACAGCCTCCAAAAACGGCGTCCGCTTCGGCTTCAGGTTGACGTTCTGAATAAAAAGCGTGGTATGTTGTTGCATACCACGCTTTTTGGGTTATCGGTTATCGTTAATCGGTTATTGGTTATCAAATGCTCAGTTCGTCCAGCACGTTGATGAGGCGTTTGTCGAAGCGCTTATCTGTGCGGATGCATTCGCTGAAAGGCACCAATACAGCATCGCCGTTACAATAACCAACCATTACGTTGCGCTGTCCCTGCATGATAGCCTCTATAGCAGCAGCACCCATGCAGCTGGCAAGGATACGGTCAAGAGCCGATGGTGAACCACCACGCTGCAAGTGTCCCAAGATAGATACGCGCACGTCAAACTCAGGGAATTCCTTCTTTACGCGGTCAGCATAATAAAGGGCACCACATTTAGGACTCTCTGATACTATCACGATACATGATTTCTTTGACTTACGGATGCCACGATTCATGAAGACAGCCAACTGGTCAACATCCGTTGATTCCTCAGGAACAATAGCTGCTTCAGCACCACAGGCGATAGCACAGTTCTGTGCCAGGAAACCGGCATCACGTCCCATTACCTCAACAAAGAAGATACGTTCGTGAGAGTTCGCAGTATCACGTATTCTGTCAACACACTCCACGATAGTGTTCATCGTAGTGTCGTAGCCTATGGTGAAGTCTGTTCCGTAAAGGTCATTATCGATTGTGCCAGGCAGGCCGATAACAGGGAAATCAAATTCTGTACCGAAATTCCAAGCACCTGTCAGAGAACCGTTGCCACCAATAACAACAAGAGCATCGATGCCTTCCTTTTGGCATGTTTCATAAGCCTTCTGTCTGCCTTCCGGAGTCATAAACTCCTTGCTGCGTGCAGACTTTAGGATAGTACCACCTCTTGTTATAATACCGCTGACATCCTCAGTGGTAAACTCCTTTATCTCATCTTTGATGAGGCCGTCATAACCCCTGTAGATACCCATCATTCTAAAGCCGTTGTAGATACCAGCACGAGTTAATGCGCGGATGGCAGCATTCATACCAGGTGAATCACCGCCAGAAGTCAAAATTCCGATAGTCTTAATCTTACCCATAGTTATTGTTTTGGTTTTCGTTTTCGTCTTTAACCGTTAACCTTTAACCGTTAACCGTTATTTCGTTGCAAAAGTAAAACTTTTATTTTAAAGTACAAAGAAAATCCGTAAATTTTCCCACATTTTCTTGTTCGTGTATATTTTTTTTAGTATTTTCGCAGCAGATTTTGATAATATATAAAGGCCTAAACCCTAAACAAAGACCAGTCAACATTATGTAAGTGTTATGGAAAATTTAAGAAAATACTTACGATCGAAAGGTATTTACGCAGTTCTGTTAGCAGCTGCGCTTGTGGCTGTATTGTTGGGTGTTGAGTTCTATCTGGATATCAAGGATGATGAGACTGAGGCAGAGAATTTGGTGAGTCGCGAGTTGAGAATCACTGAAATGAGCATAATGTGGGAATTGTGGGAGGTCGAGAACCAGATGAGTAATCTGGAGTTAATGGCAAACAAGGCAATAAACGACCCCGACAAGATTTTTACAATTACGAATAAGATAATCCATGAGTCTAATCTTATCGTAGCTATCTCCATAGGTTTTGTCCCCAATTTCTACCCGGAAAAAGGATATTGGTATGAGCCGAGGAGCAGACGTGTTGATGGTGTTATCTATGATGACCAGGCAGGTGGGCCGGATCATGACTATTTCAAGATGTCTTGGTATACAAACTGCATAAAAAATCCGAAAATACAATTACGATGGATTGCTCCGTACATTGTTGAAGACGAGGAAAAATTATATGTAGTATCACTCACGCGTCCTCTTCTTACTGATGAAGATAAGCTTGCAGGAGTGATGTGTATCGATGTGTCGCTATCCTCAATGAAACAACTTGTTGGGAGTATCAAGCCATATAAGGGTTCTATCTGTCAGCTGCTTGATGAGAAGGGCAATCTGATAGTATCTTCCGATACTGTGAAATTTGACGATGATGATTACTTTATCAGTGAGAAGAATATTGCAAATAACAGTATGTTGTTGCGTCTGGCATGTCCCAAGAAAGAGATTTACGAAACTACGGCAACCGATAGCCTGATAGCAATAGGAATTACGCTGGTAGGCTTGCTGCTGCTGGGCTATATTGTGCAACGCACCATACGCAATATGGTGAAACTCGATGCTGCCCATATGCAACGTCAGGCTGTGGAAAATGAACTGCGCATAGCCCACAATATCCAGATGAGCATGCTGCGCACAGATTTCCCCCAAGAGCTGTGTGCCACGCTTCAACCTATGAAGGAGGTTGGTGGAGACCTCTATGACTTCTACCAGAAGGATGATAAGCTGTTCTTCATCATTGGCGATGTGTCAGGTAAAGGAATGCCTGCTACCATGATGATGGCGGCAACGGTAAATCTGTTCCGTATGGCAGCACGTTATTTCAATACTCCGCAGGAAATAGTGGAAGAGATAAACGAAGTCATTTCGGAGCGTAATCCTAACCTTATCTTTGTTACGGCATTCGTCGGAAAACTCGATATGCGTCACGGATTGCTGACATATTGTAATGCGGGGCATAATCCGCCGATAGTAAATAATGCATATCTGCAAACTGATCCTGATATACCAATCGGTTATGATGCAGAGTATTCTTTCAGACAATATGGTATGCTGTTCCCTGAAGGTTCTCGCATAGTGCTCTATACTGACGGCGTTACCGAGTCGCGCAATGCCGTACGCGAATTCATGGGTACGGAATATCTGCAAACCATAGTACATAAGCATCAGCAGGAAGATGTCAGCGAAATGACAAAGAATATCATCAGCGATACATACCAGTATTCTGAAAATACGGAACAGAGTGACGATATCACGCTGATGTGTATTGCAAACAATACACCGGTACAGTCCCATTCGCTCATCATCAGCAATGATACTGAGGAACTGCAGCGTGTAAAACCATTGGTGCGTGAGTATTGTGAATGCTTGGGATGTGACAAACGTTTGATACGAAAAATTGTCCTTGCCTTAGAGGAAGCCTTAGCAAATGTCATCAACTACGCTTATCCAAAGGGAGAGTTGGGTAGTATAGATATAGATATTCTTGCTATGCCGGCAGTCAGCGAGCAAATCCCTGGCGACATTACCTTCGTCATCTCTGACAGTGGTGCGCCATTCAATCCATTGGAAAAACAAAGCGTGGACGTAGAACAGGCCATCGATGACAGACAGGTGGGAGGACTGGGTATATACCTCTACCAACAGCTGATGGACACAGTACTATATAACCGCACCGATGACGGACGTAATGTTCTTACGTTGACAAAACATATCAGTAAGGTCTAAGGTTATCGGTTATCGAATAATTTTCAATGTTAAATCTTTAATGTCCAATAAAAATATAAAATGAAAGTAAACATCCAACAAAACGAAAACGAAGTAGTAGTATCTCTGAATGGTGAACTCGACACCGTAGCTACTACAAACATGAGTGAAGCATTAGGTCGCGTAACCGATTTGGCAAGTCAGCACCTCGTAATCGATTGTAAAGACTTGGAGTATGTCAGTTCTTCAGGCCTGCGTTTCTTCATGCAACTGAAGAAGAGCAGCGAGCTGTATGGTGGTAGTGTGGAGATACGTAATCTCAACGAAGACGTATCAGAGATATTCCGTCTCAGCGGCTTCCACCACATCTTCAATCTGGATTAAGAGAGTAATTTTATCCCCGTGGGGTCATCGGTAAAAACGCAATCATCGGTTTTTATCCCTGTGGGGTCGCTCTAAATAGTGATACACAGGCTGTTGCCATTGATGCTGATGTCGCTGCTGTAGTTGCGCAGGATGGTCACGGCAAGGTTGTCGCCGTCGGCTTTGAACAGTTCGGGATTGATGGCCTGCGGACTGCTGACGGTGAATTGCAGCATGTCATCCTGTTCAGCGTATGACAACGCGAGGCGAGTGCCGGGCAGGATAGCCAGTTCGTCGGAACAGAGTATGGCGAGTGTCTCGTCGATGACGTGGAGCACTCTCTCGGTCTGCTGAAGCGATACGTTGTAGTGCTTGCAGAACTGTTCCATCTGGGCTGTCATGGCATACCAGTCAAAATGCTCGCTCTTGATATCGAATGTCGTCTCGTGTATCTGCTGAATAAACTGTCTGGTACGTTCGCGCTGCGGATGGTCGAAAAGCTGCTCGGGCGTACCGTCTTCATAAACCACACCATCGGTAAAGAACAATATGCGATTGCTCACCTGACGGGCAAAACGCATCTCATGGGTCACCACAATCATCGTCATGCCCTGACGCGCCAGACGTGACATAACACCTAACACCTCGCTGACCATCGTAGGGTCAAGGGCGGATGTAGGCTCGTCGAAGAGAAGTATATCGGGCTCCATAGCCAAGGCGCGGGCAATGGCGACACGTTGCTTCTGACCGCCTGATAGCTGGTCGGGCATTGCATCGGCACGCTCTGCCAGACCTACCATCTTGAGAAGCTCACGGGCTTTTTGCTCTGCCTCCTCACGGCTCTTGCCTAAAAGTTGCATCGGAGCAAGGCAGATGTTGTTGAGCACAGACATGCCGTTGAATAGGTTGAACGACTGGAACACCATACCCATCCTGTGACGCAGCATGGGTACGTCGGCATCAGGAGCCAAAATGTCCTGACCATTGATGAGGATGTTGCCGCCGGAGGGTTGCTCCAACAGGTTAAGACATCGCAGGAAGGTGCTCTTGCCGGTGCCCGAAGGACCGATGATGGAGATTACCTCGCCGTGATGAACATCAACACTTATGTCGCGCAGCACATCGAGCGCACCGAAACTCTTCTTCAGGTGGGAGATACTGATGACAGGACGTTCCTTCTCCTCTCCCTCGTGAGAAGTGAGGTCGTGGCGGGCAGGGCGTCTGCGGCAGTAGAAAAGCCACACGCTTCCGCCTATCATAATAATCAGGATAGCCGCAGCTCCCCACAGCATATACGGCTCCTCCTCTTTGGGAGTCGGCGAGGGGAGAGGTCCTTTCAAGATGCCAAGCTCTCCTTTACGGGTATAGATTGTGATGCGCCCTTCATGATAACTGTCGGAGAAGAGCACCTGTTTTCGACGTTCCTCTGTGGCGGCGATAGAGCCCATTGCCATATCCGCCTTGCCTGTCTGAATGGCAGGAATCTGTGAGGCGAAATCCATGTTAAGAAACTTCAGTCGCCAGTTATTGCGGTTTGCCCATTCGGTCAGGATGTCTATCTCTAAACCGGAGGGCTTCCCTGAGTTGATGAAGTTTAATGGCGGCATGCCGGAGTAGGTGGCAACGCGTATCGTGCGTCCTGTGCCGTGCTGCTGAGGTATGGGTATGGCTGACGGCTTGTCGGCATTGCTCCAGCGGTCGAGTATCTGCTGGTAGGTGCCGTCGGCATTTATCTCGGCAAGGAAGCGGTTGAAATTTTGCTGCAACTCGGTGTTGCCCAACTTGAAGCAGGTCGCAACGGGTCTGCCAGGCAGTCCGGCATCTATGGTGTCAACCTTCTGCGCCACTTCCTTGTTGAAGATGACAGTAAGGTTTTCCTGAACAACCACATCTACCTTGCCACTCTCCAGTGCTGTCAGCACATCGGCAATGGACGTCAGGCGTATGATGTCAGCATCGGGGGCATACTTGGTGGCTGCCATGTCTTGGATGCTGCCGATGATAACTGCTACACGCTTACCCTTCAGCCTCTTGAAAACGGGAGGAATAGAATCACGGCTGGGTTTTGCCGCTTGTGTAACGCTGGCAAAGATTTTGCTGCCCTTCTTGGTGAAGAACCCTACATGCGAGGCACACGTTTCGTCAGAGAAGAGCACTTGCTTCTTGCGTTCTTCGGTGATATTAGAACCTCCAATGGCGATATCTGCTTTCCCAGTCTGAACAGACGGTATGACAGAAATGTTGTCCATTGATTGCACCTGTATGCGCCAGTTGCGGCGGTTTGCCCACTCGGTCACCAGTTCTATTGACAGCCCCGACGGTTTGCCATGACTGATGAAGCTGAAGGGCGGATAGCCTGAAAAGGTTGCCACACGCAACAGCCGTCCCTTACCACGTGGCTGCGGAATGGGTTGCGCGTCAGGATCGTCGGCATCGTACCAACGATTGTGAATCTTCTGGTAGGTGCCGTCGGCATGTATCTCGGCAAGGAAGCGGTTGAAGTCTTGCTGCAACTCGGTGTTGCCCAACTTAAACATTGCTGCCATCGGCATTGGAGGCTCATCGGCATCCACATAGTCCATCAGTGCGGCATGTTTGCGATCTACTAATCTCAGGAGGTCATCAGTACAAACCACGTCGGCCTTGCCCATCAGCACGGCATTGACAAGGTCGCTCATATTGAGGTATCGCAGCACTTCGATACCTGTTCCTTTGGCTTTCTGGGAGACGAGCATTTCCTGATAACTGCCCAAGAGCACTGCTACGCGTTTGCCTCTCAAACACTTGAAGAGTTTGGATGATGTCGATACCGAATCCTGCTGCACAGTATCAGCGTCGGCAGTTTGCGTGTCAGTCCCCAAGCGCGACTGATAGCCCGCCAATCCCATCATCAATAGCAACAGTGTGGCTAAAGCGGCTTTCGTCCGCCTGTGCTGCACCAGCGATTGGAGGAACACCCCGATGAGCCATGCTATGAGAAAATAGATGATGGCTGTAATGATGAGGGGGAAGAAAGCGTCAAATGTTCGCGAGCGAATCAGGTCAGAGGCGCGTGTCATGTCTGCCACAGCGATATAGCCAACGATACTCGTACCCTTCAGCAGACTAATTATCTCACCCTGATAGACGGGCGTTACAGCCCTAACCACTTGCGGCAATATGATTTTGAAGAATGTCTGCCGTTGCGTGAAGCCCAGTGCCAGGCCTGCCTCTGTCTGTCCGCGGTCGATGCTCTGAATGGTGGTGCGAAACATCTCGCTGATGTAGGCAGCCGTATTCATGCTGAAGGTGATGATAGCCACCACGATGCCTGAAGCATCCAGAGGTGCCATCACCACATAGTACATCAGCATGAGCAGCACCAGTACCGGTGTACCGCGCATAATGTCGATATACACCTTTGCTACCTGCTGTAGCCATGTCCGACGGCTCATACGCATCCAGCACACCAGTCCTCCAAGCAACGTTCCCAGTATGGCTGCACAGAGCGTGATGAGAAGCGTCACCTGAAGACCGTCGAGAATCATTTGGTAACGATTCTCGACTATCAGATTGTTCCTGAAACTTTCAATAATGCCGTCCAACATATTAGACCTTAGACCTTTGATAATTCATACGTCCTCACCTCGTGTGCTTTACGATGAGGTATGTTCCGATTATCTGGAGATAGTGGCGCGAATATTATGCCGCCCTGGGGAATGAGGTGAAACACTTGAGGCAATACCATGTTGCAGACCACGACAATGCAGCCCACAGGTAGGTTCTAACCTCGTCATAATTCAATGTGTAAAGTCTTACGCTTGTTTCCATAGTTTTTATTTTTTCAAGGGAGTCCTCTATCCAAGTGTTATGTTTTCAATCTTCAGATTCAACATTCCTGCCGGAACGCGTACTGCAACAGTGTCGCCGGCTTTCTTGTTCAGCAAAGCCTGTGCTATGGGAGATTTGATGGAAATCTTCCCCTCGCTCATGTTTGCCTCGTGTGGACTTACAATGGTGTATGTCATCGTGGCATTGTTTCCCATGTTTGTCATTGTCACCTTGCTCAATAGTCCCACTTTGTCACCAGAAAGCAACGACATGTCTATCACTCTTGCATGCTCCAGCACCCTCTGCTTAAAGCGTATCCTGCTCAGTAGTCTTCCTTGCTCACGCTTTGCGGCATGATACTCGAAGTTTTCGCTCAGGTCGCCTTGTGCACGCGCTTCCGCAATAGCATCCTTCACTTGGGGAAGTTCCACCTTCTCCATGTGCTCCAATTCCGCTACGAGCTTGTCGTAGCCCTCTTGTGACATATATTCCATATAGACGATAAGTAATCGGACTTCCGGTCAGTTGGCTGCGGAAGTCCGATTACCTTGATGACTGTGCTGAATTGTTCGTTTACTCAAAGACTGACTGTGTGTAGACCTTGCCGGCCTCGGGATAGTTGTACCAGTCGGTAGAGCTGACGGCCTTCTGTCCCCAGTTGTTGAACTGCTTGTAGGCAGGGTCGGCCACGCCGCCAACGCATACGCGCTCAAGCGGATACTGCCAGTCGCAGGGGATGAGAATAGCGTGGGGATCCTCGCCCTTCATCGAGATGCGGATCTCCTTGTCCGTGGTCTTGTTGTAGATGTAGGGCTGGTCAGAGGGGCGTGAGAAGCTGAAATTGCGGTCGACGGTGATGGTCTCCTGTATAGGAGCAATGCGCGAGCTCTCCGTGTTGACGAAAGTGTTCTGCGACACGTTGAACAGGGCGTGAACCTCCTTGCTGTCGTTCAGCAGCGTAGCGTTCTGGATGCCGCGGATGTAGAGCTCGTCGTAGGCACCGGTGGCCTCAAGACTGTATTTCACCTGTGTGTCGTTCAGGCGCTGAGCCTTGATGACAACGTCGTTCATGTCGTAGTCGCCGAGGTCGTGGTCTTCAAATGCGAAGGTGTACACCTTTGAGCGCATGTCCATGTCGTAGTGCTCG
>ERZ842401.2706-NODE-2706-length-23303-cov-12.918617_pt1 | contig 23303 bp, 20 predicted proteins | sample MGYA00521270_ERZ842401 | MGnify/ENA primary metagenome ERZ842401 (study PRJEB31892, sample SAMEA3878208) | bioreactor metagenome | biome: Moose rumen | place: Sweden | collected 2011-10 | study: EMG produced TPA metagenomics assembly of the PRJEB12797 data set...
CTCCTACTCAGCCAAGAACAAAACGTACCAACTTATTTTTTTACGACTACTTAACACTGTTTGAACACTGCAAAGATACGAAAATTTTCAGATAAACATCAAATATTGCGGGCTTTTTCTACGCAAAAACTATGACCTTTTACGTAAACATGCTGCCTGCGGAATCTTTCCCCGCCCCTTTAAGGGGAGGGGTTAGGGGTGGGGGACATACCCATCATTGAGTAAAAAACCCGCGTTCAACAGAAAAAGTTGCCTTTTCTTTCTTCGCTTCATCTATTTTTTTGTACCTTTGCAACAAAATAGAAGAATCGTGAACATGCAATATACACTAAAGGCACCAAGCCACATACAGGCATCCATCAACTTGCCTGCATCGAAAAGCATCAGCAATCGCGCTCTGATACTGAACGCATTAGCGGGAGGAACCTGCATGCTGCAGAATCTATCCGACTGCGACGACACCCTTGTGCTGGTGAATGCGTTGCGCGATATGCCCGACATCATCGATGTAAGGGCCAGCGGTTCGTCGCTCCGCTTTCTGACAGCATACCTGTCTATCATGCCCGGAACACACACGCTCACCGGGACCGAACGCATCAAGAACCGGCCGCTGAAGCCACTGGTGGATGCTTTGCGCTATCTCGGCGCCGACATCGAATATGTCAACCACGAGGGTTTTGCCCCGTTGCTGATTACCGGACAGCCCCTGGAAGGCGGACGGGTGGAGATTGACGCGAGCGTCAGTTCACAGATTACATCGGCCCTGCTGATGATTGGTCCGGCCTTGAAGAACGGTTTGGAACTGGTATTGCAGGGCGACATCGTGTCAAGACCCTACATCGACCTGACTCTTCATATCATGCACGACTTCGGACTGCAGGCCGACTGGACCGACTTTAACGTCATCAGTACGCCGCATCAGCCATATCGGCCGTGCGACTTCATCGTGGAAAACGACTGGAGTGCCTCGTCGTATTGGTACGAAATGATTGCCTTGAGCGACGACATCGACAATGAAATCCAGCTGACCGGACTGTTGGACAGTAGCAGGCAGGGCGACTCGGTGGTGAGATACCTCTTCTCGATGCTCGGTGTCAAGACCGTATTCAATAAGAATAGTGAGCAGCAAAGCGAGTATGAAGCCTCAACGGTGACGCTGAGAAAGACCCGAGCACGGTTGCCTCGGCTCGACTACGACTTCGTGAACCAGCCCGACTTGGCACAGACGTTCGTGGTTTGTTGTGCGGGAATGGGCATCCCCTTCCGCTTCAACGGGCTCAGTACGCTGAAGGTGAAGGAGACCGACCGCATCGAAGCGCTGATTACGGAGATGCGAAAACTGGGGTATGTGATCCATTCCAGACAGGGAGAGCGAACCGACGGCAGAGACAACAGCCGCACCAGGACCGACTATGAGATATACTGGGACGGCGAGCGCTGCGAACCCACGATGCTCCCCATCGACACCTACGAGGACCATCGCATGGCTCTCTCGTTTGCTCCCCTCTGCATCAAGTATCCGGGACTGCGCATCAACGACCCGTTTGTGGTCAGCAAGTCGTATCCCGTGTTCTGGAATCACCTGGCACAAGCAGGATTCAGCATCGAGGAATAGGTGTTTTTAAGTATCAAAATATGATCTATCTGGTCGTTGCTTTAATAGTTCTTGGCATTTTTTCTGCAATATTAGGATGGCTCTCACACAATAAAAAGGGTGAAAACTCCGTTATATTAGCAGACGATTCGTCGTGTGCCACCTGCGACGGAAGCCGCCAGAAGTGCGAACAAGAGTGCATGATGGAGGCTGCCACGAGGGAGATAGAGTATTTCGACGACGAAGAACTGGACACCTATCAAGGCCGAAGAGGCGACGAATATACCGACGAAGAGGCGGAGGAGTTTCGCGAAGTGATGCTCACCATGCAGGAAAGCGAGGTGAAAGACTGGAGCCGAAGCCTGACGCTCAGGGGTATTGAGGTGCCTTACCAGGTGAAAGACGAGCTGCTGATGCTCATTGACAACTGAAAAAAAGATGCCCCGAGACGGCTCGTCGCGAGGGGCTTGACATAAGAATCATGAATCCAGAACAGTATATCCACGATGTTCTCCACAGGCTGCGGCAGTTCCGCAGCGCAGACTTGGTGGCCATCCTCGTAGTGATGGCTGCCCTGGTGGCCTGTTCCACAGAGAAGAACACCTCGCAGTCGCGCTGGTGGCACTCGTTTACGGCCAAATATAATACCTATTATAATGGTTCGCTCGCCTATATCGACGCCTCCGTTGAGAAGGAAAACGGCAACAAAGACAACTTCACGGAGATGATTCCGCTCTACACCGTGGGCAACAAACAGGCCCGCGAGCTGGGAAAAGGCAACTTCGAAAGGGCTATCGAGAAAAGCCAAAAGGCCATCAAGCTGCACAGCATCAAGCGCCGACCCGAGTTTAAGAAGAAGAAACGCACGGAGAAAGACATCGAATGGCTCAACAGAAAAGAATATAACCCGTTTCTCTGGAAAGCTTGGATGCTGATGGGACGGTCGCAATTCCATAAGGGAGCTTTCGACGAAGCAGCCTCTACCTTCGCGTATATGAGTCGGCTCTATGCCACCCAGCCTGCCATCTACGGCAAGGCTCGCGCGTGGTTGGCCAAGAGTTATATTGAACAAGACTGGATTTACGATGCGGAAGACGTGATCAGCAAAATGCGACGCGACAGCATCGACTGGCGTGCCCGCAAGGAATGGGACTATACGTTTGCCGACTACTACATCCATACGAAGCGCTACGAAGAGGCTATTCCCTATCTGCGAAAGGTGATTAAGCACGAGATGCGCAAGAAACAGCGCGCCCGCGAATGGTACTTGATGGGACAGCTACAGGCTGCCCTCAACAATAAGGAACTGGCCTATAAGGCTTTCAAGCGCGTCATCGCCCAGAATCCTCCTTACGAACTGGAATTCAACGCCCGTATAGCAATGACCGAAGTGATGGCCGACGGACGGGGCAAACAGATGATTGGCCGACTGAAGCGAATGGCTATCTCTGACAAGAACAAGGACTATCTCGACCAGGTGTATTATGCTATGGGCAACATCTATATGCTGCAGAAAGACACCCTGAAGGCGATTGCTGCCTACGAGAAAGGCAATGAGAAGGCCACCCGATCGGGTATCGAGAAGGGTGTGCTGCTGCTTCGCCTGGGCGACATCTACTGGACGATGGAGAAGTTCAACGATGCCAAGCGCTGCTATGGCGAGGCTATCGGCCTGCTGGACAAGGAACGCGACGACTACGAGCAACTGGCATACCGCTCGAAAGTGCTCGACGAACTGGTTCCCTATACCGATGCCGTCCATCTGCAAGACTCTTTGCAGGAACTGGCCAAGATGGACGAGAAAGACAGAAATGCTGCCATCGACCGAGTGATTGAGGCACTCATCAAGAAAGAAAAGGAGGAAAAGCGCAAGCAACAAGAGGCTGAGGCCGAGGAGGTGATGCAGAAAAACGGTGCAGCCGGCAACAGAAACCAGCAAACCACCCCCACCCAGCAGCCCAATCAGCAGCAAAACGGCCTGTGGTATTTCTACAACCAGATGGCCGTCAACCAGGGTAAGCAGGCTTTCCAGAAACAATGGGGAAAGCGAGAGAATGTTGACGACTGGCAACGAGTGAACAAAACGGTGGTGGCCTCCACGCCCGACGCTGACGACTTGGAGAATCTGACAGAAGAACAGCGCGACTCCATCATGCAGGCTGAAGCACTGGCCGACTCATTGGAGAACGTTGCAGACAGCGCACAGAACGATCCGCATAAGCGGGAATACTATCTGGCACAGATTCCTTTCACAGAAGAACAGGTGGAAGCCAGCAATCTCGTCATCATGGACGGGCTGTACAACAGCGGTGTCATCTTCAAAGACAAGCTCGACCATCTGGTGCTGAGCGAGAAACAGTTGCGCAGACTCACCGACCAATATCCCTCCTACGAGCAAATGGACAATGCCTACTATCATCTCTTCCTGCTCTATTCGCGAAAGGGTATGTTTGGCAAAGCCAACGAATATCTCGACAGTCTGACGAACAGTTATCCCGAAAGCCAGTGGACGCTGTTGCTCAACGACCCCTACTTCGAGGAGAACGCCCGCATAGGAACCCACATGGAAGACTCGCTCTATGCCGCCACCTATAATGCCTTTAAGGCTGGCCGATTCCAGGAAGCGGTGGCCAATGCCGAACTGTCGAAGACCCGGTTCCCCATAGGAGCCAATCGCGATAAGTTCATCTTTATCAGCGGTTTGAGCCTGCTCAACGATGGCAACAGCCAGGGATGCCTCGACCACATGAAGGAGGTGGTGGAGAAATTCCCCAAGAGCGAAGTGAGTCCGATGGCCGGTATGATTATCAATGGTGTGAAGGAAGGCCGCCCACTGCACGGAGGCAAGTTCGACATCGGCGATGTATGGTCGAGGCGAAGCGTGGTGCTCAACGACAGCGACTCCATCGCAGCTCGCGTGTTCAAGGCAGAACGCGATGTAGACTTCTGCTTTATCATTGCATACGAGCCCGACTCGGTAGAAGAGAACAAGCTGCTCTTCGAGATGGCTCGCTACAACTTCACCAATTTCCTGGCCAGAAACTTCGATATGGAGATTACTGACGACAACGGACTTGCCCGCATGAACATCAGCGGTTTCCACAACTACGACGAAGCGCTGCAGTATGCCCGACTGCTGTTCAACTACGAACCGGTCACCACGCTACTGCCAAAGGCGCGCACCATCATCATCAGCAAGGAGAATCTGGAACTTTTAGGCAAGCAATACAGCTATCAGGAATATGATGAGTTCTACGAACAGCACTTCATTCCGCTGAAGGTGAAGACCGTACAACTGCTCACGGAACCTTCCATCGTGGTGTACGAAGATGTCGTTGAACCGGAAAAGAAGGAAGGCGACGGAGAGAATGAGGGCGACGAACTCTTCAACGGAGGTGTGTTCGACGACAATACGCTCATGGAACTGGACATTCTGCCCGAAGAGCCTGCTGCTCCCGCAACGCCTCCCGAGGAAACTGCCTTCCCCGCAGAAGACACGAACACGCCTCAAGAAGTGAATACGAATCCTCAAGAGGAATTCATCGACGCCGAAAAGCCGGCACCCAGCACTCAGGTCACAGAAGATGATGGGTCGTTTATCGTTACCGACGATGACAATTCGCCCGCCAATGACGACAACTCTTTCATCGTCAACGATGATGATACGCCTACTGATGATGACAACAACTCATTCATCATCACCGACGAAGATGATGCAAACAATACGGAGGATGACCTCATCCTTGCCCCCGACGACAACTCGTCGGACGACAAGCCGTCGCTTGAAGACGATGATGAATACTTCGAACTTGATGGTTTCTAACAACAAAGCAAAAAAGAACAAAGCTATGAGCAACGGATTATTATTATGGGTAGACGACGAGATAGAGCTTCTCAAGGCACACATCCTGTTCCTTGAAAAGAAAGGCTACGACGTGCTTACCGTCAGCAACGGCACCGATGCCATCGACCAATGTCGGCAAAAGACTTTCGACCTCATCCTGCTTGACGAGATGATGCCTGGCATCAGTGGGCTCGAAACGCTTCAGCGCATCAAGGACATATCGCCAGCCACGCCTGTGGTCATGGTCACCAAGAGCGAAGAAGAGAACATCATGGACCAGGCCATCGGTTCAAAGATTGCCGACTACCTCATCAAGCCCGTCAATCCCAACCAGATACTGCTGACCCTGAAGAAGAACATCCACCGAAAGGAAATCGTCACAGAAGTTACGCAAAGCGGCTATCAGCAGAACTTTGCCCAGATATCCATGCAGATAGACAACTGCAGGACGTGGGACGACTGGCGCGAACTCTATCGCACCATCGTGCGTTGGGAACTCGAACTCAGCAGCACCGACAGCTCGATGACCGAAATGCTCAAGATGCAGAAGGAAGAGGCCAACAACGCTTTTGCCAAATACATCAAGAACAACTATTTAGAGTGGATAGAGAATTCGCGCTCCCCACTCCCCGCTCCTCAGTCTTCAACGAAACCCCTCCTAAGCCCCGACATCTTCAAGAGTCGCATCTTCCCCTTGCTCGATCAAGGCGAAAAGGTGTTTCTCATTGTCATCGACAATTTCCGCTACGACCAGTGGCGAATGCTGGCACAAGAGATTGGCGACATGTTCGACATCGAAGAAGACCTCTATCTCAGCATTCTGCCTACCGCCACACAGTATGCACGCAACGCCATCTTCAGTGGTCTGATGCCCAACAAGATAGCGGAAATGTTCCCCGACCTGTGGGTTGACGAAGACGAAGAAGAGGGAAAGAACCTGAACGAAGAGCCGCTTATCAAGACGCAGTTCGACCGCTATCGCCGCAAGAACACCTTCTCTTATCACAAGGTGAACGACTCCACGGGTGCCGACCGCTTTCTCAATCAGTTCAAGAATCTGCAGCACAACGACCTGAATGTACTCGTCGTGAACTTCATTGATATGCTCTCGCACGCCCGCACAGAGTCGAAGATGGTCCGCGAGCTGGCCAACAACGAGTCGGCCTACCGCAGTATCACGCTCAGTTGGTTCCGCCATTCGGTTCTCGCCGACCTCTTCAAGCTCTTGGCACAGAGCAACTACACCGTCATTATCACCACCGATCACGGCAGCATTCGTGCCGACAAGCCCGTGAAGATTATCGGCGACCGCAACACCAATACCAACCTGCGCTACAAGTTGGGCAAGAATCTCAGCTATAATCCCAAGGAAGTTTTCGTCATTAAGAATCCCGCCAAAGCCCAATTGCCCGCGCCAAACCTCAGCACAGCCTACGTATTTGCTACGGGCAGTTCGTTCTTTGCCTATCCCAACAACTATAATTATTACGTATCTTATTATAAGGACACCTTCCAGCATGGCGGCATCTCGATGGAAGAGATGATTATTCCGCTTATCACGCTACGCACACGCCGCCGCTAACCATGATTATCCTTCATCCTTCATCCAAAAGAAAAAGCAATGGAAATCAGAATAGAAAGCCTGAACGATATCAACCAGGCAGCCCGCGAGTTCATCTCCTCGTACCTCTCACGTTGGAGGGGATTTGCACTTACCGACTCTAACCCCTCCTCGCTCCTCGAATCACGAATCACGCCCCCTCGTGTCATCGCCTTCTATGGCTCGATGGGAGCCGGGAAGACTACTTTCATCAAGGCTCTTTGCGAAGAATTAGGTGTGAGCGATGTGATTACTTCGCCCACTTTTGCCATCGTCAACGAGTATAGTATTGATTCTTCATCCCTCACTCCTCGCTCCCCGCTCCCCGCTCCTCGAAATATTCAACACATCTACCATTTCGACTTCTATCGCATCCACCGTATAGAAGAAGTCTACGACATGGGCTACGAGGAATACTTCTACGCATCCAATTCGCTGAGCCTCATCGAGTGGCCGGAACTCGTTGAGTCCCTGCTACCCGATGATACACTCCGCATCAATATCAGCGAACAGCCAGACGGTTCGCGACTTATCTCCGAGATGCCTGCTACAGGCACATTCTGAAGATTAGTACGCGCGTTCCATCCTTCTTCAGTTTTTTTGTATATAGAGTCTACTGCCAACTTCGTGTCTCTGGATACCAATACGCCAGCGCATCGAGTTGCACTACATCGTTTACAACGAGTTGACCCATTCTGCTATCTTCGCCAGCACTTCCGGAGAGATAGTCTCTTCGATGGTGCGGTATTCGCTGACGAGGCCTGTCTTGCAATGCTGGAACAAATGGTTCAGCCCGTCGTAGGCCACCACTTCGTGCCTGCTTTTGGTCAGCCCTTTGTCGATGGCCTCCAGATTGATGGCGGCATTCACCTGGGTGTCGCTCTTTCCATTCAGAGCCAGCACGGGGCACTTCACCCTGCGAAGCGCCCCTCGGACATCAACCTTCAGGAAGTCGCGCATATATCGCGACCGCATCTGCTCCATAGCAGTTTTGAAGTTGGCTCTCATCAGCGGCGGCACTTGGCTGTCGTCTACTTCCTCAATGGGCTTGTCGGCGGCAATATCGTCGAAGGCTTTGGCCAGCGCTTCACAATAAGCATCCACCGACTCCTTGGAAATGCCTTGAGCAGAGAGCATCGACTGGTTCTGCTGTCCGCTGCCCGTCACCATCACCAGAACGGGCGTTTTGCGGCTATAGCCCTCGGGCAAAGTCAGCGTTCCGTGAAAGGTGAAACCATCGTTCCGGAAGCTCACTTCCTCTTCCGGGTAGGGGAATGGCGGTTGCGGCGTCTGCGGACGGTTAGGCTTTTGCACCCCGGGGGCCATCGTCAGCGGAAAAGAAAAACCGTTTTGCGTGAAAGTACCGATGAGATTGCCATCCTTCAGCCGAGCCCGATAGGTGGCATTGATCATCTCTACCTTCACGGCAACCGAATCGTCAGATAGAAACTCCTTTGAGCATCCGATGCCTTTCGCCCCCTGGTCAGGGCTGTCGAGCAAAGCCACCACATAGCCGTCGTACTGTTCCAGATGGAGCACGAGTGTCAGCGATGCTCCGAACACATTGAGTTTTCCCGACCAGTCGCCCACCAACTGGCTTGTTGGCGCCACTTGTGCCTGCCCCACCAGCGTGGCAAGTGCGAGCACGAACGAGATGATGATTTTTCTTTTCATGACTATTCAGCATTTGTTGATGCCACAAAAATACATATTTTTGACGAAATTCAAGCCAGACTGCCCACTATTTAACATACATTCGCAAAATCTCACATTCCAAGAAAGAGTGCTTGATACAGACCACATGAGAACTGGTGAAAGCCTATCTGCATGCCTTCTACCATACTTCAATTATCCCACCAAATTCGTAAAAAAGCATAAATATAAAACAAATAAACGGGTAGCTGTGGCATAACGTTAAATAAAATCATTATCTTTGCAGCATAAAACTGCCATATAGATGACTAATCATAACGCCAACAAAGAAAATGGTAAGCGTTACCCGAAGTTCGCAAGCTTTGGAGAATACTTGTTCTGGGCTTATGCCAACCTACAGATGCTTTGTGCTGCACTCAACATGGGCAAGGCGAAATACGACAAATCTTGTTACATGATTCGCGCCAAGGCATTCAAGGCTTACAAAGAGGGACGTTGGAATATTCATGATTTGCTGAACATAAAAAACAATCACAATAAGAATTATATCCTATACAAGATATGGCAAATACGAACTTAGCAAATGCGAAGACGGCGAAGAACGATGAGTTCTATACGCAATATCCCGACATTCAGAAGGAGATAAACGCCTATCTGGACTACGACCCCAATGTGTTTCGTGGGAAGACGGTGCTGCTGCCTTGCGATGACCCAGAGTGGAGCAACTTCACCAAGTTCTTCGCTCAGAACTTTGAACTGCTGGGCTTGAAGAAACTGATCTCTACCAGCTATGCACCCGAAAGCAAGAAATACAAGTTGCCGTATCAGCCCACACTCTTTGAAACAGAGCAGCCGCACTTCGACGCAGACAAGAGCAAAACGCATGGTAAGATTTTCGTGCTTGAACGTGATGTAACGGGCGACAATCGTATCAACATCGAAGATTTGCAATGGCAGTATCTGGAGGGTGACGGTGATTTCCGCAGCAAGGAAATACGTAAACTGCGTGACGAGGCAGACATCATTGTAACCAATCCACCGTTCTCGCTGTTCCGCGAGTTTGTGGCTTGGTTGATGGAGGCTAAAAAGTCGTTTGCCATTATTGGTAACATGAATGCTGTAACATATAAAGAGATATTCCCTTTGATTAAAAGCAATCAAATTTGGATTGACAATCCTTTTGTGCGAGGGGCTGCATATTTTACTTCGCCATTAGAATTGAACAAAGAACTCAGTTATTATAATTCTCATGATTACAGAGAAGGTTATATACGTGTTCCTGGTGTTAGATGGTTTACCAACATAGAACTGGGTAAACGTCATGAGCCTTTGCGCTTAATGACAATGGCAGAGAACTTCAAGCATAGCAAGCACAAAGAAATACGAGGACGCAATGAGTATATTCACTATGAGAATTATGATGCTATTGAAGTCCCCTTTACTGATGCCATCCCATCTGACTACGAGGGAGCGATGGGCTTGCCCAAATCATTCCTTGACAAATACTGCCCAGAGCAATTTGAAATTATTGGCATTGCAGAAGGAGATTCTGGCAAAGAGTTAGGACTAAAGCCCTTCCCACCTGAATTGAAGAAATTAAATCCCAGCCTTAGACAAGGTCAACTTTACTATATGGAAGATGGCTACCCTGTGAAGCCATACGCAAGAATACTCATCCGCAAAAAGCAATCGTAATATGAACAAGGAACAACATAGTCAGCCCCTGCTTGACGTTCTTCGCGAACAGAAAGAGATGAAGATGAAGGGTGGCATCTATCACAAGACACAGATAGACCTGACCTACAACTCCAACCATATAGAAGGCAGCCGGCTGACCCACGAGCAGACGCGCTATATCTTTGAGACCAATACTGTAGGCGTGACCGCTGATGAGACACTGAACGTGAATGACATCGTGGAAACCGTTAACCACTTCCGCTGCATCGACCTTATTATTGACCAAGCCGAGGAGCTTCTTACAGAAGAATTGATCAAGCAGTTACATGGCATCCTGAAGACGGGAACCAGCGACAGCTGCAAGGACTGGTTTGCCGTAGGCGACTATAAGCGTCTGCCCAACGAGGTGGGCGGGGAGCTGACTTGTCCGCCGGAACAGGTAGCGACAGAGATGGACCGTCTGTTGGAGGAATATCAGAACAGCGGACGTGGTTTCAATGACATACTGGACCTGCATGTGCACTTCGAGCGTATTCATCCGTTTCAGGACGGCAACGGCCGCGTGGGGCGTCTCATCATGTTCAAGGAATGTCTCAGAAGCAACATCGTGCCATTCATCATCACCGACGAACTGAAGATGTTCTACTACCGGGGGCTGCGTGAATGGGGACACATCAACGGCTATCTGACCGACACCTGCCTGACGGCTCAAGACCAGTATAAAGAAGCACTCGACTATTTCAGAATAAAATATTAAGCGATGAAAACAGAATTGAAAATCTATACCGTTGAGCAGATTTGCGACGGATTTGAGTATAACGAACTGGAGGGCAAAGGTCTTTATGGCTTGGCTGGCCAGTTGACCATTCAGCCAGAGTATCAGCGCAACTACATCTATGCCGACGGCAAGCGCGATGTGGCAGTCATTGAGTCTGTGCTGAAAGGCTATCCGCTGGGACTGATATATTTCAACCGAAAAGAAGACGGACGATTAGAAGTATTGGACGGACAGCAACGCATCACATCATTAGGTCGTTTCCTGAAAAATAAGTTTGCCGTAAAGATTAACGGACTGGAACAGATATTTGACGGTTTGAATGAGGGGATGCAGCAAAAGATTCTCAATACCAAGTTGCTGGTCTATATTTGCGAAGGTGAGGGTGAGAAAGCAGAGGAAGAAATCAAGGAATGGTTTGAGACAATCAATATAGTTGGCATACCTCTAAACGAGCAAGAGAAACTGAATGCCATTTTTAGCGGAGAGTTTGTAACCCTTTGTAAAGCCGAGTTTAGCAATTCTCAAAGTTCCCACATTCAACGTTGGGAAAGTTATGTGAAAGGTCCTGCTAATCGCCAGCAGTTCTTGGCTACAGCATTGGAATGGGTAAGCAAAGGCAATGTAGCAAGCTATATGAGCACCCACCGCCGCGACACAAACATTAACGAGATAAAGACTTATTTCAATACGGTCATAGATTGGGTCGATAGTAAGTTCGACGATGTATATCCTGAAATGCAAGGCTTGAACTGGGGCGAACTCTACGAGCGTTTCCATTCGCTGCCATTGAACCATACGGAACTGTCGCAAAAAGTGCGTGAGTTGATGCACGATGATTTCGTGGGAAATCGCCGAGGCGTGTTTGAGTATGTGCTGGGCGGCTGTCAAGATACAAAGCTCTTGAATGTCCGTTTATTCGACAAGCCAACCATGCGCAAAGTGTATCAGCAACAGACCGATCAGGCAAAGGCCGAGGGCGTAAGCAACTGCCCCTACTGCGCCATCGGTCACGACCAGAATGCCCGCCGCATCTGGAAACTGGAAGAAATGGATGCCGACCATGTGACCGCATGGAGCAAAGGCGGCTCAACTGCTATTGAGAATTGCCAGATGTTGTGCAAGACACATAACAGGGCGAAAGGGAACAGATAAAAACATACAAGATATTATTGAATGACGGCACACCATCCTCCGTTTTTCACGAGGTGGACGTTTAGCGTCTGAGGGGGAGAAACGTTTTGCTGATCCTTACGATAGTCAACGGCGATGCGGTGAGCATTGGCTCCATCGCGGAAGGCTGTCAGCTGTCCATCATGAGAGAGGAAACTGAGCGGAATGTCGATGTCCTGTGGTTGGCTGCCAGTAATAGCCCCCACAAACCACTTGGAGCCTGAGCGTCGGGCTACAACGATATAGCTGCCAGCCTTAGCTGCCAGGATGCGGGTCTCGTCCCAAACGGTGGGTACAGAGGCGATAAAGCGCGTACACTCATCCGCCTGCATATAGCGAGTAGGACTATCGGCCAGCATCTGCAGACCGCTTTCGAAAACTACGTAGAGCGCCATCTGGTAGGCTCGGGTGCCCATGCCAGCTGTTGCTGAGCGCGAAACGACATAGTGCTCGGGCTGCAGCGAGGCCATCGAACCGGGTGTGAAGTCCATGGCTCCCACGGCGTTTCGCATGAAGGGCAGCCAGATAGAATTGTCTGGTGTGCAACCTCCGCACTGCTCCATACCGCGAACGCCCTCATAAGTGAGCAGATTGGGATAGCGGTATTCCAGTCCGGCAGGCTTGAAAGCCCCGTGGAAGTCCACCATCAGATGGTTTTCGGCACAGGCCTTGGTGGTACGCTCATAGAAGTTGACCATCCACTGATCGCTATGATCCATGAAGTCTATCTTCAATCCCTTGACACCCATCTTGGCGTAATGTGCATAAACCTCGGGATGCTGCTCAACGGCGAGCCATGTCATCCAGAGCCACACACCGACACCTTTCTTTGCGCCATAGTCAACGAGTTCCTGCACATCAATGTCGTCGACCATCTCGAAGGGGTTGCGCACATCCTTGCACCATCCTTCGTCGAGCAGGATATACTCTACGCCATACTCAGCGGCGAAGTCGATGAAATACTTGTATGTCTGATTGTTGATACCCGTCTGGAAGTCAACGTCCCATACCGACCAGCAATTCCACCAGTCCCAGCTCACCTTGCCGGGCTTGATCCAAGAAGTGTCATCCAGCTCGCAGGGAGCAGATAGGCAACGCCCCATCTCATTGGCAGCAATCGTGGCATCGTCGCCGATGACGAAATAGCGCCAAGGCAACTGCCTTGTGCCATCGGTTCGGGCTATATAGTTGCCCTCGCGGGTGATGGTCTCGCTGCGGTCGCCGGCAGGTTCCCAAGCCTCCGGGGCTTTGGGGAATACAGAGGTCAGCTTGTTGGTCCCACTGCTGCACAAGAACATGCAGGGATAGTCTTGCAGGTCGGCTTCAGAGAAGAGCATCTTCACCCCTCGTGGACTCTCTATGAGGACGGGCAGATAGGTCATCTTGTCCATCACTGCGTAGCTCTCGGTGGTGATATGCTGATAGAGTTCCTCGCACGACGTGACGAAGCTTGAAACGGGTGAGAGATGCAGGCCGAATGGCTGGTCGAAGTTCATCGTCAGCGGTTCGTTGACGACGTCAACCTTTCCTTTCTTATTCAAGGCGAAACGCCAGGCCACGCCATTGTCGTAGGCACGGAAGATGAGTCCATAATCGCCAGCGAAAGTCAGTTTCAGCTCATTGGCGCGATTTCGGGTAGTGGCATTCTTCATCGGCACAGCATTGCGCACCTCGGTATTCACCGTGCTGCGCTTGGCACTCTTCAGCTTCGGTGACTGACCCAATCGCTCATCGCCCACCTGCAAAGCCAGGTCTAAGCGGTCGACTAACACCTCGTTGCCAAGACACACCTTCAGGCTGATGTCGTTTGCTACATTCACCTCCATCTGCAACTTCCCGTTGGGAGACGTCAATTTCTGCACCTTGGCCTGAAGGGTGGAGGCCGTCAAGAGGAACAATAGTACGATGTACGAGATAGAATTTTTCTTTTTCATAAAGCTTTGATTCGTTTAAGCCATCACCCATCACCTCCCCCTTGAGGGGGAGTTAGAGGGGGTGTCAAGGATTGATAATCTTTTCCCATCGACGATATAGATGCCTTTCTTTTTTCGGGGAGCGGGGAGCGAGGAGCGGGGAGCGAGATTACCCTCACCGTCATCCACCAATCTATTCTCACTCCTCGCTCCCCGCTCCCCGCTCCCCGCTCCCCACTCCTCCCCCTTGAGGGGGAGTTAGAGGGGGTGTCAACCCATCATCCTTCATCCAAATAGTTAGGATATGAACCGACTAAGAGTCAACGACATCTTCTATTCGCTTCAGGGCGAAGGCCACCATACAGGCCGGGCGGCTGTCTTCGTCCGTCTGTCAGGCTGCAACCTGGCCTGTCCTTTCTGCGACACCGACTTCTCATCTTTCCAGATGATGACCGAAGAGGACGTACTCCAAGCCATCCACCGGCTGCTACCCGCCAACACCTCGCTCCTCGCTCCTCGCTCCCCGCTCCCCGCTCCTCGATTACATCCCTCATCCTTCATGATCATCTTGACAGGCGGCGAACCCACCTTGCAAAACACCGAACCCCTGATCGACCTGCTCCACCAGCAGGGCTTCTTCGTCAGCATGGAGACCAACGGCACGCACCAGCTGCCCAGCAACCTCGACTGGTCGACGGTATCGCCCAAGACTTCTGTCGCCATCGACCGATGCAACGAACTGAAGCTGGTCTTTACCGAGAACTGCCGTCCCGAGCAGTATCTTCACGTCAAGGCCGACTACTACTATCTGCAGCCCTGCGACACGGGCGACCCCGAGCGCAACCGCGCCATCATCGACCAGTGCATCGGCTATATCCAGACGCACCCTCTCTGGCGCCTCTCCCTGCAAGTCCACAAACTCGCCGGCTTTAAATAGCTCTCACCCCTCATCCCTCGCTCCTCGCTCCCCGCTCCTCGATTACATCCCTCATCCAATATGCTCTACTTCCACTGGATATTCCTGCTCCTCTACATCCTCATCGTGGTAGCCTCGATGCTCGCCGTGCTGATGGACAACCGCCAACCAGCCAAGACGGTGGCGTGGGTATTGGTACTCGTATTCCTGCCGGTGGTGGGCATCATCCTTTACTTCTTCTTCGGACAGAACACCCGCAAGGAGAAGATGATATCAGAGAACAGCCTTGACCAGCTCACCAAGCGCACGATGTTTCAGTATGTGGAGCAGAAAAACCTGATCATCCCTGAAGCCCATCGCATGCTCATCAAGCAGTTTACGCTGCAAAACTGGGCTTTTCCTTTCAAAGACAATACGGTGGACATGTTCACCGATGGCTATCAGATGTTTCATGCGCTCTTACGCGACATTGCCAAGGCCGACAGCCACATCCACTTAGATACATATATCTTTGCCGACGACGAGTTGGGCAACCTGGTCGCCGACGCCCTCATCGACAAAGCCAAGAGTGGGGTAGAGGTAAGGGTCATCTACGACGATGTGGGATGCTGGAAGGTAGACAGCGCATTCTATGAGCGCATGCGCGAAGCCGGCATCGATGTCCATTCGTTCATGCCCGTGAAGTTCCCTGCATTCACCAGCAAGGTGAACTATCGTAACCACCGCAAAATCTGTGTCATCGACGGGCGTATCGGCTATATCGGCGGCATGAACATCGCCACCCGCTATACTTGGCGCGACACCCACCTGCGCATTCAGGGAGCCGCCGTCTACGGCATCCAGCGAGCCTTCCTCGTTGACTGGTACTTCGTTGACCGCACCCTCATTTCCAACCGCAAATACTACCCATCACCCCTCGCTCCTCGCTCCCCGCTCCTCGCTCCTCAATTACATCCCTCACCCAACAACTGCCTTATCCAGACCGTCACCAGCAGTCCTATCGCCGAGTCGCCCGACATCATGCAGGGATATGTGCGCATCCTCCTCGAAGCCAGGCACTACGTCTACATCGAGACGCCTTATTTCCTGCCCACAGAGACCGTCTTGTCAGCCATGCAGACAGCAGTTCAGGCGGGTGTGGATGTCCGCCTGATGGTTCCTTACCGCACCGATACCCGTTTGGTAGAGTGGGCAAGTAGCTCTTATGTACGCCAAGCGGCTGAAGCCGGCATCAAGGTCTATCTCTATCAGGCTGGCTTCAACCACTCCAAAATACTCGTTTCCGACGACAGTCTGTGCACCTGTGGGTCCACCAATGTCGACTTCCGCAGTTTCGAGAACAACTTCGAGGGCAATGCTTTCATCTACGACGCTACGATGGCCAAGCGCATGCGCGCCATCTTCGAGGAAGACATGACCCACTGCCTGCTATTCGACGATTTGCCGCAGAAGTATCGTCCCGCCTTTGTGCAGCGCCTTTGGGAGTCCGTCGTTCGTTTGCTGTCCCCGTTGTTGTAAGCCCGTTACGGCTTGCGCACATTCTTTACGATGTAGTTCACTACAGGGAATTCCTGTCCGCCCACCTTGTTGTCGCGACCGGCAGCGCAGCCCGACTCAAAGGCGTAGGTAGTGCCTTCGGCGACACTCTTCTCCCAGTCGTAGCCGAAGATTACTTTGGCCGATGTGCCGTTCGAGTTCTCCGTCACTTCGGTAGAGCTGCTGCTCGTAGCCCGGCGGCACCTTGGCCCAGTAGGGAGCGGCAGCCGGAGCAAACTTGATGCGCGGCTCGCTCATCGTGGCGTGGCACGAAACGAACTTGTACCGACGGGTGTCAGCCGCAGGATGTCTGTGCCGTTGAGTGTCACGGCCTCGATGTCGGTGTGTGTCAGGTTTCTCACCGTCACGCTCTCCACCGTCGTGGCTTCACCACTGGCCGAGAATGATGACGGCGATGGTCAGCGCATGCTTGGCGATGCGATACTTGGCAGCACGACCGTCGGCCGGTGCTTTCACGAAGGCAAGAATCAGTCCGGTGATGAGCATGCTGCTGGCGGCTGCCACTATTATATATAGGTATAAGCCGTCGATAGTCTTCATGTATTGTTGCTTTGAGAAAAAATGAGATCAGCGGAAAATGCTGAAGTTGACGCTGCCGTAGGAACGATGCTCCACAAATCGGGGGTGCAAGGAGAAGTCGTTCCGCTTACCGTGCTCGAAGACGAAGACGCCTCCCTCTTTCAGCAGGTCGCCGCCCAATACGATGTCGGGAATCTCTACCAGTCGGGGCAGGGCGTAGGGCGGATCGGCAAAGATGAAGTCGAACTGCTGATGGCACGACTTCAGATAGCGGAACACATCGCCGCGGATAGCCACGCAGCGGTCCGTTCCCAGTTTCTGCAGGCATTGCTTGATGAAAGCGTGGTGGTCGCGGTCGGCTTCGATGCTGACCACTTGGCGGCATCCGCGCGAGACAAGCTCCAGCGAGATGCTCCCCGTGCCAGAGAAGAGGTCGAGCGCCTCGGCTTCCTCCCAGTCGATGTAGCTGGTGAGTACGTTGAAGATGTTCTCCTTGGCGAAGTCGGTCGTCGGGCGGGCCTTGAACGTCCGGGGAATGTCGAAGCGGCGACCCTTGTATTGTCCTGTAATGATTCTCATAATGCTCAGCTTCTTAGGTAAAATGTCATCAGGTCGTAGGGCATGTCTTTCACTTGTGTGATGGGAGCACGGTTGAACTCGGCAGTAGGATTCACGATATAGGCATTCTGCACATACCGATGGAGCTGTGTCATCAGTTCCTCGCGATTGGGGATGTTGCCTACGAGATGCATCTCGTCCTTGCGCTGGTCCATGCCCAGTTCCTTCCATACATAAAGCAGGAAGTAGACGGCATCCTGAACTCTCGTGATGGGAAAACTGTTGTGAAAGCGGAAGCGGTTCTGATGGAAGGCAAATACCTCAACACGCTTTTCGTGGAAAAAGGCGTATAGCTTTCGCCGCGGGCCGGTGAAGCTGCGACGGTGCAGGTTGTTCCAGACGGGAATACAAAGGTGGGTGTATTTCACATCGCTGAAATGATCCTCTATCACGGTGCGCAGGTCTTTCTGGATGGAGTAGACGGCAACGGCATTCAGGTTGGGCATCACGTTCGATACGACGGTGTCGCTGCTGGCACCTGTGATGGTGTGCTGATAGAGCTGAGCCACCTGCTCGCGTTCAAACTCCTCTAAAGGAACGAGAATGACAGGCGAGCCGAGCAACACCTGTACCCGGTCGGCTCCCTTCCCGTCTTCCTCGAGGGGGGAGGCTTCCTGAAAGGCCTGCCGCAGATTGGCAGCCACCGACATACTGTTCTTCATCGCGTATGGCTGATAGACCACCCCATACTCCGACTGTGGGGAAATGGCCGAGAATGCCATCTCCCTTCCGTCGATGCGGATGGTGATGCGGCTGGGCTTATTTAATTCATAACTCATAATTCATAATTCATAATTCGTCACACTTTCCTCCTTCCTCCCTCGCTCCCCGCTCCCAGCTCCTCCCCCTTGAGGGGGAGTTAGAGGGGGTGTCAACCCATCATCCTTCGCTCCCCGCTCCCCGCTCCTCGATTTCTTCCCCCCTCAGGAACACGCGGCTGATGATGGGCGATGTATAGGCATAGGGGATGAAGTCGATGGAGGGGATAGGCTCCGTGATGTAGAAGTTGGCCACCTTGCCGCGGGTGATGGAGCCGTAGTCGCGGCTCTCGTCCATCGCGGCAGCCGAGTTGATGGTGGCGGCGTTGATGGCTTCGGCTGGCTGCAGGCGCATCTTGATGCAAGCCAAGGACACCACAAACTTCATGTCGCCCGACGGGGTGGAGCCGGGATTGTAGTCGCTGGCGATGGCCATCGCCAGTCCGGCATCAATCATCTTACGACCTAAGGCGAAGGGCATGTTCAGGAAGAACGACGTGCCGGGCAGGGCTGTCGGCATCGTGGTGGCCGTCTTGAACAGCTCGATGTCGCGCTCGGTCATGCTCTCCAAATGGTCTACGGAGAGGGCGTTGTGCCTGACGGCCACTTCCACGCCGCCGGAGTCGGCCAGCTCCTGACCGTGAATCTTCGGACGCATGCCCCACTTGGCAGCGGCTTCCAGGATGCGGGCTGTCTCGTCGACGGTGAAGAATCCCTCGTCGCAGAACACGTCCACGAAGTCGGCCAGTTGCTGACGGCCCACTTCGGGAATCATCTCGTCGACCACCAGGTCTACATACTCGCTCTGGCGGCCTGTGTAGGCGCGGCCTACGGCGTGGGCTCCGAGGAAGGTGCTCTTCACCCGTAGCGGAGCCGTCTCCTTGATGCGGCGGATGACGCGCAGCATCTTCAGCTCGTCTTCTGTCGTCAGTCCGTAGCCGCTCTTGATCTCTACCGTTCCCGTTCCCTTGCGGATGATCTCGTTCACGCGGTGCATAGCCTGCTCGTAGAGCTCGTCCTCAGAAAGCTCGTGCAGGCGGTCGGCAGAGTTCAGAATGCCGCCGCCCCTGCGGGCTATCTCGGCATAGCTCAGCCCGTTGATCTTGTCTACGAACTCCTGTTCGCGGCTTCCGGCATAGACGATGTGGGTGTGGCTGTCGCAGAAAGAGGGCATCACGGTGCCGCCCTTGGCATCGATGATGGTGGCCCCCCTCTTATCCCCCCAAAGGGGGGAGGATTCTAAGTGGCTGGCACAAGAGCAGGGCGCAGTAGAGGCCTCTAAGGAGCTGGCACAAGAGCAGGGCGCAGTAGAGGCCTCTAAGGAGCTGTCACAAGAGCATGGCGCAGTAGAGGCCTCTAAGGAGCTGGCACAAGAGCATGGCGCAGTAGAGGCCTCTAAGGAGCTGGCACAAGAGCAGGGCGCAGTAGAGGCCTCTAAGGAGCTGTCACAAGAGCATGGCGCAGTAGAGGCCTCTAAGGAGCTGTCACAAGAGCAGGGCGCAGTTGTGGCCTCCCCCCCTTGGGGGGATAAGAGGGGGGCCTCCCCAAAGTCCTTAATCTTTCCGTCTTCTACTATCATCCACGCGTTTTCGATGGACTCCAGCTGAGCCATCTCCTGACCACACAGACGTTCCTTGCCAGCTGGCAAGATGCCCGCCAGACGGCCTATATTCACAATAATCTTCTGATTCATGCTTATATCTTTTTATTCTTTCTTTTTCATATTTTAATTTTACAACTTGCAAAAATACGAAAAATAAGTTATACGACCATGCGATATGACAAAAAAAACGTATTTTTGCATCGCATTTTCAATTCTGCAACCATTTATGAAGAGATTTTTTGTACTTTTCCTGGTCATCATAGCCTGTGTCGCTCAGATGCAGGCACAGCGTAAGATTGCCGTCCTCGACTTCGAGACGGGCTTCCCCATTGAGGGCGTATCGGTGATTGTCGACAGCTTAGAGGCCAAGAAGACCAACGGGCTGGGGGTGGTTTTCGTTCAGGAACCCTTCGACAGCATCACGTTCAGCCACCTGAAGTATGGCAAGGAGAAGCTCGCCCACGAGGAAGTCACCGACACGATGTATCTCTTCGCCAAGGACTTCATGCTCGACGAGGTCGTCGTTGTGGGCCTCTCGCCGGAACTTTTGAAGAAGATTCGTGCCAAGCGCGAGGAGATTCTCTCTGCTCCCGACCATCCCTCGTTGCTGACTTTCGACCTCGGCAAGATGCTCGACAAGCGCGGACGTCGCGACCGCAAGCACCTGAAGCGTGCCCGCAAGGTTATCAAGCAGTGGGACGAAGTACCCGCCGCACGCAGCAAGTAGCAAGAAGCGCTCTATTATATATATAGCGTGAAGCGGGCTGCCTTTACGTCGCGGCTGTTGGGACCAACCATCACGTCGAACTCGCCGGGCTCTAAGACTTCCTCGCCGTTGGCATTGTAGAAGAACAGCTGTTCACGAGTGATGGGGAAGGACACCTCCTGGCTCTCTCCGGCCTTCAGATGGATGCGGCGATAGCCCTTCAGCTCCTTCACCGGGCGACTGATGCTGGCCTGCAGGTCGCGTATGTAGAGCTGTACCACCTCGTCGGCATCGCGGTTTCCGGTGTTGCTCACCGTGACGGTGGCCTGCAGGCTACCGTTCAACCCCATCTCCGACTGGCTCAGGCGGACGTCGCTATACGAGAAGGTGGTGTACGACAGACCGTAGCCGAAGGGATAGAGCGGGTCGTTGCGCACATCGAGATAGTTGCTGGCGTATTTGTTGAAGTGGTCGATGCCCTCCGGAACAGGACGCCCCGTGTTCAGGTGGTTATAATAAATAGGTACCTGACCCGAGCTCTGCGGCATCGTGACCGTGAGATGACCGCTGGGCGACTTCTCGCCGAAGAGCACATCGCAGATGGCTTCACCCGCTTCGGAACCTCCAAACCATACGTTCATGATGGCGTCTACATGCTCTTGCTCCCACGTCAGCACCGTGGCGCGACCAGAGAAGTTGAGCAGCACAACGGGCTTGCCCACCTTCACCAGCTCTTCCAGTAACTCGCGCTGCACATCGGGCATCTCCAGCTGGGTTCGGCACGCTGCCTCGCCGCTCATATTAGCCGACTCGCCCATCGCGCATACGATGACATCGGCCTCTCGGGCTATCCGCAGGGTTTCCTGACGCGCCTGACTGTCGTCGACTCGTGCTATCGTAGAGCCAAACTCTCCGTCTTTCTGCTCTTGCGCGTCGCGGCAGATGTTGCTGCCCGGCGAATAGAGCAGGCTGCCGGCTGGCATACGCTCCTGCAGGGCTTCCTTCAGCGTCTTGTAGCGATCGGCTGTAGCAGCCACTGCCCAGCAGCCGCAGAGGTTAGCGGCATTGTCAGCCAGCGGGCCTATCAGCGCGATCTTCTTGTCGAGGCTGAGTGGTAGAACGTTGCCCTGGTTCTTCAGCAGCACGAATGTCTCAGCTGCAATGTCGCGGGCTATCCGGCGGTTCTCTGCCGTGAAGATGTCCTTTGCGCGTCGCGAAGCATCGCAGTATCTGAACGGATCGCTGAAGAGTCCCAGCTTGTATTTGGCTTCCAGCACGCGGCGGCAAGCCGTATCGATGTCTTTCATCGACACCAGACCCTCGTTGTACGACTGTTCGAGCGTATGGAGGAATCCCTCGCTGCACATATCCATATCGGTTCCGGCCTTCAGCGCCATTGCCGAGGCACCTTGCAGGTCGCCTCCCACGCCATGTACCAGCATTTCGCCAATCGAGCCGTAGTCGGTCACCACCATACCGTCGTATTTCCATTGGGTGTGCAGCACATCATTGATGAGCCAGCTGTTGGCCGTAGCGGGCACCCCGTCCACGATGTTGAACGACGACATGAACGAGCCTGCGCCCGCTTCAGCACAAGCGCGATAAGGCGGGAAGTACTGGTTGTACATCCGCAGTCGGCTCATGTCCACCGTGTTGTAGTCGCGTCCGGCTTCCACAGCACCGTAGAGCGCATAGTGCTTCACGCACGAGAGCATGCTCTCTGGAGAGATGAGAGATGAGAGCTGAGAGGTGTGATTACCTTCGTAGCCACGCACCATTGCGGTTCCCAGTCGGCCTCCCAAGTATGGGTCTTCGCCATTGCTCTCTGCCGTGCGCCCCCAGCGGGCATCCACGCAGATGTCCACCATCGGCGAGAAAGTCCAGTTGATGCCGTCGGCTGTGGCTTCCTTGGCGGCGATGCGGGCAGACGTTTCCACGGCTTGCTCGTCCCAGGTGCTGGAGAGGGCCAGCGGAATGGGGAACACCGTCTCATAGCCGTGAATCACGTCCATTCCGATGATGAGCGGAATGCCCAGTCGGCTCTTCCTGACAGCAATCTCCTGCAACTCGCGAATCTTGTCGGCCCCTTTCAGGTTGAACACACCGCCTATCTGTCCGGCGGCAATCCTGGTGCCCACGTTGGTGTTCATCGCACCGCCCGTGACGATGTCGCCCGCCACTTGCAGGTTGAGCTGCCCGATCTTCTCTTGCAGCGTCATGCGGCTCATCAGTTGGTCCACAAATTCCTTCATCGGCATGATGGGTTCAGCCTGTTTCTTACCTTTCTTCTGTGCCCATCCTGCCACCGGCAGCAAGCACAACAATGTCCATATTGCTAACTTTTTCATTCGAAAATATTTAATTGCGAAACACCCATTTCTGGGCATCTCTGGTTAA
>ERZ842401.2707-NODE-2707-length-23300-cov-22.455797_pt1 | contig 23300 bp, 21 predicted proteins | sample MGYA00521270_ERZ842401 | MGnify/ENA primary metagenome ERZ842401 (study PRJEB31892, sample SAMEA3878208) | bioreactor metagenome | biome: Moose rumen | place: Sweden | collected 2011-10 | study: EMG produced TPA metagenomics assembly of the PRJEB12797 data set...
GTAGCCGAGCTGAACAGCAACGGCCACAATTGCTGTTATTATTATCCTTTTCATTTTCCCCAAATTACTCTTATAATCCTTCCGTCTTGTCTATTAATCTCAACATATCCATATCCAACATTACCATATGCTGTTGGTTTTACGACCCATATACTATCTCCTATCAAAGCAACATGATATGGGCGACATAGAAAAATTGTATCTTTATAATATGAATACCAAATGGCCTCCGCTATTCTGGCTGCAATCATTTGATCAGGAACCCGTCCTCTTTTATGAATGACACCACCTAGATACTTGGGGTACCGCAAGCAAACTCTCTCTATGTGGACTTCCTTAGCTACTATCGTATGGATCATAGAGACTTCTTCGATGAAATCAAGGAAAATGGCAGTAATCTTACTCCTCGCGAGAAATGTTTCCTTGCCTTCTATGACATGGGTTTTGATAAACAGCAGATATTATTGATTATGGGTCTTACGAAGAGTGCCTATCGTACTGTCATCTCACGTATTAAGGGTAAAGGGTCTTTCTACAATTTTCCAGAATAGCGGTAAGCTCCTCTACGGTCTCTGCACGAAGCATTGCGATACGTGTCGGGCGGAAGTCAGGTATGCCTTTGAAGATTGGTGTCGAGGCGAGATGGCGTCGTGTATGTATTATACCTCTCCGCTCTCCGATACGCTCCACGTTGATATGTAGTTGTTCGAGAAGGATATCGATCTTTTGTGAGGTTGTCAGTTCTGATTTCCCGTTAACACCCTCACGCATTTCCTGGAAAATCCATGGAGCACCGAAAGTGGCGCGTCCTACCATTACGGCATCTACGCCATAGCGTTCGAATGCCATTTGCGCATCCTCCGGAGTCTTAATGTCACCGTTGCCGATGATAGGTATGTGTATGTGTGGATTCCGTTTCACCTCCCCGATGAGTGTCCAGTCAGCATCACCAGTATACATCTGGCTTCGTGTGCGTCCGTGTATGGTGAGAGCCTTAATGCCACAGTCTTGCAGTTGCTCAGCCAGCTCGGTAATGATAAGGTTGTTGCAGTCCCACCCCAACCGTGTCTTAGCGGTTACGGGTATATTCACAGCCTTAACCACCTCACGTGTGATGTCGAGCATCAGTGGTATGTTGCGTAACATTCCGGCACCGGCACCCTTGCCTGCCACTTTCTTCACGGGGCATCCGAAATTGAGGTCTATCACGTCAGGCTGTGCCTGTTCCACAATCTTTGCCGCCTCGACCATTGCGTCCAGATCTCTGCCGTAGAGCTGTATGCCTACCGGACGTTCCTCGTCACTGATGGTGAGTTTGTCGATAGTTGACTTCACGTCGCGGATGAGGGCCTCTGCCGACACGAACTCGGTATATACCATAGCGGCTCCAAACCGCTTGCATAGCCTGCGGAAGCCAATATCCGTAACATCTTCCATCGGTGCGAGGAAGAGCGGTTTTTCTCCAAACTCAATATCCCCTATTCTCATTTTCTTGCTGCAAAGGTAATAAAAAATATTCAATTATGTTAAACAAGCGGGCACAACATTACACAATAAGATGATACATCCCTCCGGCAAGTGTTTTAATAACACCTTTCATTTCGAGTCCGAAGAGAGTGGCATTGATCTTTTGGATTGGGATATTGGCTTGCACCGAGAGCATGTTTATTTGTAAGTCATTATTCTTTTGTAAAGTGGAGACCACTTGTTGCTCTTCAGAAGTTAGCGTAGGGAACAGCTCCCGTTCAATACCATCTTTCGTAGCTGGTTGGAGAAGAGTATTTTCGTTCCATCCCATAGCATTCGTCAAATCCTCAGCGCAGGTTACAAGCGTTGCCTTGTTGTCGCGAATGAGGTTGTTGCATCCTTCTGAGCGTGGTGCCCCCACTGCTCCAGGGAAAGCAAACACGTCGCGGTTATAGCTCCGTGAGATTCCGGCAGTGATAAGAGCACCTCCTTTTGCGGCACTTTCCACAACAAGGCAGGCATCCGACACACCGGCAACGATGCGGTTGCGTTGTACGAAATTACGTTTCTCCGGTTCCGTTTGAGTCATGAACTCAGATAGCAGTCCTCCGTGTGTTACCATCTCGTTTGCCGTGTCACGGTGCAATGACGGGTAGAGGTCATCGAGCCCATGAGCAACGACGCCGACAGTGTCGTAGCCACAGCGCAAAGCCTCTCGGTGTGCACAGATGTCAATGCCGTAAGCCAGTCCACTGACTATGAGCAGCTGTGGACAGAGCAGCCGCATGTCCTCACACAGCCGGCGTATGAGGTCTTTGCCATAGGTGGTGCAGTTGCGAGTACCGATGATGTTGATGACATGCCGTTGGTTCAGGTCTGCCACACCCCGGTAATACAGTATCACTGGTGCGTCATCGCATTCACGTAGTCTTGCGGGATAGCGTTCGTCATTATAGCATAGCATTTCAATGTTGTGATCTTGGTTGTATTTGTATTCAACCTCGGCTCGCCGCATCGGTTCACCAGTGATCAGCCTCAGTGCTTCCACCAAGCGTGGGTGTGCGTGAGGAATCAGTTCTCTTATGTCATTACAATACTCCACTATTCTTGCCGCAGAGCCGGCAGTACGATAAAGTTGTAGCAGTCCTGCCAGTGAAGAGTAGCTTACTCTTGTTAAGGCCATTGTACAAAGGATTTCTTTTTCTTGCATGTCTGTAATATTTTAATTGTCAAATGCGAAACGGTGTCTTTCATACCATCATAGCGTAATGCTATTCCTTGATAAACCTCTCGAAGGCACGGTTATAGTCCTCGCTGTCGCCAGGTCTGCCATTAATGAGGCATACAAGCTCCACCTCAGCCAAGAAAGATGATTTCTCATCGCTTGCCCGTATAAGCTCCTGAGTGAAGATGTAGCGAATACCTTTCTTTGTCAGGTTGAGGCGTGAGATGAACTCATCGTCACATCGTAACGGTGCCTTGTACCATAGTCTCATCCTTGCAACTACAGCATCGACACCTTTTTCGTGCATCTTGGCAAAGCTGACACCGAGGCTTTTCAGGAATAGATGTCGTGTGTGTTCGATGTAATGCAGATAGTTGGCATTGTTGACAATACCTTCGATATCGCATTCGTAGTCGCGTACCTCCATTCGTGTCTCAAAAACATATTTTTCCATAATCGTAGTGTTTATTTGGTTCTTTTCCTATTCTTTCCATTTACCCTCTAAGTATTTATATCCTATGCGGCAGCGGAGACAGTCTTTTTTGTCGCAATATTCTTTTTTCAATTGAATCAATGCCTGAGAGTCGCCTGCGTTTCTGACAGTAAGTCCACACTCATGCCACATCCTGACAATATGATTGTTCTCTGCCTTCAGCTGCTCGAGGAAGTCGAAGGCGCGGTCGCACAACCTTTCGTCGGAGCGGTGCCTGCCATAGGCAAACAACATTGGCACGACCGTATTAATCATGATAAGGTTGATGGAAAACGGTGAGAGGCTTTTTGTATTCCTCTCGCTGACAGTGCCAAATCCATAATGTGTCTCCCAGTAAGGTGTGACCTGTGTTTCCATCAATGTCTCTATTTGTTTTATAGTCTTGCACTCAGTGAGCATGGCAAGCCCGGTTTTGTTATGGTAATATAGTTGGGCAATCTGTGCTATTCGTATATGTGGAAAGTTCTGCGGCCGAAGTCTCAGGAATCTCCACAGACGGCTGTCCATTGGCTTGAGTCCGAACTTATGCGCGAGATACAGGTATTCTTTGCGCAGCTTTTGGAAATATCCTTCGTTTAAGGCATTCAACTGGTGGCGTTCTGGAATGGCATCCAGGTCCAAGAGCCCTGCTTGTCCCATAAAGATTGCCTCTATTTGAAACAGGTCGTCGCGGTGATGGGATATAGCCATTAGCGGGATGTTCTTTGCCCATGTCTCGAAAGCGTCGCCGTTGATACCAAATCCATAGCTGCGTGCCAACGTGATGAAATATGCGTTCTCCCATGAGCCGCCACAATCCTTTACCCGCCTTTGTATGGCAACGGTTTTTTGTTCCAGACGCTCTGTCTGTAAAGCACTCATCCAGGCATGAATGGTAAGAGTTGTCAGCAGTGGTATAATCTTGTGGCAAGGCGGATATTTGTCTGTGGCAAGAAGCTCGCGATAGTGGTATTCCACTGTCTCTGGCACGCTCAAGAGCATTTGTGGCAGCACCCTTCCTTTTGTTGTCCTTACCTCGGCGTCGATGGTTCCGGCGACGTGCAACACGACATTATCGTAGCGACTGTCTTTGTCATGACCGTGCAGATACCAGTCGGATGACTTGTCGTGAATCTCCACGTTGCCAACCCATAGTGTTCCTCCGATTTTCACTTTTGCATTGAAGAAATCAGGACCGGCATTATGATTGTGCAATCCAGGATCAATGACCTCAATATCTTTGTGGTCATCGGTTTGAAGTCCGTAAAGAGGGAACATCTTGTGTTTCCATACGTAGTGCAATAGTTGCTCCATAAGGTCTCAAGGTTTTATAATTATGGGACAAAGATAATAGAATATGATTAAATGGCAAAATTATTTCATGTTTTTTTGTTTATGTCCTCGCTTAATCGTACCTTTAGAGAAGGTACTTCCGCTCGATAATGAAAATAAAAATGCATTTTTATTTTGTATTGTCCTCGCTTAATCGTACCTTTTGAGAAGGTACTTCCGCTCGATAATGAAAATAAAAAACACGTTTTTATTTTGTATTGTCCTCGCTTAATCGTACCTTTGTGCAATTAATACTAATTGGAAATGGGAAAGTTAATAGTTAATTCTTATGACGAGTTTGCCTCACATCTTGGTGAGGAGCTCGGAACATCAGACTGGTTGCAGGTAGACCAGGAGCGTATTAATTTGTTTGCCGATGCCACCTTGGACCATCAGTGGATTCATGTAGATGTGGAGCGGGCAAAGGAAGAGAGTCAGTATCATTCGACGATAGCCCACGGCTATCTTACCCTTTCTCTGCTTCCTTATCTTTGGGATCAGATAATAGAGGTGAACAACATTAAGATGCTGGTGAATTATGGTATGAATGACATGCGTTTTGGTCAGCCGGTTATTACGGGTAGCAGAGTGCGGTTGGTTACAAAGCTGCATAACATTCAGAACCTGCGCGGTATATGTAAGGCAGAGATAAAGTTTAAGATTGAGATAGAAGGTGAGCGTAAGCCTGCTCTTGAGGGTATAGCAGCTTTCCTTTATTATTTCAATTGATCTTTTTATGGTTAGAATAGGGTTCTGACAAAAGAAAAATCGAAAAATATTTGCATGAGTATAGTTTTTTTTGTACTTTTGCAGCGTTCAGAGGAATGAGGGGCTTGACAAAGCTCCTCATTTTTAATTAATAACACTGGCGTGATGCTTATGCAATGCTGGTAAATAACGTATTTATGATAGATAAGAACATCGTAAAAACATTAGTAGAGGAATGGCTTCAAGATAAGGAGTATTTCCTTGTGGACATTCAGATTAGTCCAGATGACAAGATTGTTGTTGAGATTGACCATGTTGACGGCGTGTGGATCGAGGACTGTGTGGCACTTAGTAAGTATATTGAGGACCATTTGAGCCGTGATGAAGAAGACTATGAGTTGGAAGTTGGATCTGCAGGTCTTGGACAGCCGTTCAAGGTTCCTCAGCAGTATATCAACTTTGTCGGTAAAGAAGTTGAGGTTCTTGGCAAGGATGGCAAGAAAATCCAAGGAATATTGAAAAGTGTTGACGGCAATGACTTTACCGTTACAACTCAGGAGAAAGTGAAGGAGGAGGGTCAGAAGCGTCCTAAGCTACAGGATGTTGACTATCACTTCCAGATGGATCAGGTGAAATATACCAAATACCTGATTAATTTCAAGTAGATTAAAACAAAAAAAATAAGATAGAAATGGCAACTAAAAAGAATGAATCCTTGGCTCCCAATATGATTGAGACCTTCAAGGAGTTTAAGGAGACCAAAAACATTGACCGTACCACTCTTGTGAGCGTGCTGGAAGAAAGTTTCCGCAATGTAATAGCCAAGATTTTCGGATCAGATGAGAATTTTGACGTTATTGTGAATCCAGACAAAGGAGACTTTGAGATTTATCGCAACCGCGTGGTTGTCGCTGACGGTGAGGTACGTGATGAGAACAAGGAGATTGCCTTGAAAGAGGCACAGAAAATCGAAGAGGACTATGAGATTGGTGAGGATGTGTCTGAGCGTGTTGACTTCACGAAATTCGGACGCCGTGCCATCCTTAACCTCCGCCAGACTCTTGCCAGCAAGATCTTGGAACTCGAGCACGACTCATTATACAACAAGTATAAGGATAGAGTAGGGCAGATAATCTCGGGCGAGGTTTACCAGATGTGGAAGCGTGAGGTCCTGTTGGTGGATGAGGAGAACAATGAGCTTATCCTGCCAAAGGCTGAGCAGATTCCCGCAGACCAATATCATAAGGGTGAGACGGTGCGCGCTGTCATCCTTCGTGTGGACAATGAGAACAATAACCCAAAAATTATACTCAGCCGTACCAGTCCTATGTTTCTGGAGCGCTTGTTGGAGGCAGAGGTGCCGGAAATCAATGACGGACTGATCTCTATCAAGAAGATAGCCCGTATGCCTGGAGAGCGTGCAAAGATCGCGGTGGAGAGTTATGATGAGCGCATTGACCCAGTAGGTGCCTGCGTAGGTGTGCGTGGAAGCCGTGTACATGGAATCGTACGTGAGCTTTGTAATGAAAACATTGATGTTATTAACTACACTTCCAATGTCAAGCTCTTTATCCAGCGTGCCTTGAGTCCGGCGAAAGTATCAAGCATCAACATTGATGAAGAGACAAAGAAAGCGGAAGTCTATCTGCAGCCAGAGGAGGTTAGCCTTGCCATCGGTCGTGGCGGTCTGAATATCAAGTTGGCATCTATGCTGACAGACTATACTATTGATGTCTTCCGCCAGATTGACGAGAGCGAGGCAGAGGAGGATATCTATCTGGATGAGTTCGCAGATGAGATAGACCAGTGGGTTATTGACGCAATCAAGTCCATCGGCTTGGATACTGCCAAGCAAGTGCTCAACGCTCCGCGCGAGATGCTTATTGAGAAAGCTGACCTTGAGGAAGAGACAGTGGACAGCGTAATCAGGGTTCTGGAAGCAGAATTTGAGTAAAATAAATGAAAGGTGAAGAATGAGTATAAGATTAAATAAAGCAATACGGGAATTAAACATAGGTCTTCAGACGGCAGTCGACTTTCTGGAGAAGAAAAAGAATCTGGGTGAGGTGAAGGGTGACCTGAACTTCAAACTCAGTGATGAGCAGTATGCCGCATTGGTTGAGGAATTTAAGACCGACAAGGATGTCAAGAGTGATGCGGCAAAGCTCTTCTTTAAGAAACCTAAAGAGAAAAAGGTGAAGGAGAAACCCGCTGAGACAAAGATCGAAACTCTTGGTGACAAGAATCGTCCGCAGTTTAAGCCATTGGGTAAGATCGACCTTGACCAGATCGGGAAGAACAGCCGTCAGCAACTGGAGGAAAAGAAAGAGGAACAACCATCAGAGAAGCCTGTTGAGGAAGTACAGGTACAGCCAGAGACGGTCATCGTCAGCCCTGATAAGGAAGAGGTTGAAGAGCCGGTAGCTGAGACTCCGGTTCAAGAGCAGGAAGTGGAGGAAGTCCCTCAGGTTAATGAAGCAGAGGTGGTGACGCCTACTGCAGAAGAGCAACCTGTTGAGGAGCCTGCCGATGAGGTACCCGTTGAGGAGACCCCTGAAGTATCTCTTGAGCCGCAAGACGAAGAGAAGGAGATTTTCACTACTAAGAGCGAGAAGAAAATTCTCAATGCGGCAAAAGTCAATGTCTTGGGAAAGATAGACCTTGACTCTCTTAACCAAAGTACTCGCCCGAAAAAGAAAACGAAGGAGGAGCGCCGGAAGGAACGTGAGGAGAAAGCTGCTCAGCAGAATGAACGTAAGAAACGGGTACGCATAAATAAGGAGCGTGTTGATATTAATGCGGCAGCCAACCAGCAACAGGCTGCAAATAATAATGCCGCTCAAAAGAATGCGGGCAAGAAAAAGAAGAACCGCGCACGTAACCAGAAGCCTCTTGAGATAAACGAGGAAGATGTAGCAAGACAGGTAAAAGAGACGTTGGCACGCCTTACCAACAAGTCGAGCCAGAACAAGAAAGGCGCAAAGTATCGTAAAGAGAAACGCGAAGCTGTTCAGGAGCGAATGAATGAGGAGGCACGTGCAGAGCGTAAGGAGAGTAAGACCCTGAAGTTGACTGAGTTCGTGACGGTGAGCGAGCTCGCCACAATGATGGATGTCAGCGTAACACAGGTTATCTCCACTTTGATGTCTGTGGGTATCATGGTGTCTATCAACCAGCGTCTTGATGCGGAAACCATCAATCTTGTTGCTGATGAGTTCGGCTTCAAGACCGAATATGTCAGCGCTGAGGTGCAAGAAGCTGTCAGTGAAGAGGAGGATGATGAGAACGACCTCGTACATCGCGCGCCGATTGTCACTGTGATGGGTCATGTGGATCACGGAAAGACTTCTTTGCTCGACCACATCCGTAATACAAATGTGATTGCCGGAGAGGCAGGAGGAATCACTCAGCATATCGGTGCTTATAATGTGAAACTGGGCGACGGACGCCGTATCACTTTCTTGGACACACCGGGTCATGAGGCTTTTACCGCCATGCGTGCCCGCGGTACTCAGGTGACGGATATCGCCATTATCATTATTGCAGCTGACGACTCTGTGATGCCTACCACGAAAGAGGCGATTGCTCACGCTCAGGCTGCTAACGTTCCGATGGTATTTGCCATCAATAAGATTGACAAGCCTGGAGCTAACCCTGACAAAATCCGTGAAGACCTCGCACAAATGAACTTGCTTGTGGAGGAATGGGGTGGTAAATACCAGTGTCAGGAGATTAGCGCCAAGAAGGGAATAGGAGTAGATGAGCTTTTGGAGAAAGTTCTTCTTGAAGCAGAGATGCTCGACTTGAAAGCTAACCCGAATCGTAAGGGTACAGGCTCCATCATTGAGTCGTCACTCGACAAAGGACGTGGTTATGTCTCTACAGTGTTAGTATCTAATGGTACCTTGCGAGTAGGCGACAATATTATTGCCGGCACATCATGGGGACGCATCAAGGCAATGTTCAATGAGCGTAACCAACGCATAGAGAAAGCGGGACCAGCCGAGCCTGTGATAATTCTTGGTTTGAATGGCGCACCTACTGCAGGCGACACCTTCCATGTGCTTGAATCGGAGCAAGAGGCTCGTGATATCGCAAATAAACGTTTGCAGTTACAGCGTGAGCAAGGTCTCCGTACTCAGAAGAAGTTCACACTTGATGACATCTCGCATCGTATTGCTCTTGGTGAGTTCCATGAGCTTAATATTATTGTCAAGGGAGATACTGACGGCTCTATTGAGGCCTTGTCTGACTCGTTCCTCAAACTGTCTACAGAGAAGGTACAGGTTAATGTCATTAATAAGGCAGTAGGACAGATCTCTGAGAATGATGTCATGCTTGCGTCAGCCTCAGATGCCATTATCGTTGGCTTCCAAGTCCGTCCTTCCGCAGATGCCCGTAAGGCAGCTGAGCGTGAGGGTGTTGAAATCAATACATATTCTGTTATATACGATGCCATTGATGATATAAAGTCAGCAATGGTAGGTATGCTTGACAAGGTGAAGAAGGAGGTTGTCACCGGTCAGGTCGAGGTTCGACAGGTCTTCAAGATCTCGAAGGTCGGTACCGTAGCCGGCGCACTTGTTACCGAAGGAAAGGTACATCGTTCTGACAAGGCTCGTGTCGTTCGTGACGGTATTGTTGTTCACACTGCTCCTATAGATGCCTTGAAACGCTATAAGGATGACGTCAAGGAGGTTGCGACAGGCTTGGAGTGCGGTATCTCACTTGTCAACTTCAACGACATTCAAGAAGGCGATATCATCGAGACATTCATGGAGATAGAGGTGGAACAGAAGCTGTAATACTATAAGTTTCAATTGATAGTGAAAGGGGAGTCTCAACTCCCCTTTAATACCTTTGCAAGCAAACAGAGCATCAATGAGCAATAACAATGAATTTGTTCGTCATGTAGCCGACCAGAAGTATGAGTTCGGCTTCACCACGGATGTACATACTGAAATCATAGAGAAAGGGCTCAATGAGGATGTTGTGAGACTAATCTCAGCCAAGAAGGGAGAACCTGAATGGATGCTTGAGTTCCGTCTCAAAGCGTTCCGCTACTGGAAGGAACAGACGGAACCCAAATGGGGACATGTGCATGTTCCCCCTATTGACTATCAGGCTATCAGCTACTATGCCGATCCTTTGGCAAAAAAGCCCGCTGGTGATGGTAAGATTGATCCTGAACTGGAGAAAACCTTCGACAAGCTTGGTATACCATTGGAGGAGCGGTTAGCTCTGAGTGGTAATACCGCTGTGGATGCCATCATGGACTCAGTATCGGTGAAAACCACCTTTAAAGAGAAACTCCGCGAGAAGGGGGTTATCTTCTGTAGTATCGGTGAGGCAATCAAAGAGCATGGTGAGTTGGTGAAGGAGTATCTTGGTACAGTAGTCCCATATCGTGACAACTTCTTTGCGGCACTGAATAGCGCCGTGTTCAGCGACGGCTCGTTTGTGTACATACCGAAAGGGGTGCGCTGCCCGATGGAACTGAGCAGCTATTTCCGCATCAATGCACGCAATACGGGACAGTTCGAGCGCACATTGATTATCGCAGACGATGATAGTTATGTGAGTTATCTTGAAGGTTGTACCGCTCCTATGCGTGACGAGAACCAGTTGCATGCCGCTATCGTTGAGATTATTGTTAAAGACCGCGCCGAGGTGAAATACTCCACGGTTCAAAACTGGTATCCCGGTGATGAAGAAGGCAAGGGCGGTGTCCTTAACTTGGTGACAAAGCGTGGTGACTTACGTGGTGTCGACTCTAAACTGTCATGGACACAGGTAGAGACAGGTAGTGCCATCACATGGAAATATCCTTCCTGTGTTTTGCGTGGCGACAATAGTGTCGCTGAGTTTTACAGTGTAGCGGTAACCAACAATTATCAAGAAGCAGATACGGGAACGAAGATGATTCATCTGGGTAGAAATACAAAATCGACGATTATATCCAAAGGTATCTCAGCCGGACACTCACAGAATAGTTATCGCGGACTGGTACGGGCGGCAGCCACAGCAGAGAACGCACGCAACTACAGCTCTTGCGACTCTTTGTTATTGGGCTCAGACTGTGGCGCACATACATTTCCATATATGGACGTACATAATGATACGGCTATCTTCGAGCATGAGGCAACAACCTCAAAGATTAGCGAGGATCAGCTGTTCTATTGTAACCAACGAGGTATTCCCACTGAGCAGGCAGTCGGCCTGATTGTCAATGGCTATGCCAAAGAAGTCCTTCAAAAGCTTCCTATGGAGTTTGCTGTTGAGGCTCAGAAGCTGTTGAGCGTGTCTCTTGAGGGTACAGTAGGTTGAGAAGTCATAATGTCGAGATAACGTTATACCGTAATAACGATAAAATTGAATAATAATGCTTGAAGTACGAGATCTACATGCCAGGATTGGCGACAAAGAAATATTAAAAGGAATCAATCTCACTATTAAGGATGGTGAGACACATGCTATCATGGGACCTAACGGGTCGGGAAAATCTACATTAAGTGCAGTGCTTGTGGGTAACCCACTCTATGAGGTGACAACCGGAGAGGCTTTCTTTAATGGCAAGAACCTATTGGAGATGAAGCCAGAGGACCGTGCCCATGAGGGGCTGTTTCTCTCTTTCCAATACCCTGTAGAGATTCCAGGTGTGTCTATGACCAACTTCATGAAGGCTGCCATCAATGAGAAACGCAAATATCAAGGATTGGAGCCAATGAACGCGGCGGAGTTTCTGAAACTTATTCGTGAGAAACGTAAGATAGTTGAACTGGACTCCAAACTTGCCAACCGTAGTGTCAATGAAGGTTTCAGTGGCGGTGAGAAGAAACGCAACGAGATCTTCCAGATGGCAATGCTCGAACCGAAATTAAGCATCCTTGATGAGACCGATTCCGGTCTGGATGTCGATGCTATGCGCATAGTGGCAGAAGGTGTCAACAAACTCCAAACTCCAGAGAGTAGTTGCATTGTTATTACTCACTACGATCGCCTGCTGGAAATGATTCGTCCTCAGTTTGTTCATGTGTTGTACAAGGGACGTATTGTAAAGACTGGTGGTCCGGATCTGGCAAAAACCATTCAGGAACATGGCTATGACTGGATTAAAGAAGAGATAGGAGAGGATTAATATTGCTACGTGCAAATTAATAATAAAGTGGTATTCGAGATATGCGTAGCGAACAACAATACATAGAATTGTATGAACAGGCACGGCAGATGATTTTCCGTCATGCTGTTGAACCGATGAATGCCGTGCGTGATCAGGCTTTTGAAGACTTTAAGGCACAAGGTTTCCCGTCGAAGAAGGTAGAGCGGTATAAATATACGGATATGTCCAAGCTTTTTGAACCAGACTATGGTGTTAATCTTAATAGGCTGGAGATACCTGTAGACCCTTATCAGGCTTTCCGTTGTGATGTGCCCAACCTTTCGACGTCGCTTTATTTTGTTGTAAATGACTCTTTCTATACAAAAGCTCTTCCTAAGGGACATCTTCCAGAAGGTGTCATTATTGGCTCAATGAGAGACTATCCCGATATAATTGCTAAATATTATGGAAAACAAGCAAGGACTCGGGATGATGCGGTGACAGCGCTAAACACCATGCTCGCACAAGATGGCTTGTTTGTGTATGTTCCTAAGAACGTTAAGGTAGAGCGTACTATCCAAGTCATCAATATACTTAAAGCCACACCGCTAAACGCACAACAAGTAGTGTCAGATATGATGGTGAACAGGCGGGTGCTTATAGTCTTGGAAGAGGGAGCTGAGCTTAAAATGCTCTTTTGTGACCATGCCGCGGATGACCGGGAATTCCTGACAACACAAGTAATTGAGGCAAGTATAGGGGAAAATGCCTCACTTGACCTTTATTGTCTTGAGGAAACTCATTATAAGAATGTTCGTGTCAGCAATGTATATATAGACCAGCAGGCTAACAGCCGTGTAAATCACAATGTTATCACCCTGCACAACGGTACTACTCGTAACAAACTCGATCTTACGTTCTCTGGAGAGGGGGCTGAGTGTGGTTGCTATGGATGTGTGATAGCAGACAAACAACAACACGTCGACAATAACACGCTGATTACTCACCATGCTCCGCATTGTACATCTAATGAACTATATAAGTATGTCCTTGATGAAAAGGCTGTCGGTGCCTTTGCTGGACGTGTGCTTGTAGAACATGGCGCACAGAAGACATCATCACAGATGACAAATCAGAATCTTATAGCTACAAAGGAATCCCGGATGTTCACTCAGCCAATGCTGGAAATATATGCCGATGATGTAAAATGCGCACATGGCTCTACTGTAGGACAGCTCAATGACGCTGCTTTGTTCTATATGCGTCAGAGAGGCATCTCTCTTAAAGAGGCAAGAATCTTGTTGCAGAACGCTTTTGTCAATGAGGTTATTGACAAAATGAAACTTGAGCCGTTACGCGACCGTCTCCATTATCTTGTTGAGAAACGCTTCCGGGGTGAGCTCAACAAATGTGATGGTTGTAAGCTTTGTAAATAACAGGGAGCTAAGAACTAAGAAATCTTTCAATTCTCATTTTTCAACTTTCAATTCTCAATGTATCAGATAGAATCCATCCGAAAAGATTTCCCGATATTGTCACGTGAGGTATACGGAAAGCCACTGGTATATCTTGACAATGCGGCTACGACGCAGAAGCCTTTGTGTGTGCTCGATGCCATGCGTGAGGAATATCTGAATGTAAACGCTAATGTGCACAGGGGTGTACATTATCTTTCTCAGCAGGCTACAGATTTGCATGAGGCGGCACGTGAGACAGTGCGCCAGTTTGTCAACGCCAGAAAAACAGAGGAGATCATATTTACGCGCGGTACCACCGAAGCGATAAATCTTGTTGCAAGCTCCTTCTGTGAGTCGCAAATGCAGGCGGGCGATGAAATTATCGTGACAGAGATGGAGCACCATTCCAATATTGTGCCATGGCAGTTGCAAGCGATTAAACGTGGCATTGTGGTGAAGCATCATCCGATAACAGATGACGGACGACTGTGTGTTGAGGAACTGGAAAAGGCGATTACAGAGAAAACCAAGTTAGTGAGCGTTGCCCATGTGAGTAATGTTCTTGGGACAATAAATGATGTTAAGGGAATTGTTGAGGTTGCTCATTCTCACAACATACCTGTTCTGGTGGACGGGGCACAGAGCGCACCACATTTTAAAGTTGATGTACAAGATATAGATTGTGACTTCTTTGCCTTTAGCGGACATAAGATGTATGGTCCGACGGGTATAGGTGTCCTTTATGGGAAGGAAGAGTGGCTTGAGAAGCTTCCTCCTTATCAAGGTGGTGGTGAGATGATAGACAGGGTGACTTGGGAGAAGACAACCTTTGAGCGACTTCCTTTTAAGTTTGAGGCAGGAACTCCTGACTATGTAGCCACACACGGACTTGCTACAGCAATAAAATATATCGATGCCATCGGATTAGATGCCATACAAAAGCATGAGCAACAACTGACCCGCTATTGTATGGAACAATTGCAGACTATTGAGGGAATGACAATCTTTGGACCTCAGCCAGAGGAAAAAGATGCGGTTGTCTCTTTTAATGTCGGCAACATTCACCATCTTGACATCGGAACGCTACTTGACCGTTTGGGTATTGCGGTAAGGACTGGGCATCACTGTGCTCAACCATTGATGGACCGTCTTGGGATAGCTGGTACTGTGCGAGCTTCTTTTGCTTTGTATAATACGATAGAAGAGATTGATGTTTTTGTTGCGGGACTCCGCCGCATCACTCAGATGTTCTGATAGATTTATTTGTTGAGGTTCAGCCTTAAGCCAAATTGGATACTCCAGTTATGCGGCTGATCTTTAAAGTAGTTCTGTATGTTACTGCCGTTGTTAAAGTAATAGCGGTAACCAGGTTCGGCATATAGTCCCAATTCAGGGATGATGTCGTACTCAATTCCAATTGCGCCCCCCATAGACCATTGTGCATGGTCTTTTTTTATCTGTGTCTCTATCCCCTCGGTCTCTGACTTGGCATATATGTTGAAGTCAATCTCCGTTCCTATATTTATGTACGCTTTCCATTGATGTTTTCTCAGAATGTTGTATTTAACAATGAGTGGTATTCCAATATAATGGAGTTTCTGTTCTGTGTTAATACTTATTTGCCCCATCTTATTTTTAAAGTCAGAATGTAAATAAGTATATACAATGCCAGTTTGAATGCTCCAAAGAGGCGTTATAGGATAATCAACAGAGAGACCTAATGACACCGGACGGTAATGGTGCTGTTCTTCCTCATAGTCTGTCAGCCAGATTATCTCATCGCTTGGGGCACTGGCTCTTGTGGGGAGGTAGTCGGAATAGTCGTATTGCTTACTCATCTCAGAATTCATTTGAACTCCATTGATATGGGTGTAAGCAAGCAGACCATTGTCAGCCATAATTCCGATACTTATATCTTTTTTGCCTGAATGATTAGGACTCGTCTGTTCTGCTTCTAAAACAATCTCATATTTCTTTATAGGTGTTTTGTCGGAGATGTTCTCTTTCAGTCGATTCGTTTTGAGGATGTGCTGATTAGGATTTTTTTCAGTCGCTTTGCTTAGTGAAAGCGTACTAAAGAAACGATTTCTTTCAGTCGCTTCGCTTTGTGAAAGTGTATCCGTCCTCATCCCTGTTCTTGACACAGGGATCTCCTGACACAAGATTCTCTTGGCACAAGACTCTCTATAAGGACTTATCATCGCCATTGCTTTTGACTTTCCCTTCGGCCGTCGATTTTCAATTACCTTTGGCCAACGAGCGTTGTTTCTTGCTTTGGCAAGCGTCTTTTGACGGTTACCCAAGCTTCGCTCGCCTACTCGTAGCCTCTCGTTTTGTGAAAGCGTTTGATTCGGGTTTCTTTCTTGCCATAACCACCAGCCTATGCCGGCAACAAATATAATCATAGCTGCAGAACCTACAAGGCGGAGCCATAGCGGAATGGTTTTTGCTTGCCTTGATGGCAATGACTGCTCAATGTCGTCCCATAGCCCTTCTGGGGCAGCTGCCTCATAGTCAGCCATCCTTTCTCGTAGTTGGTCGGTCCAGTCTTGATGTGTCATAGCTTATCGGTCTTTAAATAGCGTTTTACCAGTTTTAAGATAGTCTTTTATCAGTCTTGCGAGAGTGTTCTTTGCTCTTGAATACTGCGAGGCAGAGGTTTCGGGCTTTATGCCTAATAGCTTTCCAATCTCCTTATGTGACAGTTGCTCGAAGACATATAGGTTGAGTACCATTCTGTAGCCTGTGGGCAGCTGTCCTATCAGATGGTTCAGTACATCGGGAGGTATGCGTTCCACATCTGGTTCCTCCTCTGTTACTGGCTCCTCTGGAAGATAGTCGGAGATAATAATTTGTTTATGCTTTTTAATATAATTGAGAGACTGATGGGCAACGATAGTTGCTATCCATGCTTTCAGCGAGCCCTCGCCACGATAGTGAAAGCTGTCAATAGAGGTTAGGATTTTCACGAAACTGTCTTGCAACACGTCATGTACCTCATCGTGATTTGGTACATACCTTTGAGCTATAGCTGTAGCATATCCGGCAAAGCGTTCGTATAGGCGCCTTTTGGCATCCTTCTCTTTGCGGTGTATCGCACTTATCAGTTGCTGCTCGGTCTCCAAAGCTATTAGCCTATACGTTTGGTTGTTATCAGAATCATGGATAAATAGGGACTGAAGCTGTGTTCTATGACATCCTTTTTGTTTTCTGTATTTTCAATCCTGACGCTTGTGATCATCCACGACACCGTCCAATTGTCTGCTTTCAGGTCATGGACGGCAGTTGGCGTTCCTTGTTTATGTATGAATAGTATCCTGTAACTTTTGCCGTTAATGACTATTGTGTTGTCGGAAGATGTATATGGATAGTTATAGTACGATGATTTGGAGGAGTTCCCCGTTACATTGAATACCATTTCACCGCCAGACAGATTGTCGAAATCCGAAGAGCTGAATGTATTGTAGTCATTTGTCTGCTCAAAACCGTGGTCAACCTTGTCGCCTTTATTGTAGTTGTCAATCCATTTGAAAAGGTATCTGCTGGGGTAGGAGTCCACATAAGAGCGAGATCCATTGACATAATACTTGCATTGTCCCACGACTTCCTGATTTACAACCCAGTTTGCCTCATAGACTGCTGTGAGAGAAGCGGTGCCATTGGTATCGTCTGATAATGTACTAATACCATCTTTCTCTTCTTTGCTGCATGCGAAGGTTATCATGATGGTCAGAATCATGATAATCCATCTCTGTTTGTTTGTGTTTAGCAGTATCATACGTATTGTCTTTTCTTATATAAACAATGAACGCGAGAAAACCTTGCATCGTTTTATCCTGATTAGTATTTATTAACAATCCCTCGTGCAAGTTTCTCCATGTTCCAGCGTTTCTCTCATAGAACAAATAAATTAAGAAAGAAATGAAACAGACAATGATTTGGGTTTCTATTACCCTATTGATTACAATGGTTATGGCGTGTGACAATGATGCCTCGTCTCCGTCGGATGGAGGGAAAGAACGTGAAAACATCTCATTGACTCGCTCAGGTCAGGAATTGGTAAGACGGAACAATGACTTTGCTTTTAACCTGCTTAGGGCTATAGGTGAGGACAAAGACCAGATTCTCTCTCCGATTAGTGTCACATACGCTTTGGGAATGTTGAATAATGGGGCAACGGGCGATACTCGCAAGCAGATTACTGACGTGCTTGGATTCTCTGACGCTGATGCAGTGAATGATTTCTGCAAACAGATGCTTTGGCATGCACCAAACCTTGATAATCAAACAAAGGTAATGATATCCAACACTGTCTTTATGAATAAGGGCTATGAGCTGACTCCAACCTTTATATCTAAGGCAAATGATTTTTATAACGCCCAACCAGAAACTCGCGACTTTAATGACGGAAAGACATTGGGTGTCATCAACCAGTGGGCAAGTGACCATACAGATGGAATGATAAAAGAGGTGTTGACAGAACGAACTTTCAATCCGTTTGCGGTCAGCTACCTGCTTAATGCTGTTTATTTCAAAGGGGAATGGACGAAAAAGTTTAGTAAGGATGAGACACAGGAAGAGGAGTTTGACCATGAAGGTCCGGAAAAACACTTGTTAATGGTACCTATGATGCATCAAGAAGGAAGATTCTTATATTATGAGAATTACTATAGTCAGATATTACGGTTGGCATACGGTAACGAAGCATTTTGTATGACGGTTCTCCTGCCTCTTGAAGGAAAGACGGTAGATGACGTACTCCATAGCCTGTCTGCGGCAAGCTGGAGGGATATTAATGGTCATTTGTCAACTAAGAATCTTGACATTAAGATTCCTCGCTTAGAGACGAACAGTGACTTTGACCTCAAAACGGTATTAAGTAAGCTTGGAATAACTGATGCTTTTGATGAGAACAAGGCAGAGTTCCCGGATTTCTGTAATAAACCTACTTTTATAAACCAGATGAGACAGGTTGCCCGTATCAAGATTGATGAGGAAGGAACGGAGGCGGCAGCAGTGACCCATATAGGTATAGATACTAATGCTTACCCACCCCAGACCAAAAACTTCCATGCCAACCATCCTTTCCTGTATGTTATCAGTGAACAAAGCACAGGTACAATATTCTTTATAGGCAAGTATATGGGGCATGTGAGATAATATAATTGAATTATCTCTTAACTTTAAACATTTCTGACAAAATAAAAATACGCCAACATCGTTTTTAATATATGAAAACGATGTTGGCAGACCGTTATAATAGGGGTTCTTCATATATGAAAACGATGTTGGCAAACCATTATTATAAGGATAAGATTGAAGCTGGCTGTGATGAGGCTGGGCGTGGTTGCTTGGCTGGAAGCGTATATGCAGCTGCTGTGATTTTTCCAAATGACTATCAGAATGAGTATTTAAATGACTCAAAGCAGTTGACAGAGAAGAGGCGTTATCAGCTACGTGAGATTATCCAGAAAGATGCCTTGTCATGGGCTGTTGGTGTGGTGACTCCAGAAGAGATAGATGAGATAAATATCCTTAATGCTTCTATTCTCGCCATGCACAGGGCATTGGACCAGTTGTCGGTAAGACCAGAGGCTGTTATTGTTGATGGAAATCGATTTAAGCCATATAGCTATGATGCTAATGGAACACCAGTAAGTGTTCCTTACACCACTATTGTAAAGGGTGACGGCAAATATCTTTCTATTGCCGCAGCGAGCATACTTGCCAAGACCTATCGTGATGATTATATGAATGAACTGGCAAAGAGCTATCCACAATATGACTGGCTGTCAAATAAGGGGTATCCTACAAAAAAGCACAGGCAGGCTATTCGGGAATATGGCGTTACTCCTTATCATCGTCGTAGCTTCAGGTTGTTGGAAGAAGTAGAGCTTAGTCTTGATTTTTGAACTTAGAGAGCTATTGTCAATGTGCCTCACACCCGAGGCGCATACGAGGTCTACATACCTTGTCTAATCGATGCTTTCTCCGAATAAAGTGGCAGAGGTAGAGCCTGTTATCTTGACCTTTATGGTCTCTCCAATATGATGGTTTCCTTTGTCAAATACGACCATCTTTCCCTGTTCTGTTCTTCCGCAAAGTTGAGAGCGGCTTCTCTTGCTGAAGTTTTCTACTAAAACTTCAAACTCTTTGCCTTCATCTCGTTTGTTAGCGATAGCCGACATCTCTGTCTGCAATTGAATGAGTTCATTCAGTCTGCGGATTTTCACATCCTCAGGTACATTGTCAGGCAGGTGTTTGGACGCGTATGTGCCCGGGCGTTCAGAATATTTGAACATAAATGCGGAGTCGTATCCTACCTCTCGCATTAGATCTAAGCTCAGTTGGTGATCTTCCTCCGTCTCGTTGTGATACCCCACGAAGATATCAGTAGACAGACCGCAGTCGGGTATGATGTCTCTTATGGCACGTACTCTGTCCATATACCATTCCCTCGTGTACTTCCTGTTCATTAACTTTAAGATCTTGTCTGATCCGCTTTGTACAGGGAGATGTATTTGTTTGCATACATTTGGGACATCGGCAATGACATGTAAGGTGTCGTCGCTCATATCCTTAGGGTGTGATGTCGTGAAACGCACTCTCATTCCCGGTACTGTCTCGGCAACGGTTCTCAGAAGGTCAGAGAACCCGAGGGTGCCAAATTGATAACTATTTACGTTTTGTCCCAGCAAGGTTACTTCTTTGAATCCTCTGTCGCATAAATCCTTAACTTCCTTCAGGATACTGCTAACGTCTCTTGAGCGTTCACGGCCACGGGTGTAAGGAACAATACAATAGTGGCAGAAGTTATTACATCCTCTCATAATACTTACAAAACCACCAAGTTTGGCACCATGTAGTCTTTGCGGAACAATGTCTTTGTAGGTCTCTGTAAGTGACAAATCGATATTTATGGCACGATGACCTGTCTCTGCCTGTGCAATAAGGTCGGGAAGAGTAAGATAAGAGTCCGGACCGGCAACTAAGTCACAATGGTGGTTCTCTAAAAGGTCTTCCTTTACTCGTTCTGCCATGCAGCCCAATACGCCAATGATCAGTCCTTTGCCATTCTTTGTCTGCTTCTGTTTCTGGCTGTACAGCGCATCTAACCTATGATAAATCTTCTGTTCAGCGTTATCTCTGACGGAGCAGGTATTGAGGAATACTGCGTCGGCATCTTCCAGCTTCTCACAAACTTCATAGTCTGCCATCTTCATGACAGAGGCTACCACTTCTGAATCGGCTACATTCATCTGGCAGCCATAAGTCTCAATGTATAGTTTCTTCATTTTCTTTTGTCTTTTCTATGAGGTATGTTTCTTGAGACAAGAAACAAAACGAGATATATTACAGTTCCTGATATTAATCCGGCTATCGCATCTACAAGATAGTGTGCTTGAATATATACAGTGGATATGGTGAGCAGTATAAAAAATGGCAGTAATACCCAGAAGAGTCTATAGTTACGGGCATAAAGTGTCAGCCAAAGTAAGATGATAGTAATGCCAACGTGTGAACTGGGGAATGCTGCCGTAGGACGCTCACCCGCAGCCTTTGCGTCTTCAACAAGGTGGTAGAATACTCCGTCTGTATATCCTGGTGAAGGCAGGCAATCTCTATGGAAATTGAAGTAGTCATGGAGATTGGGGAATACCCCTGCTGCAATATTCTTAATGCCAACCGCTTTGTAATAAAATGTCGGTCCTGTTACAGGCACTAATATGTAGATGATGTAATATATAAAAAACGCAGATATTGTTATGAATACGGCGCGTTCGAAGTCGGCATACTTGAAGAAGAAAAAGTAGAACAACACCAAAGCGATAAGAGGATAATAGGATGCATAGCCGAGATCGAGAAGCTCACTGACAATGACACTTGGCATCTTCTCATGGAAAATTAACGCAGGCTGACATCCGAAGAGCTGTTGTTCTAAACTGGCAAAGACGTGGTCGAGGTTGGGGAGTATCCGGTTTAGTTCGTAAGTGTCAGGATACCACCACCCAAGCAATCCCATCTGTGTTATAACCCTGACAACGACGGTGAAGCGGCAAGGTATGATACGGTATACCAGCCATAAGGCTGCAGTAATGGCCACAATGCTTATCCTTCCCCATATCATCTCATCGGCATGAGGTAACTTGGTATACATGAAAAGGATGTAAAGAAGCGTGAGGATAAGATATGCCATTACGACCCATTCAAATGTCATAAGACCTTTTCTGGGCTTCTTCTCAATCATGAAAAGTTCTTTCAATAATTTTTTCATATACCGAATTGCCTTTAAAGCCACTTGTTTTCAAGATACCATTGAATAGTCTCGTGAGTCCCTCTTTCTAAGCTATACTCTGGATGGAATCCTAATTCCATAATGGCAGGCTGAATATCACATCTCCAATTGCGTTGTTTGAGAATATGGAACTTGTCATTGTTGAGAGCGGATAGCTTGCCTGTAATATGTCCTATGCTCTCACCAAAGAATGTCACTATACGTAGAACCCATATTGGGGCTTTGACTCTTAACCACCAAGGCTTACCAAGTTCTTTGTGAATAAGTTCACTAAATGTACTGCTTCGGTAAACTTGTCCGTCGGAAAGGAAATAGGCTCGTCCTGTCTTGCCGTGCTCCATAGCAAGGAATACTGCTTGAACAACGTCTTTGACGTATATAAAAGTTATGTCTTGTGGTTTGAACCCTACTGCGAAATCTATGTGATTCTTGATGCTTTTCGCCATAAGGAAATAGTCTTTCTCACGGGGACCATATACTCCTGTGGGTCTGAGAATGACGTATGGCAGTCCTTTGAGGCATGCTTCAGCTTGCAGCTTACTCTGACCGTACGCAGTGTTGGGGCATGGCGTATCGTTTTCCTTTATCTCCTCGTATGGCTGTTCCTCTTTTATGGCTCCGAAGATACTAAGACTGCTCATGTATACAAAGCGTTCTACAGGCATTTTCAGTTCTAACAATGCCATCGCAAGGTTTTTAGTGCCATCTGTGTTTGTCTTGAAAAAGTCGTTCTTGTCCAGACATTTTGTAACACCTGCTGCATGGACGATATAGTCAAACTGATGTCCGTTAAGCTGTTTTTTCAGCATTTCCTTTGAAGAGAAGTCTAACTCAATAAAGTGAATGCGCTCATCATGAAGGAAAGCACGTGAGCTTGAAGCGCGGACTGCCGCCCATGTCTCCATTCCCCTTCTCAGTGCTTCTTCAACTATAAATGAGCCAATAAAGCCGCTTGCACCAGTAATTAATATACTTTTCATTTGCCGTGTACACTCTTTCGCCTGCAAAGGTACGATTAAGCGAGGACAATACAAAATAAAAGTTTATTTTTATTTTTATTACTTTCCCTTGCTTCGCAAACAGTGACCGTTGGTTGTCGAGCGGAAGTACCTTCGACGTAGTACCTTCGACGTAGTCAAAGGTTTATTATTTTTCTTCAAAAAAGTTTGGCTATTTAAAGAAAATTACTACCTAAAATCCGCAATTAATAGTGATGCTGACAATTTTTGCAGTTTGCTTCTCCA
>ERZ842401.2709-NODE-2709-length-23289-cov-5.106998_pt1 | contig 23289 bp, 17 predicted proteins | sample MGYA00521270_ERZ842401 | MGnify/ENA primary metagenome ERZ842401 (study PRJEB31892, sample SAMEA3878208) | bioreactor metagenome | biome: Moose rumen | place: Sweden | collected 2011-10 | study: EMG produced TPA metagenomics assembly of the PRJEB12797 data set...
CTCATTGAAGATAAGGTCTATGGCACGGGCATGGTCTTCGACGAACAGCCAGTCGCGCACATTCTCCCCCTTTCCATATACCGGAAGCGGCTTGCGATGCCGTATATTGTTGATAAAGAGAGGTATAAGTTTCTCCGGAAACTGGTAAGGGCCGTAGTTGTTGGAGCAGTTCGTCACTATCGTGGGCATCCCGTAGGTATCGTGGAAGGCCCGGACGAAGTGGTCGGAAGAAGCCTTGGCAGCGCTGTACGGGCTGTGCGGCTGATACTTGAGGTCCTCGGTAAAGAACCTGTTGCCATAGGCCAGATGGTGCTTCCCGGAAGATGCCCTGGTGGTAAACGGAGGCTCAATTCCCTCAGGGGCAGTCATTTCCAGCGCCCCGTACACCTCATCGGTGCTGATGTGGTAGAAGCGGCAGGGGACGGACCCTTCGGCAGGCTCAGGGCGCGGGAGCTGCCATCCCATGGGCTCCCAATACGCCTTGGCCGCCTGAAGCAGCGACAGCGTGCCCATCACATTGGTCTGAGCGAAAGTGAAAGGGTCTTTGATGCTGCGGTCCACATGGCTTTCGGCCGCCAGGTGGATAATGCCGTCCACATGCTCCTCCTGCATCAGTTTCAGTACCCCCTCGAAGTCGCAGATATCCATCTTGACGAACCTGTAGTTGGGCCTGTCCTCGACATCCTTCAGATTGGCCAGATTCCCGGCATAAGTAAGCTTGTCCAGATTGATTATCCTGTACTCGGGGTACTTGTTCACGAACAGCCGTACCACATGGCTGCCTATGAATCCGGCTCCGCCGGTGATGATTACAGACCGCATAAAAAAAACTATTGGTAATATTCCTTATACCATCTTGCAAATATCCTAAGTCCCTCACGCAGAGTTATTTTCGGAGTAAAACCGAAATCCCTTTCGAGGGCGGCGGCATCAGCGTATGTCACGGGCACGTCTCCCGGCTGCATGGGCACCAGTTCCTTGTGAGCCTCGAAGTCATAGTCCGCTGGCAGCACACCTGCCGAAAGCAGCTCTTCCTGAAGTATCTGCACGAAATCCAGCAGGTTCTCAGGCTGTCCGCCACCTATATTGTACACGGCATAAGGGGGAATGGGAAGGCCGTCTTCTCCTGTGCGTCTGGCAGGTGCTCCAGCCATTACGCGAACGATTCCCTCGACTATGTCATCTACATATGTAAAGTCGCGACGGCAGTTGCCGTAGTTGAAAATCTTTATGGTCTCGCCCTTTAAAAGCTTATTGGTGAATCCGAAATATGCCATGTCCGGACGGCCGGCAGGGCCATACACGGTAAAGAAACGAAGCCCCGTCGAAGGGATATCGTATAGTTTGCTATAGCAATGAGCAAAAAGTTCGTTGCTCTTTTTTGTTGCAGCATAAAGACTTACGGGATTGTCCACGCGGTCTTCCACGCTGAAAGGTATCTTTTTGTTGCCTCCATACACGGAGCTCGAAGATGCATACACGAGATGCTCCACTGGATTATGACGGCAGGCTTCAAGGATATTGTAGAAACCTATGACATTGCTTTGGATGTAGGCATCCGGATTTTCAATTGAATACCTCACACCTGCCTGGGCTGCCAGATTTACAACTATATCAAATCCGGATTCAGCGAACAGACTGTCAATCAACGCCTTGTCGGCGATGTCACCCTTTACGAAGCAGTACGAATGCTCCGGATGCTCCGACGCCTTCGCCTCTATGCACCTAAGGCGGTACTCCTTCAGGGAAGGGTCGTAATAGTCGTTGAGGTTGTCAAGGCCGGTAAGACTGACGCTCTCGCCCTGGAAACCATTCTCCAGGAGCCTCAGCACAAGGTTGCTGCCTATGAATCCGGCGCTACCGGTAATCAGTATGTTTTTCATAGATCAGTCCCGTTTGAAAATATCCCTTGTATAGACCTTGCCGGCCACGTCGTCCAGAACAGCATCGTACCTGTTGGCGATTATGGCGTCGGACTGGGCCTTGAACTTGGCCAGATCGTTGACCACCTGGCTTCCGAAGAAGGTTGTACCGTCCTCCAGGGTAGGCTCATATATGATAACTTTCGCTCCTTTGGCCTTGATTCTCTTCATTATGCCCTGTATGGCGCTCTGGCGGAAGTTGTCTGAATTGGACTTCATGGTCAGCCGGTAAACGCCGACTACCACTTCATGCTCCTTAACGACATCGTAGGCACTTGAGGCTGTGTAATAACCAGCCTTGGCGAGCACCTGATCTGCTATATAGTCCTTGCGGGTGCGGTTGCTGTCCACGATGGCTTTGATGAGGTTCTCAGGGACGTCGTTGAAATTGGCAAGGAGCTGCTTCGTGTCCTTGGGGAGGCAGTAGCCGCCGTAGCCGAAGGAAGGGTTGTTATAGTGGCTGCCGATACGCGGGTCGAGACAGACTCCCTCTATAATAGCCTGCGTATCAAGTCCTTTCATTTCGGCATACGTATCCAGTTCATTGAAATAGCTCACCCGCAGGGCCAGGTAGGTGTTGGCGAACAGCTTGACTGCCTCGGCCTCGGTAGTGCCCATGAACAAGGTCGGGATATCCTGCTTGATCGCACCATCTGCAATCATTCCTGCGAAAGTATGTGCCGCCTCTGAAAGGGACTCCCCGTCGAAACCGACTATGATCCTTGAAGGATACAGGTTGTCATACAGGGCCTTGCTCTCACGCAGGAACTCAGGGGCGAAGATAATTTTCGGAGTGACCACCCTGAAGGAACCGTCCGCCATGCGCTCCCTGTAAGAGAACTTCTCGCGGACAGATTTGGTATAACCCACCGGAATTGTGGACTTTATCACCATCACCGCATCAGGGTTGACTTCCAGGACCAGTCCGATCACCTCTTCCACGTGTGAAGTATCGAAGAAGTTCTTCTTCGGGTCGTAATTGGTGGGAGCCGCTATGACCACGAAGTCCGCGTCCCTGTAGGCAGCCTTCCCGTCAAGGGTGGCCACCAGGTCCAAATCCTTTTCCGCCAGAAACTTTTCTATGTATTCGTCCCGGATCGGGGAAACCTTCCTGTTTATCCTGTCGACCTTGTCGGGGATGATGTCAACGGCGACGACCTTGTGATGCTGGGCCAGGAGCGTCGCAACTGAGAGGCCCACATAACCGGTACCGGCTACCGCAATTTTCATAATATTTTGGTTTACAAATCTTTATATACTTCGTTCTCTGTATGGTATTCCGGGACGGTACGCTTCATCAGCCGCACCATCTGCGGAATATCCACGGCAACGGCAAACGCAGTCAGTTGTTCCACCGTCTGCAGGACCTCGTCGAAACCGTACTGCCTAACCTTCGCGATACGTATCCTCTCATGGAAAGTAGGCAGCGTATTTTCCTCGGATGCAAGGACTTCCTCATAAAGTTTCTCACCGGGACGAAGTCCTGAATATTCTATCTTTATATCCTTGTCCGGCTCGAATCCGGCAAGGGTTATCATCCTCCGGGCCAGCTTGTCGATCTTCACCGGCTCACCCATGTCAAAGACGAAAATCTGGTTGCCGGATGTCATGGTGGCAGCTTCCATCACAAGCCTGCACGCCTCCGGAATGGTCATAAAGAACCTGGTGATATCAGGATGCGTCACGGTGACAGGGCCTCCCCGGGAAATCTGCTCCCTGAACAGCGGAATCACGGAGCCGTTAGAACCAAGCACGTTGCCGAACCTGGTAGTGACGAACTTAGTCCTGCCCTGGCGCTCCCCGCTCTCTATTGCGAGGCCCAGCGCCTGGACATATATCTCGGCCAGTCTCTTGGAGCAGCCCATTATGTTCGTGGGGTTTACCGCCTTGTCCGTGGATATCATCACCATCTTTTCCACATCATACCTGATGCAGAAATCAGCCACATTCCGCGAGCCGCCCAGGTTCACCGCCACAGCCTCGCAGGGGTTCGCCTCCATCATGGGGACATGCTTGTATGCAGCGGCATGGAACACCACTTCGGGCCGGTATCTGCGGAAAACGAAATCAAGCCTGGAGGTCTGCCGGACATCCCCGATGACGAATATGAAATCCATTCCGGGGAATTTTTCCTTCAGTTCCAGGCTTATATTGTGCATCGGCGTTTCGGCATTGTCGAACAACACCAGGCGCCCAACTCCCAGTTCTGCCAGCTGCCTGCACAGTTCGGAGCCTATAGAGCCTGCCGCACCCGTCACCATGACCACCTTCCCCGAAAGCTCGGAACGGATCGCTTCGAGCGAAATGGATATCTCCTTGCGCTCCAGAAGGTCTTCCATCTTGACAGCCCGCGGGTGCAGGATTGCCTTTCCGTCAGTAACTTCATCGATGTCAGGAACTATCAATATCTCGATATGGTTGTGAGAGCAGAATTTGATGAGTCCGTCCTCTTCGCAGCGCGCTTCCAGCTGCCTGGCAAACAGGATGGCGTCAACTCCGCTGCGCAGGACCGTATTTTCCAACGTGCCGCCACCCTCTCCGAACCTGAATACCGGAAGATTGTCCAGGATCATCTTGCCGCCGGACTTGCTGCGCTCTATGAACCCGAGCACCTTGTAATGGGATGAGTTCCTGAGCCGTATGATTGTGGCGACAGATTTGTCGGATGTCCCGTACACCAGCACCCGCTTGTACTTGTATTTTTCCTGAAGCCTTTGGTTGACGGTCTCATAGGCGATGATGAGCACTATTCTCACGCCGATCAGGACGATAAAGGTGAACAGCGCATCGGCCAGGGCCGTAAGCAGGAGCGTGTTGGAATACCCTTTGGTGAATACCACCGGGCAGAATGCCAGGAAAGCCTTTCCTGCAACGGCTGACGCAAACGGCAGGAAGTCCCTTACCGAGAGATGACGGATTATTATCTTATACGTTTTCGCAAGCAGGAACATCACGGCGCTCCCCAGGCATGCTCCGGCAAGGTACATGTATATCCAGTCGGCATCCGCCGCATAGATGTCGGGAATCAGAAGTTCAAGCCCGAAAATGACAATCACGGACGCCATGACCGAGAGGGCCACGTCTGCCAGGAAAATCACCTCTTTGCGCACATAGCTTTTACGCAACTTTTCAAAACTTGGATATTTCATCGTCATCAATTTTTTCCAGGAACTGTGGATGTATATGGGAAACAGCCAATACGGCTACACCTTGAACGCAGACTATCAGGTCGCGGGAGCGCTGCACGCGCTTTATATAACCTTCCGCACCTTTGTAAAGGCCGGCTATGACCCGCACCTTGTCTCCCTTGTGATATTCAGGTTTGTCTTCACCCAGGACCCTCACGTCGGCGCCCCTGACGGATGTCACGATGCGGAATATTTCCATTTCGCGCTCATTTACCGGACCGGGCTTTCCTGTGGCAAGGTCCCTGTAATACATCAGACGGCCGTTATTTTCCAACTTGTACTTTTCAAGATACGATACGGGGCAGCGGACAAAAAGCAGATGCGGTATCAGTGGCACTTCCCTGTAAATCAGACCGCTCCGCCCATACTCTTCTTCGACCTTGACTGCCCGGTAAGTATCGAGGCCGGCGGCGCTGAAATCTTCAAGGACTTTCGGGAAATCCCTGAAGATGTTGAGAGCAAACCAATATTTTGTCCTGGCGCACGCCACGGCAAGAATCGTTTTATAAGGTTAAGTTATAACAAGTCAATCTATTACATGCACGGAATGCTGTTCAATAATGCCAATGCCTCCAGTCCCGGAAACGATTCTAATTAAAAAACCGAAGCCGGCAGGATATGGTCCTCATCATTGTCTCGCTTCACATTCCGTTCGGGCCCCGCCCCTTCGCAGGTTAGGCACCGGCATCGCCGGCTTACAGCCCGGACCATCTGTGCCGCACATGCACGCACGTGCACGCGCGACTATAATTTTTTCAAATTTAAGAAAAGATTTACTTTAATACAAATTTCCCCCCCCCGAAGCAAACTCTTGAATATCAGATACTTACAGATTAGCCTCATCTATAAAACGTTTCATGCCCCGGCTCGCTATATCCCTTATGTGCCGGAAACGGCCGTCAGGCATCGGGACCTGAGCCGGATCTATGACATAGACAGGGGTATCCTGCGGAGCATACCGATATAGTCCCGCTGCCGGATAAACTTGCATTGAGGTCCCTACTATGAGAAGGATGTCCGCCCGGGACACCAACCCGGCCGCACGCTCTATGGCAGGTACGGCCTCCCCGAAGAAAACAATGTGCGGCCGAAGTTGCGTACCATTGGCTGCCAGGTCTCCCAAATGCACTTTTCCATATCCTATATCGACCACTTCGGATTCGGAAAAATCAATATCATAACGGCCTCTGTCCGGCCGCACCTTCGTCAGTTCACCATGAAGGTGAAGCACTTTGGACGAGCCGGCACGTTCATGAAGATTATCCACATTTTGTGTAATAACATCCACATTACAGAGAGACTCCAAATCGGCGATCAACCGGTGGGCTTCATTGGGATTTCCCCCTTTAAGCTGCGCCCTCCGCTCGTTATAAAAGTCCAGGACAAGGGACGGATTCCGACGCCATCCCTCTATCGACGCGACGTCGTTGACATCATACTGTTCCCACAGTCCCCCGGCATCCCTGAACGTGGAAAAACCGCTCTCGGCGCTGACTCCTGCACCGGTCAGCACCACAATATTCTTTCTGTGCTCCATATCAATTGCTTATATACTCCCAAATATAGCAAATCAAAAAAGATTCTTAACTTTGCCCTGTTGACAAATGAGACAAAAGATCCTGACACTGATGCGTGCCGCCCTTGGCACGGAGATTACCCCGGAGGAGGCCGCTGCGATCTCCGCAGAAGACCTCCGCCAGATAGCCGTCATATCCAGGGCACAGAGCGTAATGTCCATAGTATCAGACGGGTATGACATCCTCTGCGACCGAGGGCTGATCAAGGCGAAGGACATGCCGAATGATCTCTTGAACACATGGCTCAAAGGCACCAGGGAGACGGAGATGCGCTATGAGAGGCTGCTCGGACACATGGCTGACACCGCCGCCCTTCTCGAGAGCCACGGACTCAGGACATATCAGTTGAAAGGTGCGGTCTTTGCCGAGTGCTACCCTGTCCCGCAGCACCGCCGCTCTCTGGATGCCGACTGCTTCGTCATGTCCCCGTCAGGTCAGCCGGGAGCCTGGGAAAAGGCCAACACGATAATGGAAAGCGTCCCGGGCTGCAAAGTTGAAAGGGGCTACTACAAACACAGTTCCTTCAAATTCTCCAAACTGAAAATAGAGAATCACCAGTTCCTTACTCCTTTCCGGGGCAATTCCACCCTGATCGAGATGGAGCGGCTTCTTCAGGGGCTCCTTCGCAATGACGACGGCTCCGAAAGGATTCCCGGCACCGCCATATGCAAGCCTCCGGTGATGGTCTCGGCACTTTTTCTCATCGAACATGCATACTCCCATTTTCTCTCTGAAGGACTTAAGATCCAACAGATTATGGACTGGGTGCTTTTCTTAAGGAAGCACCGTGGCCAAATAGACATGCAGAAGTTCGAAGGATACCTCGACAAATTCGCCCTCAGGGCCTTCTACGAGTCGTTCAGCAATGTCGGCAATTACCTTGCCGGCCATCTCGATGAGGAGGGGAAGAGCCTCAGTCACAAGGACTTACTTATGCTTGAGGACATGTGGAAAGGTCCCGAAGGCTCTGACGGCTTCGGCATCAAAGGAAAGCTCGAACTGGCAAGGAATATCGCACGCTCACACTGGAAATACCGCGAGTTCTCCAACATCTCGATGCCCAGGGCTCTGTTCATAAAAGTCCGCGGCTACCTCTTCCAGCCACATCCCAAGATTTAGGAGTTGTTTTCCACTTCGGAGCGGAGCGATGCAGGCCCTGCCTGCATCCGGGTACGAAAAAAGACAGGTTGAATCGCGCCGGGCTTCGGAGCGGAGCGACCGGGGGAGTTTGAGGGGTACGCCCCTCATTAATGAAGCGATGCAGGCCCAGCCTGCATCCGGGTACGAAAAAGACAAGCGTCAGCGCTTGTCTTTTTCGTACCCCCGCTCGGAATCGAACCGGGACCAACGGAACCGGAATCCGTTATTCTATCCTTTAAACTACGGAGGCAGTGGCGGAACCGCCGGCTTTGTGGCGAACCGCTCCGCAAAGATAGCACAAGATTTGGTATATTTGCATCCAAAGAAAAACGTATTATGGAAAAAACAGCATACATTTTTCCCGGTCAGGGATCCCAGTTCCCCGGGATGGGGAAAGACCTCTACGACACTTCGGCAGACGTGCGCGCCCTCTTTGACTCGGCATGCGACATCCTCGGATTCGACATCCGCAGGATAATGTTCGAAGGCACCGACGCCGACCTCAAGGCTACCGCAGTCACCCAGCCGGCCATCTTCCTCCACAGCCTTGCCGCCGCCCGCGCCGACGGGATCAGTCCGGACATGGTCGCCGGACACTCCCTCGGCGAATTCTCCGCCCTCGCAGCGGCAGGTGCCCTCAGTTTTGAAGACGCCCTCCGGCTTGTGAGCATCCGCGCCCGCGCCATGCAGAAATGCTGTGAGAAAGTGCCCGGAGCCATGGCCGCCGTCATAGGCCTCCCGGATGAGAAAGTGGAAGAAATCTGCCGCCAGGCTTCAGGCGAAGGCATCGTCATCCCGGCCAACTACAACTGCCCGGGACAGATAGTGATTTCCGGCGAAGAAACGGCCGTCGATGCCGCTTCCGCCCTCGCGAAAGAAGCCGGCGCCAAACGTGCCCTGAGGCTCCAGGTATCCGGCGCCTTCCATTCTCCGCTTATGGAGCCTGCCCGCGCGGAACTTGCCGAAGCTATCGAGAAGGCTCCCGTAGCCACCCCGAAGTGCCCTGTGTACCAGAACGTCACGGCAAAAGCCGAGACAGATCCGTCAGCCATCAAGGCCAACCTCCTGGCACAGCTGACAAGCCCCGTACGCTGGACACAGACAGTGCTGAACATGTCGGCCGACGGCGCCTCCCGGTTCATCGAGCTCGGTCCCGGCACCGTCCTTGGCGGCCTTGTGCGCCGTATCCTCCCGGCTTAGAAGCAGTCTTACTGCTCTTTCAGGACATTCAGCAGGATAGTATGCGCGGGAGCGGCCATTTTCCCATGGTTGAAACCACCCAGTTCATACAGCCTTGCGTCCTTGTGCCCGTGCAGTTTGAGCATGCGCAGCAGATAGGCATTTTCCTCGTAGCGGCCCATCATCTCGAGTTCCCTGTCGCCTGTAATAAGCACTGTCTTGGGACAGTCACCCCTTGCATGATACAGAGGGGCATACTTGTCCACGACAGGGGTAAGACGGTCTATCCCCTGCATCTTGCGGTATGAAAAATGGCTGATGGCCTGCCCGCTGTAAGGCACCAGCGCAGCAATCCTGTCGGCATCGATCCCGTATTTTGCAAGATATGACTTGTCAAACCCTATCATCATCGTAAGATATCCGCCTGCGGAATGCCCCGCCACATACACCTTGTCCGGGCTTCCCCCATACTCCGAAATATGGTTGAACACCCAGGCAACTGCCTCCGCCGCGTCGTCTATGGGGGCGTCTATGGTCACTTCGGGGAGCAGCCTGTAATTCACCGCCACCACCACGATGCCCTTCTTCCTGAGCTGGACAGGCACCTTCTTGTTCCCTTTCACCAGCCCGCCGCCGTGGAACCACACCACCACCTTGGCGTCCCGGACGTCTTCAGGATGGTAGATATCCAGCTTCAGCCTGCCGGAAGAATAAGCGTCAGTCTTGGCTGTATATGGAATATCTTCCTCAAGCCTGTATTCCTGTCCTTTTGCAGGAGCGCAGAGCGCTGCGGCCACCACGGCCGAAAGCGCGAGTTTATGCAAAACGTCCATATCGTAAATGATTTAGAAGCTGTTTTTGAAATGTACCCGATGCTGTTTTTGAAAAAGGGGTGTCGCAAGAAACGTCACCCCCTCATGAACATTCTGTCAAAGACTACTTCTCACCGCCGGAGAGACGCTTGTAGGTAGCGTAGCGCACCTTAGCGAATTCCTCAGTCTTCTGGAGAAGCTCCTCAGCCCTTTCAGGGAAAAGCTTGTAGAGGGAAGAGAACCTCACCTCGCCCTTCAGGAAATCCTGGAACTTGGTCCAGTCAGGCTCCTTGCTGTCAAGTTTGAACGGATTCTGACCGGCCTCTTCGAGAAGCGGGTTGTACCTGTAAAGGTGCCAGTAACCGCACTCGACGGCGAGTTTTTCCTCCTTCTGGCTCAGGCCCATACCGGCACGAAGTCCGTGGTTGATGCAGGGAGAGTAAGCTATGATGAGGGACGGTCCGTCATAAGCCTCGGCCTCCTTGATGGCATTGAGATACTGCACGGGGCTGGAGCCCATGGCTACCTGGGCCACATAGACATAACCGTAGCTCATGGCCATCATTCCGAGGTCTTTCTTGCGGATCTTCTTTCCGCTCGCGGCGAACTTGGCTATGGCGCCGGCAGGAGTCGATTTGGAAGACTGTCCGCCGGTGTTGGAGTACACCTCGGTGTCAAGGACAAGGACATTGACGTTCTCACCGGAAGCGAGCACGTGGTCCAGGCCGCCGTAACCGATATCGTATGCCCATCCGTCGCCGCCGAAGATCCACTGGCTCCTGGCCGGGATGAAGTGCCTGTATTCGAAGAGCTTGGTGCAGACTTCGCAGTTGCACTCTTTGATGAGCGGGATGAGTTTGTCGGCCACCTCGCGGGTGTTGGCGTAATCCTTGGGATTGTCAAGCCACTGACGGTACAGGGCTTTCATCTCGTCGGTGCAGCAGGTGCACTCCAGGCCGCGCTCCATGTACATGGCGACGGTCTCGCGTGCACGGTCGCTGCCGAGTTTCATTCCAAGCCCGAATTCGGCATTGTCCTCGAACAGGGAGTTCTGCCATGCAGGGCCGTGTCCCTTCGCATCGGTGCAGTAAGGGGAAGCCGGGAAGGAAGCTCCGTAGATGGAGGAGCAGCCGGTAGCGTTGGCAATCATCATGTGGTCGCCGAACAGCTGGGTGATGTTCTTGATGTAAGGAGTCTCGCCGCAGCCTGCGCAGGCACCGGAGAACTCGAACAGGGGCTGTGCGAACTGGGCGTTCTTTACGCTCTGGAACTTGTTGACTGCCTCGGCCTTGTAACCGACCTTGGTATTGAGCCAGTTGAAGACAGCCTGCTCGGAGCTCTCAGCCTCGAAAGGAACCATCTTGAGGGCCTTCTCCTTGGCAGGGCAGACATCGACGCAGTTGCCGCATCCGGTGCAGTCGTCAACCGAGGTGACAAGGGCGAATTTGTACTCCTTGAGCGTGGCGAGTCCCTGGCGGGTCTTCAGGCCGGCGGGAGCGGCCTTTGCCTCTTCCTCAGTCAGCAGGAACGGCCTGATTGCGGCGTGAGGGCAGACGAAGGCGCAGGTATTACACTGGATACAGTTCTCTTCGAGCCAGGTGGGAACCATCACGGCCACACCCCTCTTCTCATAAGCGGATGTGCCGGCGGGCATGGTACCGTCCCTGTAAGGAAGGAAGGCGCTGACGGGGAGCGAATCTCCGTTCTGGGCGTTCACCACGTCGGCGATATTCTTCACGAACTCGGGAGCCAGCCTGTCCTTGCCGGGATTCTCGAACTTGGCGGAGATGGATGCCCACTCTGCAGGGACCTCCACCTTGGTGTACTCGCCGCCGCGGTCAACTGCGGCGTAGTTCATGTTCACCACGTTCTCGCCCTTCTTGCCGTAGCTCTTGACGATTGCGTCCTTCATGTATTTGACGGCATCCTCGTAAGGGATGATGCCGGTAATCTTGAAGAAGGCACTCTGGAGGATGGTGTTGGTCCTTCCGCCCAGGCCGATTTCGGCGGCAATCTTGGTGGCGTTGATGATATAGAGGTTGATATGCTTCTTGCCGATGACGGCCTTCACATTGTCAGGGATGCGTTTTACCGTCTCTTCCTCGTCCCAGAGGCTGTTCAGCAGGAGGGTGCCGCCGTCCTTGATACCCTTCAGGACATCATACTTCTGCAGGTATGAAGGCACGTGGCAGGCCACGAAGTCGGGAGTGGATACCAGATACGGGGCCTTGATGGGGAGCTTTCCGAACCTCAGGTGGGAGCAGGTGTAACCGCCGGACTTCTTGGAATCGTAGTCGAAGTATGCCTGGCAGTACAGGTCGGTATGGCTGCCGATAATCTTGATGGTGTTCTTGTTGGCGCCCACGGTACCGTCGGAACCGAGACCGTAGAACTTGCACTCGGTGGTGCCGGGCTTCACTATGGACACCTCGCTCTTTATGGGCAGGGACTTGAAGGTGACGTCATCCACTATGCCGATGGTGAAGTCCGCCTTGGGCTCCTTGAGTTCGAGATTGTCATATACGGCGACAATCTGGGCGGGAGTGGTGTCCTTGGAGGACAGTCCGTAACGTCCGCCTATCACGAGGGGGGCGTTCCCCTTGCCCTGGAAGAGGGCCTTGACATCCAGGAAGAGAGGCTCGCCGAGGGCTCCGGGCTCTTTCGTGCGGTCCAGGACGGCGATCCTGCGGACGCTCTTGGGAAGCACCTTGAGGAAGTACTTCTCGGAAAAAGGCCTGTAGAGGTGGCAGGTGACAAGACCGTACTTGCGGCCTTTCTTGGCAAGATAGTCGATGGTCTCGCGGATGGTCTCGGTGACGGAGCCCATAGCGACGATGATATTCTCGGCATTCTTGTCACCGTAATAGGTGAAGGGACGGTATTCGCGGCCGGTGACTTCGCTTATCTCACCCATGTAGCGGGCTACGATATCGGGCACGGCCTCGTAATACTGGTTGCGGCTTTCCTGGCCCTGGAAATAGACGTCGCCGTTCTGTGCGGTACCGCGGGTGACGGGGGCGTCGGGATTGAGGGCCCTCTGGCGGAACTCCTCCAAAGATTTGGTGCTCACCATCTTGGCAAGATCAGCCTCTTCCATGGTCTCGATTTTCTGGATCTCGTGGGAAGTGCGGAAGCCGTCGAAGAAGTGCAGGAAAGGAAGGCTGGACTTTATGGCTGAAAGATGCGCCACGGCGGCAAGGTCGTATGCCTCCTGCACGGAGCCGGAAGCGAGCATCGCAAACCCGGTCTGGCGGCAGGCCATCACATCCTGGTGGTCACCGAAGATGGAAAGGGCGTGCGTGGCGAGGCTGCGGGCCGATACATGGAAGACTGCCGGGAGCATTTCCCCGGCGATTTTGTACATGTTGGGGATCATCAGCAGAAGGCCCTGGGAAGCGGTGTAGGTAGTAGTGAGAACGCCTGCCTGCAGGGAACCGTGGACGGTACCGGAAGCGCCGGCCTCACTCTGCATTTCAGTCACTTTGACGGTCTCGCCCCAGAGGTTCTTCTTTCCGTGGGCAGCCCATTCATCGATGTTTTCCGCCATCGGGGATGACGGCGTGATGGGATAGATTGCCGCATGTTCGCTGAACAGATAGGCAATGTTCGCAACTGCGGTGTTGCCATCACAGGTGATGAACTTTTTTTCTTTAGCCATAGTAAATATTTAATTGATATGTGTTTACATCAGACATCCCCGAACCGCGCATTCCCGGCCGGAAATATCATTCAAATGTAATCATTTTTGGGGATAGCCGCAAGACCCCGGCGATCTTCGGGACAAGGTATTTCCGAATATTTTCCTCTTCCATGAAATGGGTCCCCGGATAAACGGTATATGTTTCCCCGAAATATCTTTTCCAAAGCCGTATGCTGACGATGCCGCTGCGCCTGTAATGGTCCCTGGTACCGAAAAAGGCATGCACATCCCTGCCTTCCGCATCCGCGAGGGCCTTCTCGAGATGCGGACCGTACCTGCGCATCACTCCGTATGTAAAATGGATGCTTTGCCTGTCCCCGGGCCTGGGCCTGTATATGCGGTCGAGAAGGAGCGTAACTCCGGGAATCAGGGCAAGGAAAGCCAGCCGGGAAAGATATGCCGGAGCCCCGAGTGAAGGGCTCACCAGCAGTACGGGGACGGAACGTATCCTCAGGGCCTGGATGGAGCCGAGGGACTCCCCCACCACGAGGTCAGGACGAAGTTCATGCATCCAGAGCGCTATCTGCGCGGCGCCTTCTTCCGGGTCGAAACCGTAGGTCCTTACGACGACCTCAGCAACGCCGGAAAGCAGGTCGCGGAGTATGCCCGGGATACGGCTGTCCCCGCCTCCGCCCATTCCGTGTATATAGAGTATGACCTTGGACATATTGCAAAGTTAGAAGGATTTTAGTAGTTTTGGAAATTGCCACAAAAGGAAAGAAACACACAAAATACTATGACCTTCAACAAGTACTTCGCCGCCGTAGCGGTTTTCGCTGCCTCCGCCATCATGGCCGGGGCAAAGGACTATGACTACCAGTTCACCACCGTAAAGGAGAACCCCATCACCTCCATAAAGAACCAGAACCGCTCCGGAACCTGCTGGTGCTTCTCATCGATGTCATTCCTCGAGTCGGAGGTCATCAGGATGAAGAAAATCAAGGACACTGCCGCCTATCCGGACTATTCGGAGATGTTCGTAGTGAACAAGGCCTACAGCGACAGGGCCACCAAATATGTCCGCCTCGACGGAAAACTCGGTTTTGCCGCCGGCAGCGGATTCGGCGACGTCATGGACGTGGTACGCACATACGGCCTGGTTCCCCAGAGCGCCTACAGCGGGATGAATTACGGCACCGACCTGCCCGTACAGGGAGAGATGGACGCCGTGCTGAAAGGCTATGTCGAAGCCGTGGTCAGGAATCCCAACAAGACCCTCACGCCGGCATGGAAACGCGGATTCGACGCGGTCCTGGGCGCATACCTCGGCGAGATTCCCGCTTCCTTCACCGAAGGAGGCGCCTCCTACACCCCCGAGTCTTACCGTGACGCACAGGGCATCAACCCCGACGACTATGTGAACATCTCCTCGTTCACCCACCACCCCTTCTACAGCCAGTTCGTAATCGAAGTAGTGGACAACTGGCGCTGGTCCCCTGCATACAACCTGCCCCTTGATGAGTTCATGGCGGTTATCGACAATGCCGTAAACAACGGATACACAGTGCTTTGGGGCGGAGATGTCAGCGAACCCGGCTTCACCCGCAACGGGCTGGCGGTACTTATAGAAGGCAAGAAGAAGCCCTCTTCCGGCTCCGACCAGGAGAAATGGGTGGGCAAGGACAAGCCCAAGGCTGAAGAAGCACCCGCAGAAGCCCCGAAGGAACTGGACGTCACCCAGGAAAGCCGCCAGGCTGGCTATGACAACAAACAGACCACCGACGACCACGGAATGCACCTTTACGGCATCGCAAAGGACCAGAACGGCACCAAATACTACCTCATCAAGAACTCCTGGGGCGAGACCGGAAAATACAAGGGAATATGGTATATGTCCGAGAACTTCGTAAAGGCCAAGACCCTCAACTACGTCGTTCACAAGGACGCCATTCCCAAGGATATCCGCAAGAAGCTCGGTATCAAATAATCTTATGATTACCAAGCATATACCCAACGCAATCACCTCCATGAACCTCCTCTGCGGGGTCGCGGGGGTGATTTCCGTCCTGTCCCTGGGGGACGTGAGGGTTGCATTCATCCTGATGCTGGCGGCCTCGGTCTTCGACTTTTGCGACGGACTCGCGGCAAGGCTGCTCCACGCCTATTCAGATATCGGTAAGGAGCTTGACTCACTGGCAGATATGGTAAGCTTCGGAGTCCTTCCGGCCGTGATGCTTTTCACAACATACAGAAAATTCGGCACCCCCGGCGATGAGTCATGGCCAAGGCTCTGCCTTGCGGCCGTCCCGCTCCTTATCGCGGCATTCTCCGCCCTCAGGCTCGCCAAGTTCAACGTGGACACCCGCCAGAGCAGCAGTTTCATCGGTCTTCCCACCCCTGCCTGCGCCATCATCTGCGCATCGCTGGCCGTAACGGCCGACAAAGCCAGCCCGCGCTTCCTTGAGGGGCTGTGCGGCACCGCGTGGTTCATTCCGGTGATTTCCGCCATCCTCTGCCTTCTTCTCATAAGCGAGATCCCCATGTTCTCATTCAAGATCGGAGGACACGGAAAAGCGGCCCGCCGTACAATTGTCCAGAGAGCCGCATTCTTCGTGGTAGCAATAGTCTCGGCCGCCGCCTGCCTGCTCACCCGTACCACATGGGAAGCGGCAGTCCTGGCCACATTCACCGGCTATGTGCTGATCTGCGTCATTTGCCTTCCGCTTCCTTCTGAAGCCCCAGGCAATAGGCCTTGAAATCCTTCCAGGAATAGAATGAAGGAGCCGCCTGACTTATCGGAAGGGTGGCTTCTTTTCCGTTAAGCAGAGGCTTGATGATTATGTTCCCCTTTGCGTTGCGGAAGAACACCAGCTGGAAATTGCAGGCCATGGGTATCTCGAAATTACGGAACCATTTCTCAACCTCGTCAGGATCAGAGATTTCCGCTCCGAACCCATTCACCTTCAGATAGGCCATAAGGGGCATCATAGCCACGTCGTGCGAGAAACGGAGCCTGAGGGCAAGGCCGGATCGGAAGTCTTCCTCCGCCTTGGAAATGAAATCCTCGGCACATACCGCCATGGCCTTGACGACGGAGTTATCCACCTGCGGGGCCCTGCCATAACGCAGATAGTCCCTGAAGTTTCCTGCACGCCATATCCCGTAGAGTTCTTCTGAGGAGAATACATCCATGAAATTGTCCGGGCCCGGATTGTCCAGTGAGGAAATATCCATGATCACCACGTTGAGGTTGCGGATGAGGTTACGCCTGCCCTTGAAGTTTTTCCTGACGAAATCCACGTCGGTGAACCAGCGGCGCGTAATCCCGTCATAGTCGTAGGACGCCTTCTCGAAACCGCTCTGCTGCCGGCGCACATCCTTCGGAAGTCTGACGCTGTGCACCCGCTGCGGGCTGTCATAACTGTTCGGCATCAGGACCGGGAGATATATGCGGCCGTAGTCCACCTCGCAGCTGAAATCGGGATCGAGGGATTTTATTTCGTCCAGGAAAGAATGCATGCTGACCAGCACCCTGTGGGAAGAAGTGGATATGGCGGAGCCTGCCGTCTTTCCTTCAAATACTTCCGGAAAATCCGCATACATCCGGGAAGCTATGAAACGGTGCTGTTCCTGTCCTTTTCGCGTCAGCTCCCCTTCCCTGTACGCCACCAGCTTGTAAAAGGCATCGTAACGGCGCTTGAGCGCCTTCCCCTCAGCGGTCAGCACACCTGCGGAATCCGCCTTGGAAAAGAAGACGTACAAATCGGAATAAACCTTGTTGCCAAGTGCATAGCGGGAGCCATGCCGGCCCATATGGCTGATATAGAACGGTTTGTACCCCGCCGGAGCGGCCGTCATCTGCTGCGGGACCATTTCATATGCATAATACTTGCCCCCGGCCTTGGCGATATCGGCCATTATCTCGGCTTTGGTGTCGTAGGGTTGCGCCAGAAGTGCGGCAGGGGCGGAAAGGAACGCCAGGATGAGTAAACGTATTTTCATAAGCAAAAGCCCGGCATGAGCCGGGCGATAAATGGTAAATATCTGATTAATAGTTCTCTGCGCGAACCATGAAGTAGCTCTTCGGATGCTTGCACACGGGGCAGATCTCGGGAGCCTTCTTCCCTATTACGATGTGGCCGCAGTTGGAACATTCCCAGATGGCATCCTCGTCACGGGAGAACACCACGCCGCCCTTCACATTCGCAAGCAGCTTGCGATAGCGCTCCTCATGAGTCTTCTCAATGGCGCCCACCTTCTCAAAGAGGAAAGCGATGTCATTGAAACCTTCCTCCTTGGCCGTGGCGGCAAACTCGGCATACATGTCCGTCCACTCGAAATTCTCGCCGTCTGCGGCATCGGCAAGGTTCACCGCGGTATCGGGGATCTCGCCGCCGTGAAGGAACTTGAACCATATTTTGGCATGCTCCTTTTCGTTCTTTGCGGTCTCCTCAAAGAGGTTCCCTATCTGCACATATCCGTCCTTCTTGGCCTTTGAGGCATAATAGAGATACTTGGTGTGGGCCTGGGACTCGCCTGCGAAAGCGGTCTTAAGATTAGCTTCGGTCTTTGATCCTTTAAGTTCCATGATGTTCAATACAATTTGTCCTGCTAATTTAGCAATTATTTCCGTGTCCGCAAAATCCCGGTTTCCGGCGGCGGAAATCATGATTTTAGCTATCTTTACAAGGTATGTCTGAGGGACGCAATAATACAGGTGCTGCAAAGCCGGGGACACCCGCCGGACGGAAAACTGCCCGGCCGCGTGCAACTGGCGCTGCCCGGCCGAGGGGCACGGGCACTGCCGGGAGCAGGACACGCACCGCAAGAAAAGGGACTTCCGTACGTAAAAAGTCCGCCGTCAAGAGACAGCGCGCCTTCAGGCTGCCCGCCTGGGCGGCATGGGCAATCGCCGCAGCCATAGCCATATTGGTCCTCTTCCCGACCATAAGGCTTCTCCGGGGCCGGGGTACGGAGCCAATCCCCAAAGGCTACACGGCAGTCGGAATAGACCTGTCCCACCATAACGGAGGCACTATCCAATGGGATTCCCTGAAGGTTCTCACAGACGCAAAAGGGCGCACCACCAAAGACATCCGCCAGGCGGCAGGCGCCAGGAAAATTGCATTCGTATGCCTCAAGGCAACTGAAGGCGAGACAATGCGCGACAAGGACTTTGCCGCCCGCCTCGGACAGGCCCGCAGTCACGGGATACGCACGGGAGCCTATCACTTTTTCCGCACATCCAAAGACGCAGCCCTCCAGGCCGAAAACTTCATAGCCGCCGCAGGCGACCTCCGCCACGGCGACCTTCCCCCCGTGCTCGACATCGAGACCGTGCACCGGGGCTGCAGCAAAGCAGAGCTCAACAGGAAAGCGCTCATCTGGCTCAGACAGGTGGAACGCCATTATGGTCGGAAACCTGTAGTATATACCTACGACAACTTCGCCGCAAGATGGCTCTCGCCCCAAATCACCTCGGATTATCCGGTGTGGATTGCCAGATATGGCGGGAAAAAACCTATCTTCGGCAAATGGAGCGCATGGCAGTTCACCGACAAAGGCCTCGTAGTGGGCATAGACGGCAGAGTGGACCTGAGCGTCATGGCAAAGGACAATAGATTATAATAAGCATCAAATACATGAGAATCAAAAACTTCCTGATGGCGGCCCTTCTGATTCCTGCCATGGCTGCAGGACTTTCCGCCCAATCTAAAAAGCCACTGACCCCTGATGTGTTCGACAGCTGGCAAAGTATTACAGGCCAGGCGATAAGCCCTGACGGAAAGGTCATCGCCTACCAGGAACAGGTGCAGGAAGGCGACGGCAAACTCATCGTGCGCACCCTGGGCAAGGGAGCCAGGACCACGGAAGTCATGCGCGGCCAGAAAGCCAGGATCACCCCCGACGGCAGATTCGCAGTCTGCAAGGTGATCCCCACACATTCGGAAAGCCGCCGTGCCCGCATCAGGAAACTCACCGGTGACAAAGCCCCCAAGGACTCCCTTGCGATAATCGAGACCGGGACCGGGAAAGTGACCATGATTGCCGGCATTGACGAATTCTCGATGCCGGAAGACGGTTCCCGGACCCTTGCCTATACGATTTCCAGGACTGTCCCCGCCAAAAAGGAAGGCAAGAAAGACCTCAAGAAAAAGGAAATCCACATAAGGAACCTTGCCACCGGTACCGACAGGATCCTCGAGAAAGGCCGCAGCTACAGCATAAGCCGTGACGGAAAGACAGTTGCCTACGTCTATCGCAAAGCCGGATTCCGCTATCAGATAGCGTTATACGATGTAGAAAAAGACGAAATCAAAATTTTGGACAAGACTGCTTCCTATTGCGGAAAGCCTGTATTCAATCACGACGGCACCGAGATCGTTTTCCTCACTTCATCCGAGAAGGTCAACAACTCCGCAAGGCACTGCGCGATATGCCGCCATACCCTCGGCGAAGACGGCTACAGCGTAATATATCCCCAGAGAAACGAAGACTGGGCGGTGACCAGCAACATCACCCCGTCCTTCAGCCGTGACGGCAAACGCATTTTCGCCGGCATACAGGAATTCATACCTCCCAAAGACACATCCATCCACCCTACGGAAGTCGCCGACCTGGACATATGGGTCTGGAATGCATCGATGACGCCTCCGCAGCAGAACGTGAACATAAAGAAGATACGCAAGGCACATGTCCGCACAGTCGTGGAAGACGGGCGGATGAAAGACCTTGCCCCGAACCGCAAAATGCTCGGAAGGTTCACGGCCCCGGAAGGCTGGAACGGCCCCAAAGCCATGTACTCCGACAGGTCCGAAACCGACCTCGAATACTACAACTCTGACAAGGAATATACTTACTATCTTGTAGATACGCAGTCCGGACAGTCCGAGGTCATCGCACGCGGCTCCTATTCCGATGCGAGCATGTCTCCCCTCGGAGGCTATATCGCATGGTTCGACAAGGCCGGCGGCAACTGGATCCTTTACGACGTGGCGGCAAAGACCACCAGGAACGTGACGTCCTCCCTCGGATGCGATTTCACCGATCCCCTCGGGCAGCATCCCCACTATCCCAAAGCCTACGGCGATGCCCTCTGGCTTGAAGACGACAAAGGGCTCCTGCTGGCTGACACCCATGACGTATGGCTGGTTTCGACTTCCGACGGCTCTGCAAGGAGGCTCACCGACGGGGCTGCTTCAAACCGCTCGTACAAGGTCATCGACACTTCCCGCAGAGGTGAAAAAGGACTGCGCCCTGCCGACCCCCTCTATTTCTCGATCTTCGACTACACCACAAAGGACGGCGGCATAGCGGTAGCCAGGGCCGGAATAAACTCCAAGGTGGAAACCGCAATATCAGGGCCCTTCCAGGCAAAGGACTTTCTCAAGGCCGAAGACAAGCCGGTGCTCACCTACCTTCGCGGGAGCTGCACAGAGCCCTACGACCTCTATACCCTCACTTTCACGAAGAAAAAATTCAAGGAGGAGAAGCTGACGGCGACAAATCCCATGCAGAAGGATTATAACTGGATGACTTCCAGGCTGTTCAAATGGACGGCTTATGACGACACTCCCCTCGAAGGACTTGTGTATCTTCCAGAGGATTTCGACCCTGCGAAGAAGTACCCGGTGATTGTATATATGTATGAAAAGCAGTCACACAATCTCAACAAGTATTTTGCTCCGGCCCCAAGCGCGAATGTCCCGAACATGGCCTACTCCGTATCGAATGGTTACATATATTTCCGGCCGGATATTCACTACAAGAAGGACGGAAAGCCGGGACAGGACGCCTACAACTGCGTGATAAGCGGCGTCGAGGCACTCTGCAGGGAGCCGTGGGTTGACGGAGGCAACATAGGGCTATGCGGCCAGAGCTGGGGCGGCTACCAGACGGCATACCTCATCACAAGGACAGACATCTTCAAATGCGCCATGGCGGGAGCACCGGTTGCAAATATGACCTCGGCCTACGGAGGTATCCGCTGGGGAAGCGGGAACAGCCGCCAGGGCCAGTATGAAAAGGGCCAGAGCCGCATAGGAAAGAATATCTGGGAAGACCGGGACCTGTACATAGAGAATTCACCGCTGTTCTTCCTGGACAAGGTCACCACCCCGCTGCTCATCATGCACAACGACAATGACGACGCCGTGCCGTGGTATCAGGGAATAGAGCTGTTCATGGGCCTGCGCAGGCTTCACAAGCCCGTATGGATGCTTCAGTACAAAGGCGACAAGCATAACCTCAGGCAGAGGCGGAACAAGAAGGACATATCCATCCGGGAGGGACAGTTCTTCGATTATTACCTGAAAGGCGGTCCCGTCCCCGCGTGGATGAAGACCGGAATCCCGGTTCTCCGCCACGGTCAGGACTTCGCCCTGGAGCCGATTGAATAACGGCATTATGCCGATATATGCCTGAGGGATAGGTGCCAGTGGGCTTGTCCACCCCCGGACAAGTATAGGGGACGGGGCCCGCAAGATACGAGTTATTGCAAAGCAATGACGAAGTGGATTGTGGGAGGGGCCGGAGTGAGCGAAGCGAGCGGAGTCCCACTGGCACCTATCCCTCAGGCATATACACAAAATAGGCTGGTCCTGACGGGCCAGCCTGCATCATAAATTATTCTTGGAAAACTACTTGGCGACAACCTTTGTCATCTCAAGGATCTTGTTCGAGTAACCCCATTCGTTGTCGTACCATGAGCAGACTTTCACGAAGGTAGGATCGAGCTGGATACCGGCCTTCTCATCAAAGATGGAGGTGCGGGAATCTCCACGGAAATCAGTGGCGACGACGGCATCGGAGGTATATCCCAGGATACCCTTGAGCTCACCCTCGGAAGCCGCCTTCATCGCAGCGCAAATCTCCTCATAGGTAGTGGGCTTCGCAAGCTCGACGGTAAGGTCGACTATGGAAACATCGGATGAGGGGACACGGAAAGACATGCCGGTAAGCTTGCCTGCCATCTCAGGGATAACCTTGCCCACAGCCTTCGCTGCACCTGTGGAAGAAGGAATGATATTCTCGAGGATGCCGCGGCCGCCCCTCCAGTCCTTCTTGGAAGGACCGTCAACCGTTTTCTGCGTAGCTGTGGCGGCATGCACGGTGGTCATAAGGCCGCGGACGATGCCGAAGTTCTCATTGAGGACCTTCACCACGGGAGCAAGGCAGTTGGTGGTGCAGGAAGCGTTGGAAATGATATCCTGTCCGGCATATTTCGTGTGGTTCACGCCATAGACGAACATCGGGGTGTCGTCCTTTGAAGGAGCCGACATGATGACCTTTTTCGCTCCGGCCTCGATGTGCTTGCGGGCCTTGTCGTCGGTAAGGAACAGTCCGGTACACTCCACGACGACATCGGCGCCGACCTCGTTCCATTTGAGGTTGGCGGGATCCATCTCGGCGGTGAGGCGGATGCGTTTGCCGTCAACTACGAGCCAGTTGCCGTCCACAGATACTTCGCCCGCGAACTTGCCGTGTACGGAATCGTACTTGAGCATATAGGCGAGATAGTCGGGATCGAGAAGATCGTTGATGCCGACGACCTCGATGTCACCGGCGAAATTCTCATAAGCTGCACGGAAGACCATACGTCCGATACGGCCGAATCCGTTGATTCCAAGTTTAATCATCTTCTATGGTTTTGATATTATTTTATTTAAAGCCTCACAAAAATACCATTAATTTTGACATATTGGGTATATTTGTCAAAAAATGCCCTCCAGGGCGCTACAAGCCCTGTCAGCGGTAATTTTAACGTTTAACTATGCGATACTACATCATTGCCGGGGAAGCCTCCGGAGACCTGCACGGTTCCAACCTGAT
>ERZ842401.2710-NODE-2710-length-23282-cov-4.292849_pt1 | contig 23282 bp, 16 predicted proteins | sample MGYA00521270_ERZ842401 | MGnify/ENA primary metagenome ERZ842401 (study PRJEB31892, sample SAMEA3878208) | bioreactor metagenome | biome: Moose rumen | place: Sweden | collected 2011-10 | study: EMG produced TPA metagenomics assembly of the PRJEB12797 data set...
GAGTATCACATTGTCCGCCATAGCTTCGGCCGTCTCCCCCGGCAGCCGGATGGACGCGGCCAGATACAGACACAGCGCGGCCATGCCCAGCACGGCAAGCGCTCTGGATACTTGCATGTCCTCACCTCCACGAGGCAGGATATGCGCGGCGGGGCGGGAACATGCCGCCCGCCTTGCAAATTGCCGCCCGGCATGGTATATTGGCCCAAAAGGAGTTGATTATTATGACTTATTCTTATCGCCCGCGCGGCGTCTGCTCCCAGCGGATGGACATTGAGCTGGAGGGCAATACCATTCAGTCCGTGAAGGTGATCGGCGGCTGCGACGGCTGGCGGCCCGACCGCCGGGTGCCCACCTGGTTCCTGTGCGGCGACAGCACCATGGCCGATTATCCGCTCTCCGCCGCGCCCATGACGGGCTGGGGACAAAAGCTACAGGCGCTGCTGCCCGAAACGATCTATGTCAACAACTGCGCCGTCAACGGCCGCTCCAGCAAGAGCTTCATTGCCGAAAAGCGGCTGAACTTTATTGAGCTGTGCCTGCGCAAGGGGGATAAGCTGATCATTTCGTTTTCTCACAACGATGAAAAGCCCGATCCGGCGCGGAATACCAACCCACGTGTTACCTTCCCGGAATATTTGAGTATGTACATTGACGCGGCCCGGCGGCAGGGAGCGGAGCCCATTTTGGTCACACCCATTGCGCGGCGGCATTTTAGTGAATCAGGCCAATTGATCCCCACTCATGGCCCGTATCCGGACGCCATGCGGAATCTGGCGGATTACCGGGGCGTGCGCCTGATTGATCTGGAAAAGGCTACCATGCAGATGGTACAATCGGCGGGCATGGAAAATTCCAAACGCATTTACTGCCATGTGCCCGCAGGCAGCAGGAATTATCCCGACGGCCTTTCCGACAACAGCCACTTGCAGGAGGAAGGGGCCAGCCGCATCGCCGGACTGTTCCTGAGCAGGATGAAGGCTTCAGATGTGAAAGAAGCGGATTTTGAAACCGTAGAGGAAGGCGACTATTCCGACCTGATCGCTCGGGAGGACAGTGTGCTATGCTGACAGAATATCTGCCTTTTTCCGCTGAAAAAGTTGCCGATTGCCTGATCAAAAGAGAAGGGCTGCTCTGCAAAAATTGGAGCTATGATTATGGCGTGGTTTGGCGGGGCATGGAAATGCTGTATGCCCTCACGGGCGATAAACGGTATTTCGATTTTATTTTGAAGGCGCTGGACAGTGTGATCGATGAAGAAGGGAATCCTGCCGGATACAGCCGGGAAGCGTACAACCTGGATTACCTTTGTATCGGACGCCAGCTGATCTATTTGTATCGGGTAACCGGACAAGAAAAGTACAAAAAAGCCTCGGCCCTGCTGCGTTCCCAGCTGGAAAATCAGCCCCGCACGTCGGACGGCGGCTTCTGGCACAAAAAGGTATATCCCTTTCAAATGTGGCTGGACGGCCAGCACATGGCTATCCCCTTCTATCTGCAATATGAAGCAGCCTTCGGCCCGGACGAAAAAGCACAAAACGACGCGGCGAAGCAATTGATCCTGGCTTACCATCACACCCTGAACCCGGATACCGGCCTGCCCTGCCACGGATGGGATGAAAAGAAGCAGCAGATTTGGGCTGATCCCCAGACGGGCCGGGCAGCCCATGCCTGGGGCCGGGCGGTCGGTTGGTATATGGTGGCTTTAGTTGATGGCTTGGAGCTGCTGCCAGAAGAAAACGAGCATTACAGTGAAGTGCTGGAAATCTTCAAAATGCTTTCGGAAAAGCTTCTTTCCATCCGGCAGGATGGCGTATGGCTTCAGGTGATGGATTGTCCCGGAAGGATCGGCAATTACCTGGAATCCTCCGGTTCCTGCCTGATCACTTATGCGATATTAAAGGGGGCCCGGCTGGGGCTGCTGCCCGGAAATTTTGGCACGGAAGCGCAAAAAAGCTTTGAAAGCCTCCAGCGGCACTTCCTGGGCCAAATGAAAAACGGCGAATACTTCATTGCCAAGTGCTGCCAGGGCGCGGGTTTGGGGGGGAGCAGCGGCCGGGACGGCAGCTTTGATTACTACATCAGCGAAAACGTAAACAGCCGCGACCTGAAAGCCACCGGGGCGTATATTCAGGCCGCGTGCGAAGAACAGCTTTTGCGGGAAGGAAGACGCGGTTATGGCAGATAATCGTTTGGCAGCACGTATAGACGCCTTTGTGAAAAGGCTTCAAAAAGAGGATGTGAACATGCACGGCTTTATCCTGTCTGTCCGCGGGCAGGAAAAGGCGAAGGCTTATTACGCTCCGTTTAAAGAAGGAATCCCCCATCGTATGTATTCCGTCAGCAAAACCATGACGGGCATTGCCGTGGGCATGCTGATCGACGATGGAAAACTCAGCCTGGACGATCATATCGTGGACTATTTTCAGGATTGGCTGCCCAAAAACCCTGACGGAAAGCTGCTGCGCCTGACCATCCGGGATATGCTGCGTATGGCCACTTGCTACCGCTGGACCACCTACCGGGAAGGCATTGACGAAAACTGGGCCCAGACTTTCTTTACCGGCACGCCTACTCATGAGCCCGGCACGGTGTTTTATTATGATACAGGCTGTTCCCAGGCGCTGGCCGCGCTGGTGAAACGTCTGAACGGCCAGGAAGTCATTGATTTCCTGGAGGAGAGGCTTTTTTCTCCTTTGGGCTGCCAGGACGACCGCTATTGGCTGCGGGACCCCTCCGGGTGCTGTCAGGGGGGAACGGGGCTGTGTATGAGCCTGCGGGACCTGCACCGGGTGGCGCTGTGTCTGCTGAATGGCGGAGAAGGCATAATCCCTGCTTGGTTTGCCAAAGAAATGGGTGAAAAGCACATTGAAACCCTGCTTCAGAGTAACGAAGAAGAGCAGTACGGCTACGGCTGGCAGTGCTGGCGCACGAGGGCAGGATGGGCCATGTATGGCTTGGGCGGACAGCTTGCGGTGGTATGTCCCGACAAAAAAACGGTGCTGTCCACGATTGCCGATACCCGGCTGGACCCCTGTGGGGTGCAGCGGATTTATAACGCTTTCTTTGAGGAAGTGTACCCGTTCATCGGTGAAGAAGACATGGAAAGCACGGTTCTCAAATTTAAAGCCCATACCGTGCCGGACCATAAAAAGTTCGGCATCGCTGAAACGGGCGTTTACGTTTTCCAGGACGGCAATCAGCTGAATCTGAAATCTCTGTATTTAAAAGGCAATTGCCTCTATTATGAAAATGCCAGGGGCAGCGTTTCCCTTCCCTTTGGACGGGGCAAGAATGAAAATATTCCTTATCCCGGCTGGCTTTCCATCCCCGCCCTTTCTTCCGGCGGCTGGGCGGAGCCCGATTTGCTGCGCATCCGGTGCTACACGGTGGGCGAAGCCCCATGCGGCTTTGATATGCTGGTGCGCTTTTCGGAAAAGCATGTTACTGTACAGTGCCGCAAATCCTATGATCCCGTAACCGTAGGATACGACGGTGTAGCAACTGGATTCTTGAAAACAAATGAGCAATAGAGGGATTTCTTCATTTTCAATAGAATAATTATACATTATATGTTATTTTATTTCTGCTTTTGAAAGGGTTGTGGAATAACTCAATTCCTGACAGCACCACTCAATATACTTTATCGAGATATAAATGAGTTAAAGAGTAAATCGGCACTCTCTTCTTGACAATGCCACATTTGTTCTTGTATAATTCAATTAATCAATGGCGAATGATGTGCATAGGACGAGAAAGCAATCATTTACCAAGTAGAATAATTCTAAATGGGAGGATGAGGAAAATGAGTAGCTGGAAAAAACTGATGGGTCTGGTATTGAGCCTCGTCATGATGATGATGGTTCTTATACCGGGGGGTATTGCCGAGGAAGACAGTACACCTTACTATCTCCGTTTGGACCCTGCCGTGGAAGGCGAAATTGACGTTATGTGCTGGTCCGGCGACAGCACCTACCACAAGGACCTGGGGCACCAGGAAATCGCCCCGGAGGACCTGACCAGCCAGAATGTGGCGGCAATCTACGCCCTGGCAAAGGAATTCAACAAGATTTATCCCAATGTGAAGGTGAACCTGTACGCGAAAGCGGACGATCCCAACGGCAATGACACCTCCTGGACCCAGGAGCTGGAGAACTTCAAGGCTGAGCATGGCAAGTATCCCGATGTGTATGCCGCCAATGACCTGCCGGGCGACCTGTCCCGCGGCATGATCGCCGATCTGTCCGTGTATGCCGGAGATCCGCTGTATCAGAGCTTCAACCCCGGCATCATGGCCACCATGAATTATTACGGCTTCCAGGCCGGCCTTCCGCAATTCATGCAGCCCTGGGGCATCTATGTGAATAAGGAACTGGCGGAAGAAAACAACATCGATGTGCCCGATCCTGACTGGGACATCGACGACTATACTGATTTCATCACCTCCGCCGACAACACGAATTTCTGGGGCACCATTTTCTCCGTGCCCACCCAGATCATCGATACCGGCACCACCACTGTCAACGCTCAGATGGCTGGCTATCAGGGCGAGGGCGACCGGGTGAACATCGCATCTGACGAAGTGAAGGATCTGATTGGCTACATCGCCAAGTGGGCTCCCTATGAAATCTGGACGTTGAACGGCCAGGGCGCTGTGGATGCCTCCGTAATGGACGACGGTTGGTGGTGGGGCTATCGCTTCTTCTGCCGCAACTATGTTCTGGCCTACACCGGCGACCCCTGGATGATGGGCGCTGCCACTGCTGGCAAGACAGCCGACGGTTGGGCCGTCAACGCTGTGGAATCCGAGGATTGGGACATTTATCCCCGTCCTGCCACTCCTTATCAGCCCAACACCGTGGGCATCGTGATTGACCCCATGGCCATCCATAACTTCGCTATGGACGATGGCAATCCCGAATGGAGCGATGCAGAAAAGGCCCAGTTTGATCTGGCTTACGCCTTCGGTTCCTTCTGGTGCGGCGCTACCGAATCCCTGCAGGCCCGCGCAGACCAGATGTTCAACGACAACGGCACCATTAAAACCTGCCTGAATGACTCCCTGCCCCTGGTGACCGGTGACGCGTTCTATGCTCAGATGGAAATTTGGTATGGCACCGATCTGCACGCCCGTTACGGCGATGCGGAAAAGATGCCCGGTTTCCAGTATTTGCTGCAATTGTGGAACGAAGGCAAGATTTGGGATATTTCTGATAAGACCTATCCCTACCGCGTGATGGAAGATGGCACGGAGGTCAACTGCCTGCGTGAATGGCTGGATGTAACCAATGCCGATATTACCGGCGTTGCCGTGACTGATCCTAGCTGGGTGGATACGGTGAAGGCCAATCTGGATGATTGGAACACGAAGATCAACGCCCGCTTCCGCATTGCGGAACAGTCCATCAAGGATGGCTTGATGACTTATTACGGCTATACCGAAGAGGACTTTTAATTGAATCATTGCCGCAAGGCAGAATTTGGAGCTGCTGGATCAGCCTTTCCCGGGCTGATCCGGCGGCTCCCTTTCGTAACGAGGTCAAGCATGGAAAAGGGGAAATGGAAAAAACGGCTGACTGCGCTGGTAATCATTGCTGTTTTGATCGCAGGAATCGTTGTCATTTTGCGCCTTCGCTCGTCCGCCGCGTATGTTGAGGATGTAAGCGATGAGAAGCTCCGTTGGGCGTATCAGCTGCTGGCGGGGTCTCTCAATTCCAACGAATTGAAATATACGGATTATTTAATGCTGCAATCGGAGGAAAAAGGCTCGTCATCTGCCGAAGCCTTCCCAGAGGGAGGGCGGACGCCTGACGCGTTTGAAGCCTCTGTTTTTTCCGTGCTGCCCTATGATGGGAACATGGCGGTGCTTCGCTACAATGAGACCGCTGAATACCGCGTTTCGCTCGCGCAGGGCGGTATTTATACCCTATATTTTGATTACCTGCCCGCTGGAGATTCCTATTTGGATCATACCGCTTCCATTACGATTAACGGGGAAACCCAGTATCAGGAGCTGAAAACCATTGATTTTCCCCTATATTGGCGAAATGAAACAGATGAAATTCTCACAGATCGCTACGGCGACCAGATCGCACCTGGACAGGAGCGGGTGATCGCCTGGCGGAAAGCGCCGCTGTATAACAATACTTATTCCTCTGTCCTTCCTCTGCAGGTGACGCTGAAGGACGGTGAAAACGTGATTGCCGTTCAAAACGTGTCCAATGACGGGCTTGCTCTTGGCAAAATGACCGTTTGTCCGCTGCCTGAAGCGCCAGAGTCCTATGCGGAATATGCGGCGAGGTACGCGGACTTGCCGCTGGCGGATACAGATAGTATCATCGTCAACGCCATGGATTACACCCTGAAAAACTCTGCAAAAATCATCTACAAAGCTACTTCTTCCCCCGATGTGCAGCCTTATGACGCGGAATACAAGCTGTTGAATACCCTTTCGTGGACGGAGCCGGGAGATGAGATCAACTATTCTTTCCAAGTAAATCAATCTGGCATCTATACCCTGACTTTTCATTACATGAATGAAAAGGAAGAGTTTAATTCTTATGAAACGATCTATATTGACGGGGAAACGCCTTTTGCTGAATTGCAGGCGTATGCGTTTCCTTATACAAAAGGTTCCTGGGCTAATGAGACGCTGTCGGACGGTCAGGGGCATCCGTACAGAATCTATTTGACGGAAGGCGATCACACCCTCACCATCAAATCAGAATTGGAGCCCGTCAATGCCGCCTGGAGATACGGGCAGCTGGTGGCAGAGCACGCTACCGTGTTTTCTCTGGAAATCAAAAAGATGGCGGGAGAAGACCCGGATAAATACCGCACCTGGAAAATGACCCGCTACATTCCGGAAATCCCCGATTACCTGGAGGCTTACGATGTGCTTCTGCAGCACATCCGATACCTGCTCCAGGATGAAAGCGAGAAAGGGATCAACGGCGCGCTGCTGAGCTATCTGGACAAAGCGAACCTGTTCATCCGGGATATGGCGGAATATCCGGACGAAATCGCGCTTTATACCAAATCCCTCTCCGGGGACGATAATTCGGTGTTGGTGGCGGTAAGCAAATTTACTTCCTCTATTATGAAAATGAATTTTTCCCTGGACGCCGTCTATGTGAACGGAAGGGGCAAATTGCCGCCTGCCCGCGCTTCGATCGGGCAGGTCATCAAAAATGCTTTTGATATCGTGTATTATTCTTATGCTTCCCAGAAATACAGCGTGAAAAATACGGAAGAGGACACGCTGACCATTTGGGTCAATCGGTCGCTGCAGCACGCGGACCTGATGCAGAAGATGGCGGATACAGAATTTACACCGAAAACCGGCATCAAGGTGAAGATCACCGTGATCCCCGACGCCAATAAGCTGACGCTGGCCTGTGCCGCGGGAAATACCCCTGATCTGGCGCTGGGCCTGGCATCCTATATGCCCTTTGACCTTGCCAGCCGGGGCGCGCTGTATGATATGAGCCAATTCGATGATTTCTGGGAAATCAACAATCGCTTTGCCACCGGCGCAATGGTGCCGTATGTCTATAACGAAAGCGTATATGCGATACCAGAAACCTTGGATTTTGCAGCCATCATTTATCGAACGGATATATTTGAGAATCTCGGTCTGGATGTGCCGGACACTTGGGATGACCTTCGATCCCTCCTGCCTGTTTTGCAGCGCTACGGCATGAACTTTTACCACAATGTATCCTATGGGCGGACGGGCTATAAATGGTTCTATCAGACCACGCCCCTGATTTTCCAAAACGGCGGAAAGCTGTATAACGACGAGGGAACGGCAACCGCCATTGACAGCGTGAATTCTGTGAAGGGCATCAAGGAATTGGGCGATCTGTTCGTGGCGTATTCCCTGGATATCCAGGTGAACGAATTTTTCAATTCCTTCCGCTATTCCGCATTGCCCATCGGTATTGTGGATTCCAATAATTATAATTTGATTTTAAATGGCGCGCCGGAATTGGATGGGCAATGGGCCCTGGCGCCTTTCCTGGGAACAAAGCAGGAGGACGGCAGCATTGACCGCTGGTACGTGGCAGCCAGCACGGGCGGCGTGATCTTCAAGGACACCCTCAAGGCGGAGGCTGCCTGGGAATTTCTTAAATGGTGGACCAGCGCGGACGTGCAGGTGGAATACACCTATTCGCTGCGCTCCACCTACGGCGACGTATATTTTTGGCTTTCTTCCAATTTGGATTCGCTGCGGCAGGCCCCCATCTCCCAGGAGGATAAACAGGTCATCCTGGAGATGGTGGATTGGATACGGGACGTGCCCCGGACACCGGGCCAGTATTTGCTGGAGCGTTCCCTTTCTGATATTTGGAACGACATCGTGAACAAAGGCAAATCTGCTCAGGTGGCGTCAGATGAAAGGGTCATTGAAATCAACCGCGAGATCCGGAGAAAGATGCAGGAGTTTGGATACTGCGATCAGGATGGAAATCAGCTGCGGCCCTATGTGATCCGGGACTATGACTGGATTCAGCGGCAAAAGGATCAGGCGATGAAGCAAGGGAGGGATGAGCAATGACGCAGGTCAAGCACAGAAGACGCCTTTCGCGGAATGATCTCATTTCCTACGCCCTTTTATCGCCCTATCTCATGCTGTTTTCCGTGTTTATCCTGGTGCCGGTCATCATGACGGTGGGGCTTTCCTTCACGAATTTCGATGTGATCAACACACCCAAAGCCAACGGGATCACCAATTACGTATATCTTTTTACCCAGGATACTGTTTTTATGAAATTCGTGCTGCCCAACACCTTCCTTTACGCGATCGTGGTAGGCGTGGGCGGTTATGTGCTTTCCTTCCTGATCGCCTGGATGCTGGCCCAGATCCAGGCTCTGCCCAGAACGCTTTTGTCCCTTTGCATTTATGTGCCCTCCATGCTGGGGCAGGTGTTTATCGGCGTGATCTGGCGCACCGTCTTTTCCGGCGATCAGGGCGGCTGGATGAACGCCATATTGCTCCAGCTGGGCTGGATCGACCAGCCAATTCAATTTCTGCTTACCAGCGATTATTTTATGCTGATTATGATTGTGGTGTCCCTGTGGTCCTCCATGGGCATCGGGTTCCTGTCCATGATTTCCGGTATTCTCAATATCAACCGGGAAATCTATGAAGCGGCTTATATCGACGGGCTGCGCAATCGGTTCCAGGAGATCGTGCACGTCACAATTCCCTCCATGAAGCCGCAAATGCTCTTTGGCGCGGTGATGTCCATCACCAGCGCGTTCAATATGGGCTGGATCGGCGTAACGCTGGCGGGCGTGAACCCTACACCAGGCTATTCGGGCCAGTTAATTACCAACCATATCGACGATTACGGATTTATCCGCTACGAGATGGGCTATGCCGCCGCCATTTCCGTGATGCTGCTGCTCATCGTGTATGCCTTCAATCTGCTGGCGCATAAGTTCTTTGATGAGAAAGACTGAGGGAGATAAGGATATGCGGAAAGAGAAAACCCCAAAAAAACGGGCAAGTAAATTCCTGGGAACCGTGGTTGATCCCAAGCATTTCTCCCGGACACAATTGAAATTCTATGCGATCCTGATCCCGCTGGCGCTGTTTATGATCCTGCCTGTGATCATGATCATCAACCGGGCTTTTATGCCGTTGGGAGAGCTGTTTGCTTTTCCACCCCATATTTTTGTGCACGATCCCACGCTGACCAATTTCAAGAACTTGTTTTCCCTGTCCAGCACCACCGGGGTGCCCTTCCTGCGGTATCTGCTGAACTCTGTGATCATCACGGGCCTGACTGTGCTGCTGAACCTGGTCATTACCATTTTCGGCGCGTATGCGTTTGCCAAAAAGCGGTTTGTGGGAAAAAAGTTCCTGTTTGAGATGAATCAGCTGGCGCTGATGTTCGTGCCCACCGCGGTGGCGATCTCCCGCTACATCGTGATTTCCAAATTAGGCCTGATCGACACGGTGGCGGTGCATGTGCTGTCTTTGGCTGCCATGCCGGTGGGCCTGTTCCTGGTGAAGCAGTTTACCGATCAGCTGCCGGACGCGCTGCTGGAGGCGGCGGTCATTGATGGAGCGAAGGAAAGGCACATCATTTTCAAGATCATTGTCCCCCTGATCAAGCCTGCATTGGCCACCTCCGTGGTGCTGACGTTCCAGCAGGTATGGATGGCGGTAGAAGCATCCAATAACTATGTTACTGATGATTCCTTGCGCACGCTGGCCTATTATCTCAATTCCCTGTCCACCAATAATACCGTGGCAGCCGCTGGAATGTCAGCAGCGGCTTCGCTGATTCTTTTCCTGCCGAACCTGATCATCTTTATCTGGATGCAGTCCCAGGTGATGAACACCATGAGCCATTCCGGGATCAAGTGAGGATACAGCCATGACGAACAAACGATGGATCAAAGGGGTTTCCGCCTTCAGCGCCGCACTGCTCGTGCTGCTGTGCTTCCCGTGGACCGCAGCGGGGGAACAGGCCACCTCCTATACCTATACCGTGGATGACAAAGGCTACTTCATTCGCACCCAGGACGCCTATCTGCCCAACCGCACCCTGACGGAGCTGGGCCTTTCCTCCGCTTCAGACCTGTTTATTGATGATAACGACCTGCTGTATATTGCCGATACGGGCAATAAGCGCATCATCATTTACAGCATTCGCAGTGGCGAGGTACAGGAATACCTGCAAATCAAGGACTTCTCCTCTCCCAGCGGGGTATTTGTGACGAGGGTCGGGACAATCTATGTGGCGGACCCCGGCGCGAAAGCGGTATTCATTTTTAATCCCGATCATACCCTATCTGCCAAGCTGACTAAGCCGGATTCCCCGCTGTATTCCGATACCAATTACGAGCCCAAAAAAGTCGCGGCGGATGACGGGGGGAATATCTATATCATCAGCGAAGGAGTTTATAATGGCGTGATCCAACTGGCCTCCACCGGCGAATTCCTGGGTTATTTTACTGTTAACAAAGCCAACCTTACCCTGTCTCAGCAGATCCAGCGCCTGCTTTTTACTAGGGAGCAGGTGGCGAATCTGGTGGACGCCAACCCCACGGTGTTTACCAATGTGTTTGTGGATCGCAGCGGCATCGTTTATACTGCCACCAGCGGATTATACCGAAACGGCATGAAAAAACACGCCACCAATGGCACCAATATGTTCAAAGATACGGTATATAGCCTAGATACGCTGACGGACGTTTACGTGGACAAAAACGATTTCATTTATACCTGTTCCAATGAAGGGTATATTGATGTGTATTCCAAGAATGGCGAACTGATCTTTGAATTCGGCTCCCGTGTCACCACTTCCGACGTGGTAGGGCTGTTTACCCGGCTTCCCTCCATTGCTGTGGACAGTCATGGCAGTATCTGGGCGCTGGATGGAAACAAGGGGTATTTGCAGTCCTTCAAAACCACAGAATATGCGCAAATGGTCTATAATGCGCTGAATCAGTATGAAGCGGGCAATTACGAAGAGGCCATGACCCAATGGAACGAAGTGCTCAAGCTGAACCAAATGTCGGTGCTGGCCCACGACGGCGCTGGAAAGGCTTATTTAAGAACAGAGGAATATGAAGCGGCGTTGGAGCATTTCCGGGTCGCTAATGATAAGACCTATTATTCCGAAGCGTTTTGGGAAGTAAGGAATGCCTGGATACAGAAATATATGGGCATCATTCTGATCGCGATAGCAATATTGTTGATCGGCGGGAAGGCGTTGCATATTGTGGATCAGAAAACAGGCGGCCACTGGAAGGCCTGGAAGAAGAAAGCACATGCCCGCTTCAGCCGGGTGCCGGTGATCCGCGATCTGATGCTTGCATCGTATATGAACCGCCATCCGGACGACTGTGGCTATGAGATCCGCAAAAACAGGGCAGGCTCCATGCTGGGGGCTTCGGTGATTTATCTTCTGTTTTTTGCTGCCTATATGCTGTATCAGACCCGGAAGGGCTTTATCTATCAAATGCAGGATGTGCAGGATATGGATATGGGCTTCGTGGTGCTGGGCTTTTGGGTGCTGCTTGGCATTTTCATCTTCTGCAATTACCTCGTTACCAGCATCAATGACGGCAATGGAACGCTGAAGCAGATTTATATGGTTCCCGCGTACGGAATACAGCCGACAATCATTGCGCTTCTGGCTGTAACGCTGGTTTCCCACGTGCTGACCTACAATGAATCCTTCCTGCTGACCTTGGTGATGATCGCGGGGATCGCATGGAGCGTCATCACCATCTTTATCGGCTTGCAAACCATCCATGAGTACAGCTTCAAGGAAACGGTGATGAGCCTCATACTAACAGTGATGTTCATGATTATCATAGCCATTGTGTGCATTATTCTCTCTATGATGTGGAACAGCCTGCGCACATTTATCACCTCTGTCGGAAAGGAATTGATCTATCATGCGCTTTAAGCGGATCGTTTGCTGCCTGCTGGCAGGAGGAATACTGGCGTCAGCCGCTTGTCATGCCGGTGCGGAAAATGTGTATATCGCTACCTCTCACGATACGAAGCCCGCGCCGGAACAGGCGGTGTTTGTACCCACGGATTTTACCGATTATACCCTGCTTATGGAAACGGATACCACCCGGTATTATTGGCGGGAGGACCGGGACATACTGGGCATTGAAAACAAGCAAAACGGCATTTCCATGAAAACAGGGGCCGATCTGCCCTTTTCCGGCGACGCCAAGGATTTGGTAAAGCAGTTGAAAAAAGACAACGCCTCCAGCGAAGAAATATTGAGCCGATACCAGCCTTATGCTGATGACCTGAACACCACCTATGTGGGCATCGCCAATTCTCTGATCACCATCGAATATATCGACAGCGACAAGACCAAGCAGATATCCTCTGCCTCGGAGAAAAACGCCGCGTCCCAATTAACAAAGGTAGAAGGGAAAGAAAATGTATTTCAGCTGAGCGTTTCCTTTTCTTCGCCGAAAATCAGCTTGAACGTATATTTGACACTGGAGGACATGGCTGTACGCTATCGTGTGCCGCGAGGAGAGTTTTCCGGCGAAGATTTGAGCAAGCTCTCCGCCGTGCTGATCACTCCCTTCCTCTTTGCCAGCGGTGGGCGGATGAAAGTGTTGGACCCTGACACGCTGGATTGGACGGAGGAAGATCAATACCGCGTGCCCGGTTATGTGCTGGTGCCGGATGGCAGCGGCGCACTGATCCGCTTTACCGATAACACCTCGGTTTTCAACCCCTACATCGGCGACATATATGGGAAAGACTACGCTACGGAAACCTACTATTATACCGAGCTGCATGACGATGTGCCGGTACACGATCCTGTGATGCCCGTGTTTGGCATAGCCCAGGGAGATTGCCAGGCGGCGTTTGTTGCCTGGGCCGATTCCGGCGCGGAATACATGGATATTATCGTGAATCCGGATGAAACCAAATCCACCAGCTATACCTGGGCCTATCCCCGCTTTGAATACAACGTGAAATACTATCAGCTGTATGACGAGCACGGAAACGGCTTTTTTACCACGCTGGAGGAATTGTTTGATTACGATATCGACATCACCTATCAGTTCCTCTATGGAGATGGGAGCGACGGATCGCCCACCGCTGATTACATCGGCATGGCTCGGGCATACCGAACGCATCTGATTGAGACTGGTGTCTTGACAGAAAGAAGCGATCTTACCGGCGATATTCCCATCCGTCTGGATTTCATCATGGCGGATGCTGAAAACGGCGTGATATTGACTCGTCAGGTAACGGTCACCACGCCCCAGGACGTACGGGAAATACTGATGGATGTACGGAGCGGCGGGATCGATAATGTAAATTGCGGGCTCATTGGCTGGCAAAGCAAGGGCGAATCTTTGTCCAAGCCGGATCAAGATACTTACTGCGCAGGCGGCAAAGCGGAATTTCAGCGGCTGATCCGGGATTTCGGAGAGCAGGGCGTGGAAATATCCCAGGCCCGGAATACTACCCGGATCAATTCCATGATGACAAATTATTACCTGACCGCAGTAAAAACTACCAGCAACTGGTATGTTAGTGTAGATGAAAGCTGGCTGCTGCCCGCCAGCGCGCCTACCTATACCTTCGGCTTTGCCACACCGAAGAAAACGGCAGAGTGGACACAGGCATTTGCCCGGAACGCAGCGGATCATTCCCAAGCCATTACCCTCAGCGGCATCTCAAACGTGCTCAATTCACATTGGTCCCGATCCGGGGCGGAAACCACGCTGCTGGAAACGGTCCAAATGTATCAGGATGTTCTGGAAAGCCTTCCACTGAAGCTCAATCTGGAAAGGCCTAATCAGTATTTGTGGCATTACACCGATAAATTTTTGCAGATGCCCGTGGGCAATTCCTGGTACATTTACGAATCAGATTCCGTTCCCTTTTTGCAGATGGTGCTCCGAGGCACCATGGAAATGTACGCCCCTTACGCCAATTTCTCCTTTTACACCCAGGACTGCGTGCTGCGTATGATCGATTACAACATTTCTCCCTCCTTCATTCTCTCCAAGGAAGCGTCTTGGAACTTGGCGGACAGCTTTTCGGCGAATCTCTATTCCACGGAATATAACCTGTATAAGCGGCTGATACAAAGCATCTACGCCCAGGTCAACGAGGCACTGAGCCAAGTGCAGGGGTATGAATGGGTCGATCGGCAGATCGTGCAGACCGGGGTGGTAGTAAATTGCTACCAAAAGGACGGCAAGATGTCCCGGATCATCATAAATTATACGGATAATATCGTTACCGTGAACGGGGTATCTATCCCCGCGCAAAAGGCCGTCGTGATGAGATAACGGAGGAGGCATTATGCAAACGAACCGAAAAAAGAGACGGAAGGGAAGCTATATGGCCCGAAAACAGAATCGGCTGGGTTATTTCTTTATGAGCCCGTGGATTTTGGGGTTTGTGGCGTTTACGCTGATTCCTTTTATCATGACAATCATCCTCAGCTTTTGCAGCGTCAGCTCTACCATTAAGGGATATGAGCTTTCCTTTATTGGGCTGGATAATTACTATACAGCCTTCTTCCGAAATACGGAATTCGTGCCGGCACTGGTTTCTTTCCTGGGCATGGTGATCCCCTATACATTCATCATCATTGTGGTCTCTTTCATTCTGGCTTACCTGCTGAACAAGATCAAGGTAGGCCGCACGATCATGCGCATCATTTATTTCCTGCCCATCATCATCCTGTCCGGCCCGGTGATGAGCCAGATCCTGGACAGCGCAGACGAAGCGATTACCCTGTCACAAGGCGTCAGTGCGGTATATAGAAGCATCTGGATTTTTCGCATTCTCTATAATTACTCGCCGAGCTTTACCATCTTCCTGGAGGAAATCTTTGATCAGCTTTCCATGATCCTGTGGTTCACAGGTATCCCCATCGTGTTGTTCATCAGCACCTTACAAAGAATCAATTCCTCCCTGTATGAAGCAGCCCGTATTGACGGCGCTACCGAGTGGCAAATTTTATGGAAGGTCACGGTCCCTATGGCGAAGCCTACGGCGCTGGTGGCTTCCATATTCACCATCGTGCAACTAGGTGCTTATGACACCAGCGATATATACAGCCTGATCAAAACCGCCACCAATAATACGGCAAACGGCCTGGGGTATGCCGCTACGTATGCCTGGCTGTATGGCGTCACCGTGCTTCTGGTGATCGGTGTGGCGTTCCTGATATTCCGGGAGAAAAAGGTCAAGGAAGTGGTCATATGAAAAAGAAAGGGACAAAGAAAAGCACACGCCTTCGGGCGGTGCCGGGAAAGATCATCATTTATTTCGTGCTGATCTGCATCGGCTTTGTGTATCTGGAACCCATCCTGGAAATGCTCGCTAAGGCCATGATGTCCTCAGCGGACATTGTCGACCCTTCCGTTACCTGGATTCCCAAATCTCTTTCCTTTGATAACTTGCGGGTTGCAGCCCAGGTGTTGAAATTAAGAGAAACCCTGAAAAACTCCATCTTGTTTTCCGGCGTATTGGCAGCCGCCCAGACGGTAGTTTCCGCTATGACAGCTTATGCCTTGTCTAGGTTTGATTTCAAAGGAAAGCGGATCTGGTTCGTTATGATCATTCTCACCTTCATTATGCCGGTACCGGTGCTGATGGTGCCACGGCTGATGCTGTTGGTGACGGCACAAAGTGCCACGGGCATTCAGCTGGTGGGCACAGCCATTCCTCAGGTGGCCATGGCTGTATTGGGCCAGGGAGTATATTCCGCTGTGTTGATCCTGATTTTCTATACCTCCTTTAACATGGTCCCACGGGTATTGGATGAGGCGGCAGAAATCGATGGTGCTACTGCCTGGCGGGTATTCTGGTCCATCGTAGTGAGGATTTCAGGCAGCACGATCCTGGTGGTGTTCCTGTTCTCCTTTGTATGGAATTGGAATGAGACCTATATCACCAGTACGCTTTTGCGAGGCAATTTGTCACTGCTGCCTGCCAAGCTGGATATGTTCAACAGTGAATTTGAAAGTGCCACCTCGGCAGTTGGTGGTGCTTTCCGGCTGAATGAAGCTTACAAAATGTCCGCCACATTGATTTCAATTTCGCCCTTGGTGCTGCTGTATGTATTCGTACAGCGGAAATTCATTCAAGGCATTGAAAATACGGGAATAACTGGAGAGTAAACAAATGCGCAATTATAGAATTGGAATGGTTTGGCTCCTGTTGATCGCGCTGCTGTGGGTATCATCTCCCGCGCAGGCGGGGGGATTGCCCCGGAACGAGGACGCTTACCATACAGGGCAGGATGTATCAGACGCTTATGTGGACCCGGAACAGTACGCGGTGGATCAAAGCCTGCTGAAAGCCGTGGGCTTTGATTATGATTACGACAGTCTGACCTACGAATTGGTCTGGGCTGACGAGTTTGACACAAATGGCAGGCCAGATGCCGCTCATTGGCGCTATGACACTGGCGGCAGCGGCTGGGGTAATAACGAGTTGCAATACTATACCCCCGGCGATAACGCGGATATTGCGGATGGGCTGTTAACCATCGAGGCACGGAAGGAACGCATGGGTGGGCGGGATTATACATCCTGCCGCATGGTGACGCGTCAGGTGGGCGATTGGCTGTACTGTAAGGTGGAGGCCCGAGCCAAGCTGCCCGCAGGTCGGGGGACCTGGCCCGCTTTATGGATGCTGCCCACCGATTGGGCCTATGGTTCCTGGCCCGCGTCAGGAGAAATCGACATCATGGAGCACGTGGGGTATAATCCCAATGTGATCGTGCAGAGCGTCCACACCGAACGCTATCACGGCGCATCGCCGAAAAACCACAGCCTGCGAGTGCCGGGGGTGTGTGATGAATTTCATACCTATGGTGTGGAATGGTTGCCGGATCAGCTCATTTTTACTGTTGATGGCGAAAAGACTTGGACGTACAAGCCTACGGATTATACAGACTCGCCTACCAAGGATGTATGGCCTTTCGATAAAAGAATGCACCTGCTGGTGAATCTGGCCTTCGGTGGGGACTGGGGCGGTGCGGGCGGTATTGACGAGGGCTGCCTCCCAGCAAAATACCAGGTGGACTATATCCGGGTGTATCAAAGCCCGGAAATCCTGGCCTTGACAGGGCAAACTCCTTAATTTGCGGAAACCAGGAATCAGGAGGGAATAAAATCATGTCATCGTATGAATTGATTGACAGCACATTCATCATCAGAGATTATGATAAAAAAGCTCCATTTTCCAGCTTCCTTCCGGGGCTGGCTGGTGTAACGGGGATTCCCATGTGGTCGTTTTATACTAACAGAGGCCAAGGCATATGCAGCTTTGGGATTCATCATAAGGGAAACGCCATGATGGAGTTCAATTCTGCCAATACAGGTTATGAAAACACACAGGTGCGTGGTTTCCGTACCCTCATGCGCATCGACGGCATATATTACGAGCCTTTTTTCCACGCTGACGAAGAGGACGCGGACAGAAGGATGAAGATAGAAAAAAACGTGCTGACTGTACAGGAGGAGCACCGAGGGGTGCGTGTCAAAATAACGTACTTTATCCTTCCGAATGAAAACATCGGGGCATTGGTGCGGAATGTGACCATTGAAAACAAAACAGGCAGGAAAATCACACTGGAAATGCTTGATGGAATGCCCCAGGTGATTCCTTACGGCATTCAAAACGGGCAATATAAGGAAATGTCCAATTTGTTTAAGAGCTGGTCGGATATCCGCAATATTGAAAATAACGCGCCAATCTATAAAATGCGGGCGTCCAGCGACGATGTGGCGGAAGTAAAAGAAATCACGGGCGGTTGGTTCTATACCTGTATTCATGAGAGCCATGCCCTACCCATCGTTTATGACAAGGCAGCTGTTTTCAGCTTCGATCAATCCATGATGGATCCGATCATTTTCCGTAAAAAAGGTTTGCAGGCAGTAGAAAACACAGCACAGGTTTTTGCCAATAAAGTTCCCTGCGCGTTTTCCCCTGTTACAGCATCGCTGGAAACGGACGAAGCGGTCACACTGACGGCGTATATGGGTTATGCAGTCTCGGAAGAGTTTCTGAATGAAAAGCTTATGGAATTCTGCGCGCCCGGCTATGCGGAAAGAAAGCTCGAAGAGGCGCGTGAAACTGCGGAGCAGTTTACAAAGGATGTAAAAACATCTACGGCAGACCCGTTGCTGGATGCTTATATTCAGCAATGCTACATGGATAATTTTCTCCGGGGAGGGTATCCGTTTGCTTTCGGAAGCGGAAGCGTGAAAAAAATACTGCATCTATTCAGCAGAAAGCACGGCGATCCTGAGAGAGACTATAATTTCTTTTCCATTGCCGGAGAGTTCTTTTCCCAAGGAAATGGCAACTATCGGGACGTATGCCAAAACAGAAGGCTGGATTGCTCCCTCCATCCCGAAATCGGGGATTATAATATCGTTAATTTCTTCAGCCTCGTTCAAATGGATGGATATAATCCGTTGGAGATCCGCCCCAGCACTTTTGTTTTGAAGGCTGGAGAGGATGACCGGGCGGATGCGGTCTTACGTCAGTATTTGGATACAGGGACGGAGGAGATCAAAAAAATCCTCCGTGTGCCGTTTACGCCGGGCATGATCACTAATGCGCTGTTTGAAGCGCGTCTTTCTCTTCGAGGAACGCCTGAGGCTTTCATTCAGGACATCCTGTCTCTTTGCGAGCAGAGGTTTGAAGCGGCCTTTGGAGAGGGCTACTGGAGCGATCATTGGGATTATAATTTAGATCTGGTGGAGGATTATTTATCCGTATGGCCGGACAAGAAAGACGAACTATTATATAAGAAGTCCGATTACCGGTATTTTGACAGCCCTGTGGTGGTTCGCCCCAGAAGTGAAACATATGTGTTGAACCATGGGCACGTGCGTCAGTACGGTTCGCTTCGGCCAAGTGAAAAGAAGCTATCTCAGAAAGGCTATGACCCGAAGCAAACGAATTGGCTGAAGGATGCGTCGAGCAATATTCTCCATACGACGCTGATTGAAAAAATGCTGACCCTGGCAGTGAATAAGTTTGCATTACTGGACAGCCAGCAGCTTGGCGTTGAGATGGAAGGCGGAAAGCCCGGCTGGAATGATGCAATGAATGGTTTGCCCGGGCTGCTGGGCAGCAGCATGCCGGAAACGCTTGAATTGCGCCGGTTATTGCTCTTCCTGAAACAAGCGATACAGGAAAAGGAACCGCAGGATACCCTTTCCCTGTTTGCGGAGCCCGTTGCATTTCTTCGGTCTGTATATGCGGCGCATTTGGAAGAAAGCGATCGCTTCGCACGGTGGGATCGGGTAGCTGCGCTTCGTGAAAGTTTCCGGGCCAAGATCGAAGCAGGTGTCTCCGGAAAAACGGAATGCGTTGCCTTTGGGGAATTATCCCGCGTGATGGAATTGTTCGCGGATACGCTGGAAGACAGCGTCCGGCGGGCGCTGAAAATCGGCAGGGGTATCATGCCGACCTTCTTTTCCTACGAAGCGTCGGAATATGAGCCTCGATTGAATGACGATGGAACGCCTTGGCTTACGCCCTACGGGATGCCTGGTGTTATCGTGAAAGCATTGGACAGGAAAGATTATCCACTATTTCTGGAGGGCCCTGCTCGCTTCCTTGCTTCCTGTGGGAAAGGTGATAGAGAGAGAGCGGTGGAAATGAGCAGAAAAATCCGAGAAAGCGACCTGTTTGATCCAAAATTGAAAATGTTTAAAACCTCCGAGTCCATCGAAGGGTGTGACATGGAAATCGGTCGTGTTCGAGCGTTCACGCCCGGCTGGCTGGAAAGGGAAAGCGTTTTCCTGCATATGGAATACAAGTATTTGCTGGGCTTGATGAAAGCCGGTTTGTACGATGCGTTTTATCAGGCCGCCGATACCGCGCTGATCCCACATCTTGACCCGGCGATATATGGGCGCAGCATTTTGGAAAACTCCTCTTTCCTGGCCTCTTCGGTAAATCCCGACCCAGAAACCCATGGACGCGGATTTGTGGGTAGGCTGTCCGGCTCCACGGTGGAAATGTTGTCAATATGGAAAATGATGTTTGTGGGAAACGGCGGCTTTGAGCAAAATGAAGGTGCAGTATGCTATCGCTTTGCACCGCTGCTTCGGGGTAGTTTATTTGACGAACGGGGCGAGGCTTCTTTTACGCTGTGCAGCAGATGCCAGGTGGTTTATCATAATACCAATAAAAAAAACACATTCGGAGAGAACGGTGCGAAGGCTGTACGGATTCGGGTAGACGATGGAATACATGCAAAGCTGATTTCAGGTGATTGTCTCCCTGCTTCGATCTGTGATGCGATCCGTGCGCGCAAAATCAAAAGGATAGATGTTGATCTGGAATAAGGGTATAATACTGTGCTAAACGAGGGTTTGAAATGAAGGATGGATATCGCCTGGTATGGGCGGATGAATTTCTATCAGACGGGAAGCCGGATGAGAGCAAGTGGACATTTGAGGTGGGCGGTAACTGGTATAACCGTGAGCTTCAGGCCTACACGGATCACTTGGAAAACGCTTGCGTTTCAGATGGGCATCTGCATATATTCGCTGTCAAAGAAGCATGTGACGGACGGAATTATACCTCCGCCCGGATGACCACTTATCCTCACGGTGTCTGGCAATACGGTTATTTTGAGGTGCGGGCGAAAATTCCCTGCGGTGTGGGTTCCTGGCCCGCTATCTGGCTGATGCCGGTGGCCAGCAAGCAAGGAGTCCGATGGCCACTGTGCGGGGAAATCGACATGATGGAGCATACGATGGTGCATCCTGACGAATTGGTCTATAGTCTGCATTCTGAGAGAATCAATCACATGTGCCCCCTAGATCAACAGCGCTCAACCGGTATTTACAGTGCTGGCGCATCAAAGGAATTCCGGATTTATGGACTGGAATGGACGGAGGATCATATTGCCTACCTGCTGGATGGGAAGGAGGTATGCTGCTATGAGCGGAAAGGCACGCAGGACGTGGAAACCTGGCCCTTCGATCAGCCCTTTTTCCTGATTCTGAATATTGCAGTAGGCGGGTTCATGGGCGGGCCAGTGCGGGATGAGGATCTGCCCTTTGAAATGATCGTGGATTACGTTCGGGTATATCAAAAAGTGTAAACGGGAGAAAGGAAAATCAAAATGAGCGTATTTCTGCACCGTAGCGGACGGAAGATTGTTGATGGCAGCGGAAAGGAAATCCTGCTGTTAGGCTGGGGCCTGGGCAATATGTATGTGAAAGAGGGCTATATGTGGGGGCGTTTGATACGCCCCGTTTTGATCGTTCCCGCAGAATTGAGCAGGTGATCGAAGAATTGACCGGGAAGGAATACGCCCAGCGGTTTTGGCGGGTTTTTCAGGAGCGTTATATCACCGAATCGGATTTCCGGTCCATGCGGGACATGGGCTGCAATTCCGTTCGTATCCCATTGGACTATCGGCAGTTCATGGAGGAGGGCGAGGGCATTGTCTGGCGAGAGGAAGGCTTTACGGAGCTGAAAAAGCGGATTGATCAATGCGAAAAATATGGTTTGTATGTTTTCCTGGATATGCACTGTGCTCCAGGTGGGCAGACCGGAGCCAACATTGATAATTGTGTCGATGACAGGCCGCGGCTTTTCATAGACGCGGACAATTTGGAAAAATCCATAATGCTATGGCGCCGATTGGCGGAAATGAATCGGGATCGGGAGATCGTTGGCGGTTATGATTTGCTGAACGAGCCCATTGCTCCCGGCGAGGGCAATAGGAACTTCGACAGCTATATTCCTATTTTAGAGCAGCACTATCAGGATTTAATCCGTGCCATTCGGGAGGTTGATCCCAATCATCTGCTGAGTATTGAAGGCGCGCATTGGGCCACCGATTTAAGCATTTTCCGAGAGCGATTCGATGAAAATATGGTGTTGCATTTCCATCGCTACGCCGGAGGCCCGGACATCGAAAGCTTGGAAAAATACCTGGAAAAGGCGGAGGCACTAAATCTTCCTCTGTGGCTGGGTGAATCTGGCGAGAACGACAACGAGTGGTATGCCACTCTGTATCCTTTATCACTTCGCTTGGGTATCGGAATCAATCTTTGGCCCTGGAAAAAGTTGAACTGCACTAATTCTCCTTATTCCGTCAGAAAGCCCAGAGATTATGATTTGATCCTGGATTATGTGCACGGCGGGCCCCATCCGGGCTTTGCCCGGTCACGCCGCATCTTGGATGAATATTTGGATAACATCTTGCTGGAGAACTGTGATTTCAACGACGCAGTGATGCGCCATGTACTTCGCAAGCCACCCTTTGCGATGTATGCCGTTGATTTTGATGAATTGCCTGGCAAGGGTGTTTCCTATAGTGGCTCTTCCTATCCCTGTCAGAATGATTATCGAAAAAATACTCATATGTGTATCTTCCAAGACCGAGAACTGCGCAAACCCCGCTTCGCTTTTGATTGCCAATGGGATCGCTTTGTCTTATCGCTGCACGAGGGAGAATATGTCACCTATAGCATTCAAGGGAAAGATGCTATCGCCTGTCAGATTTATTACGCCGCGTCAACGTCGTCCATACTGGAAATATCAGCGGGTAATGAAAATGTGATTGTGGAGTTGAAATCGGGAAGTCTCTATTCTTCAGCACAGTTTTCCCTGTCGATTCAGGAAAGCATATAACTGAATTTAAACACACCTTTTTCCTTGCCCTGAAAAGGGTAATGTGCTAAACTACTTCAAGAAGGACAGAGATTATCCTCTGAACCTTCCTTTTATTGGAACGCCTTTGCCTGTATTTCCTTCGGCCATT
>ERZ842401.2711-NODE-2711-length-23276-cov-52.917058_pt1 | contig 23276 bp, 15 predicted proteins | sample MGYA00521270_ERZ842401 | MGnify/ENA primary metagenome ERZ842401 (study PRJEB31892, sample SAMEA3878208) | bioreactor metagenome | biome: Moose rumen | place: Sweden | collected 2011-10 | study: EMG produced TPA metagenomics assembly of the PRJEB12797 data set...
CCATGAGCGGCGGCGTGCCCGTGGCCATCAAGCAGGCCTTCGACGTGCTGAAGAGTGCCACCGGCGTGGACATGGCCGACATCATGCGTGCCGGCACCATCGAGGCAAAGACCACGCGCAACATCAATCTTAACGACGAGGCTGCCGGCGCCGTGGACAACATGATTGGCCGCAACACCGACAAGGAGTCCTAATATTTGCATGCATAATCAACACAAACATGGCAAACAATCTCAGATTTCAGGTAGTTGAAGAGGCATTTAAGAAGCGGGCACTCGATGTAGAGGCCCCAAGCGAGCGGCCCTCAGCATATTTTGGAAAGTATGTGTTCGATCGCAAGAAGATGTATAAGTATCTGCCGAAGGACGTCTACGACAAGCTCGTGGCTGTCATCGACGGCGGCAACGGTGCTAGTCTGGACCGCAGCACTGCCGACGCAGTGGCAGCAGGTATGAAGCAGTGGGCCACCGAGATGGGGTGCACACACTACACCCACTGGTTTCAGCCACTCACCGAGGGCACTGCCGAGAAGCACGACGCCTTCGTAGAGCACGATGGCAAGGGCGGCATGATAGAGAAGTTCAGCGGCTCGCTGCTCGTGCAGCAGGAACCCGATGCCTCGTCGTTCCCCAACGGCGGCATTCGCAACACGTTCGAGGCCCGCGGCTATTCGGCATGGGACCCTGCATCGCCAGTCTTCATCATTGACGACACGCTCTGCATACCCACCATCTTTATTGCCTATACGGGCGAGGCTCTCGACTATAAGGCACCGCTGCTGCGTGCGCTGCATGCTGTAGACAAGGCTGCCACTGACGTCTGCCAGCTGTTCTACGACGATGTGCATAAGGTGCAGGTGAACCTGGGTTGGGAGCAGGAGTATTTCCTCGTAGACGAAGGCCTCTACTCGGCACGCCCAGACCTGATGCTCACGGGCCGCACACTGATGGGTCATGAGAGTGCGAAGAACCAGCAGATGGACGACCACTACTTTGGCACCATACCCGACCGCGTGCAGGCCTTCATGAAAGACTTGGAGATACAGGCACTCGAGCTGGCAATACCCTGCAAGACACGCCACAATGAGGTGGCGCCCAACCAGTTTGAGCTAGCCCCCATCTTCGAGGAGTGCAACCTGGCCGTCGACCACAACATGTTGCTCATGTCGCTTATGAAGCGTGTGGCACGCAAGCATGGCTTTCGCGTGTTGCTGCACGAGAAACCCTTCGACGGCGTCAATGGCTCGGGCAAGCACAACAACTGGAGCCTGTCGGCCGACAACGGTGTGCTGCTGCATGCACCCGCGAAGGCTCCCGATGATGCCGACAAGGATGCGCTGGCAAGGGAAAACCTGCGCTTCGTCACCTTCATCGTCGAGACGCTGATGGCTGTCTATCGCCATAATGGGCTGCTGAAAGCCAGTATCATGAGTGCCACTAACGCCCATCGTCTGGGTGGCAACGAGGCACCTCCCAGCATCATATCGAGCTTCCTGGGCACACAGCTTTCAGAGCTGCTCGACCGTATTGAGCAGAGTGACAAGAACGAGCTGTTCAGCCTGAAAGGCAAGCAGAGCATGGAGATAGACATTCCGCAAATTCCCGACCTGATGGTCGACAATACCGACCGCAACCGCACCAGTCCTTTCGCCTTCACTGGCAACCGCTTCGAGTTCCGTGCACCAGGCTCCAGTGCCAACTGTGCCTCGTCTATGATAGCACTTAATGCTGCTGTTGCCGAAGCACTCACCTCGTTCAGACAGCGTGTGGACAGCCGGGTAGAGGAGATTTCGGCAAACCCAGAGTTCGCCGACGGTCAACACAATCCGGTGATGCATGCCGTCATCGACGTTCTGCGCGAGGACATCAAGACCTGCAAGCCAGTGCGCTTCGATGGCAATGGCTATAGCGACGAATGGGTGAAGGAAGCTGCACAGCGCGGGCTGGATGTGGAGAAGTCGTGCCCCGTCATCTTCGAACACTATCTCGACGAGTCGTCGGTGCGCATGTTTGAGACAACCAAGGTGATGACAGCCAAGGAGCTGGCAGCCCGCAACGAGGTGAAATGGGAGATGTATGTGAAGACCGTACAGATAGAGGCCCGCGTCATGGGCGATCTCTCGATGAACCACATCATACCTGTGGCCACCCACTATCAGAGCCAGCTCATCAAGAACGTGCAAGGCATGAAGAGCGTGTTCAGCGAAGACAAGGCCCAGCGCCTGTCGCAGCGCAACATGAAGCTCATTGAAGAGGTGGCCGAGCGCACAGAGCGCATAGAACAAATGGTGGAAGAGCTGACCGAAGCCCGCCGCGTGGCCAACCGCATACAGGACATACACCAGCGCGCCATACAGTATCACGACACCGTTTGCCCCAAGATGGAGGCCATCCGCAACGAGGCCGACCACTTGGAAATGATTGTTGAGGACGGGCTGTGGACACTGCCCAAGTATCGCGAGCTGCTGTTCGTCAGATAGTAGGGGCGTGCCCCCTGCGGCGGAACTCGGCACACACCACGGCTGTGGCAATGGCCACGTTCAGACTTTCGGCTGCATCATCGCCTTCATGATAGGAGGGGATGAGCAGCCGTTTCTTTATGAGCTGTCTCACGGGCTGCGAGATGCCGTTGCCCTCGTTGCCCATCACGATGATGCCGCCAGCAGTGAGCGGCTCTTGGTAGAGGTCGTGGCCGTCGAGCAATGTGCCGTAGACGGGCAGCTGTGTGGTGCTGAGCACGGCGGCGAGGTCACAATATATTAAATGTACGCGCGCAATGCTGCCCATCGTGGCCTGCACCACCTTGGGGCTCCAGGCGTCGGCAGTGTCGTGCGAACAGAGTAGGGTGTCTATGCCAAACCAGTCGGCAATGCGAATAATGGTGCCCAGGTTGCCGGGGTCTTGCACGCCGTCGAGGGCCAGCAGCAGCCGCTCTTCGCCCATGTTCGCCAGTGTGTCGCCTACAGGCTGTGGCACGGGGAACACGCCCAGCACTTGTTGCGGATGCTGTAGGAAGCTCAGTCGGCGCAGCTCGTCGCTGCTCACCGCCACGGGCTGTAGTTCGTCACCCTTGCTGGTGGGATGGGGCATCTGCCACTCGTCGGTGGCAAAGAGCAGGTGAGGACGGAAACCGTGGCGTAGCAGGTCACCCACTACCTTTGGTCCTTCAGCCACGAAGAGGCCTTCGCGCTGACGATATTTTTTCTGTTCCAGCTGGCGCACCAGCTTCATCTGGTTCTTGCTGATCATAGCATGGCTGTGTTTGCTTAACTGCCTGCAAAGGTAGGCTTTTATTTCAATTATCCTGCCAAAAACTCAAGTTTTTATATGTTTTTTGCTTAAAATGCATTGTTTCCGTGATTTCGTCAGATGTATGATTGCGGCAGCTGTGGTCTTGCCATCAAAGAAAAAAGAGTTTTCTTTTTGTGTTTTCCCCGCTTATTTGTACCTTTGCAGCAAGTTATGCAGAAGACATCTGTTTGGTGTGCACTGGTGGTAGGCGTTGTGCTGACGGTGCTTTGCGGATGCTCTACCACCAAATATATTCCCGACGGTGAGCTGTTGCTCAACCGTGTGCGGGTGGTGAGCGACGTGGCTGAGCCTGAGGTGAACGTGACGTCGCTGCGTAGCTATGTGCGGCAGAACCCTAACGCGCGCTGGTTCTCGCTGGTGAAGCTGCCACTTGCTACCTACTCGTTGGCTGGGCGCGACACCACACGCTGGCTCAGCCGTACACTCAGGAGCATGGGCGAACCGCCCGTGGTCTTCGACTCGTTGATGGCACTACAGACCTGCGATGACCTGCGCAAGCAGCTGCAGAACGAGGGCTATCTGCACGCACAGACAGAACTGAAGGTGAGACGGCAGGGCAGCAAGAAGGCCAACGTTACCTATGTGCTGCACCCTAGCAAGGCCTATTTCCTGCACCACTTGAGCTACGACATTGCCGATCCCAATATCGCCCAGTTGCTCCATGCCATCGGCGACAGCACGCAACGTCTCATCGGCGAGGGGCAGAAGTTCGACGTGAACCGCCTGGATGACGAGCGTAAGCGCATCACGCAGGTGCTGAACAACCGCGGCTATGCCCGTTTCCACAAGGAGTTCATCACCTTCAGTGCCGACACCACACAGGGCTCGCGCATGGTCGATGTGACGCTGCACCTGGGACTGTATCGCCGCAATGACTATCCTGATACGTTGCACACTATCTATCGCATAGGCAACATCAGCTATCGCAGCGGTGACCCTGCCGACAGCACCATCCACCTGCGGCGCCATGTGCTGGCCGAGTGTACACACATTGCACCAGACCGTCTCTACTCGGCCCAGGGTTTGCAGAACACCTATAACCACTTTGGGCGGCTGCAAGCTGTGAAATACACCAACATCTCATTTCAGAACCGACCTGGCACCGACGTGATGGACTGCGACATACAGCTGCAGACCAACAAACCGTCGACCATCAGTCTGCAGCCCGAAGGCACCAACACGGCTGGCGACCTGGGCGCGGCAGCCACGGTGACCTATCAGAACCGTAACCTCTTCCGAGGCAGCGAGGTGCTCAGTCTCGAGCTGCGTGGCGCCTATGAGGCCATCAGGGGCCTGGAGGGCTATCAGAACCAGGACTTCCTGGAGTATTCTGCCGAGACCCGTCTGGCCTTTCCGCGCTTCATCGTGCCCTTTGTGGGCAGCGACCTGCGACGTCGCACCAATGCCACCAGCGAGGTGTCGCTGCTCTACGACATGCAGAACCGCCCAGAGTTCCACCGTCGCGTGCTCTCGGCGTCGTGGCGATACAAGTGGAGCCTGCATGGGCGCTACGACCGCTATCAGCTGGACGTGCTCGACCTGAACTATGTGTTCATGCCGTGGATATCGGATACTTTCCGCCGCGAATTCCTCGAGAACGAAAACTCGCGTAACACCATCCTACGTTACAACTATGAAGACTTGTTCATCACCAAGATAGGCTTCGGTTACACCTATAACCATCGCAACACGGCGCTGAAATGGGGTGTGGAGACATCGGGCAACCTGCTGTCGTTGGGGGCTGGCATCTTTGGCAGCAGCAAGGACAACGAGGGGCATTATCGCCTATTCAACATTGCCTTTGCACAGTATGTGAAAGGCGACTTCGACCTGACTCATTCCTTTGCCATCGACGCCACCAACCAGCTGGTGCTACACTTTGGTCTTGGCATGGCTTATCCTTATGGCAACAGCAACATACTGCCTTTCGAGAAACGTTATTTCTCTGGTGGTGCCAACAGCGTGCGTGGCTGGAGTGTGCGCTCGCTGGGACCAGGACGCTTCAAGGAAAATGACGGTCGCATAAACTTCATCAGTCAGACGGGCGACATGAAGCTCGACCTGAATGCCGAATACCGAACCCACCTGTTCTGGAAACTGGGCTATGCTCTGTTTGTCGATGCTGGCAACATCTGGACATTGCGCGAATATCGCGATCAGCCCGGTGGACAGTTCAAACTGAAAACCTTTGCTCAGGATCTGGCCGTTGGCTACGGCATGGGGTTCCGCTTCAATTTCGACTATTTTATCCTGCGCTTCGACCTCGGTATGAAGGCGGTTAACCCTGCTTACAGTACTGACGATGACGAGCACTACCCACTGCTGCACCCACGCCTGTCGCGCGACATGGCTTTCCACTTTGCCGTGGGTATGCCTTTTTAAAACAATGAGAGTAAATATGGAAATCATCAATACCATCAACGATGCCCTGTGGGGCTATGTGATCATTGCGGCACTGGTGGGGTGCGGACTGTGGTTCACCGTGAGGATGCGAGGGGTGCAGTTCCGCATGGTGGGCGAGATGCTGCGCCTGCTGACCGACTCGTCGACGAGGCCGCAAGGGGGCGAGAAGCACATATCATCGTTCCAGGCATTTGCTGTGTCGCTGGCATCGCGTGTGGGCACTGGCAATCTGGCCGGTGTGGCCACGGCCATAGCCGTGGGCGGGCCGGGAGCCGTGTTCTGGATGTGGGTGATGGCGCTCGTAGGTGCAGCCACGGCCTTCGTGGAGAGCACGCTGGGACAGCTGTTCAAACGGCACAACAAGGAGTCGTTCATAGGCGGTCCGGCATATTACATAGAGAAAGGCCTGCACTGCCGCTGGATGGCGGTGCTCTTTGCTGTGCTCATCACGGTGTCGTTCGGTCTGGCCAACAACTCGGTACAGACCAACACCATCTGCGGAGCTATGGAGGGTGCCTTTGGGTGGAGCCCCACGGTGGTGGGGGCGGTGCTGATGGTGCTGACGCTCGTCATCGTGTTCGGCGGCATACAGCGCATAGCCCGCGTCAGCTCGGTGCTGGTGCCCATCATGGCGGTGGGCTACTTTGTGCTGGCGGTGGTGATCATCGTGATGAACCTGGAGCACATTCCGCACGTGTTCCGCGTTATCATCGACGGCGCTTTCGGACTGCGACAGGCCGTGGGCGGCACGGTGGGAGCGGCCATTATGAACGGCGTGAAGCGCGGTCTCTTCTCGAATGAGGCCGGCGAGGGCAGTGCGCCCAACGCAGCGGCCACGGCGGCCGTGAGCCATCCCGTGAAGCAGGGCCTCATCCAGTCGCTTGGCGTCTTCACCGACACGCTGCTGGTATGTTCCTGCACCGCCTTCATCATATTAATAAGTGGTGTATATGATAACCCCGAGCTCAACGGCATCATGCTCACGCAGACGGCACTGGAGAGCGAGGTTGGTGCGTGGGGGCCCGTTTTCATCGCCGTAGCCATCTTCCTTTTTGCCTATTCGTCGATGATTGGTAACTATTATTACGGCGAGGCCAACGTGCGGTTTATGACTCGCAGTGCGAAGGCCCTCACGCTGTACCGTCTGCTCTCGGGCGGCGTGATGGTGATGTTCGGCGCCCTCGTGTCGCTCGACACGGTGTGGAGCATCATCGACTTCTGTATGGCCCTGCTCACGGCCTGCAACCTTGTGGCCATCATCCTCTTGGGCAAATATGCCTTCCGTCTGCTCGATGACTACCAGCGGCAGAAGCGACAGGGCATCAAGAGCCCTACCTTCCACCGCTCGCAACTGCCCGAGATTGCGCAGGAGCTGGAGTGCTGGGAATAGGATGGAGCCCTATCTGCTCATTTGATACTCTTCTACCGAGATGACCGTGCTATAGCCACCGACCTGCGTTTCATCCTCGTGGCGGTCGATGCCTGCATAAGTCAGGCTGCTGTCTTCATAGCGTTTGAACTTATAGACGGCATCGTTCATCAGCGCCTCGTTGAACACGTTCAGGCTGACCAGCAGGGCAAAGTCCTGCTTGGTGAGTCCCGTGACGCGCTCGAACAGTCGGGGCTCCAGCTGTAGGATGACATCCTTCAGCGAATACTCACGGTAGTCGGTCAGGTACATGAAGATGGGTATGCGCGTGGCAAACTTCATCAGCTTCTCCTGTATCTGCCGGCGTTTGCTCTTGATTTCCTTCTCGGCCTCGCTCAGCTGCTTCTTTTCCTTGGGCGTCAGGCCGTTCTCGTGCTCCTTGCGTTTCTTCTTGATGGCCTCCGTCTTGTTGATGATAGTCTCTATGTCCTGGTTCAGCGAGCGGAAGCCCTCAATCTTCATCAGCGCCGCCATAGCCTCGGCGTTGTTCATCAGGCGTTGCAGCGTGAAGTTGTCCACGTTCACCAGCAGGGCGCTCTCCCACCGGCGGGCCAGGAGCGTGGCCGACGTGTTGTTCATGGCCATGTCGAGCACGTCGCTGGCCGAGAGTGCTTTCATCACGCCGTTCTCATAGCACAACACGGGCAGGAACTTGATGAAGTCGTCGACGCATTTCTCGGGATTGCCCTCCTCCACATTCAGCTGGCAGGAGTAGTCGGCCACCTTCCGCAGGGCCCTGTTCGGCGAGAAGTCGAACACGTAGCACACCTTCTTCAGAATCTCCACCCGGTTCGGGTGCAGCCCGTCACTGTTGGTGACGGTCCAGGGCGACTGCACGCGGAAGGCCGACTGGAAGTAGGTCTCGGGCGACGACGTGTCGCGCAGCATGAAGATGCCCGTCCAGGGCCTTACGGTGACGCCCGTCGTCAGTTTGCCGCAGGTCAGGGTGATGGTCTTGCAATGCAGCGGGTCGGGGTGCGACATGGCTTGCTCCACCGGCGGCAGCGCCTGCTGGCCGATGCCCGCTCTGGTGCCGGCACACACAATGACCCGATAGTCATGGTAAAAAGTGTTTTGCAGTTCCGTCAGCAGATTGCGCATGGCGAAGCACGAGGCCACGTTGGGCAGGAACCACAGCGTATGGTTCATGTTAGAATAAAGGTCACCGTTGAGGAAAGGTAGCGGCGGCTTCCTGTTTCCGGCCTTTAAGTCGTTGATAGATGTCGGCAGGTACTGCCCGCGCAGCATGTCGAGCCACTTCTGCACCTCGTCGTGATGCTTGAACACGGCATCCTCGCCCTTGCCCTCAGCCTCGAAGAAAGAGTTGAGGTCGAACTCGTCGAACTCGCCCTCCTCGGCCACTCTCGTTATTTCCGCCGGCATCTGGTAAGTCAGTAGCACCATCTTGGGCAGCGAGGCGTAAGGATTCTCACCCGTTGCGACGGATTTGCAATCCGACGCCCATTCCTCTTTAGCTCGCTGCTCGTCGCTGTAGGTCCAGTTGTAGATTTGCTCCTCGATGAACTCACCCGAGGCGATGGCACGGAACGGCGTGCCCGAGAGGTAGAGGTAATGGTTTGAGGTGATGGGGATCAGGTCCTCATCGAAGTAGTCTGGGTTCTCAATCTCGCTGCGCAAGTCTGTTTCTTCGGATTTGTAATCCGAAGTGGCACCTATCAGCTCCTTGGCATTCTCGCGCCAGGCGCCATAGTGGTACTCGTCCAGCACGATGCAGTCCCAGTTGAACTCGCGTGCCCACTCGTGCTTCAGCTTCATGCCGCCGCTGGAAGTATTCTTGCCGAGGAAGTCCTGGAACGAGCCGAACACCACCATAGGCCGCGACGCGTCGGCGTGCTGGAACTGGTAGTCGATGCTGGCCTCCGGGCTGCGGGCTATGAACTGCCAGCCGTCGAAGTTGGCGTGCGTCATCAGGTCCTCCTCCCATGCCTGGGCCACGGCGGGCTTGAACGTGAGCACCAGCACGCGCATCCACCCCATGCGCAGCGCCAGCTGGTAAGTGGTGAAGGTCTTGCCGAAGCGCATCTTGCAGTTCCAAAGGAAATGGGGTACGCGACCGCCCTCGCTCTTGTAGCTGTCGAAGTAGGCTGCGGTCTTGTCAACAGCCTTCTGTTGCTCTGGTCTCATGCCGAAGGTCTTGTCCCGATGCCACGCCATATCCTTCCTTTCCCTGACGGCCACGATGGCGGCCCTCACCTGCTGCGGCGTGCAGCGATACCACTCGCCTTCTATGTGCTGGCAGCCCATCTTCACCAGTTGGCGGTGCACGTCGTGGTCCATAAATGCCGTTCCGTCCTGCCGCATGGCGCTCTCCTCTACCACGATGCGGTAGGGCGGTTCACCTGGCCGCACGATGTTATACTGCTGCCGCACCCGCTCTGGCACGCCAATGGTGGTATAGCCCACCTTCAGCAATCCTCGCAGCTGCGGGTCGTACTTATCTTCATAAGCATAAATCATCGGAGCCGACTCCGGCTTCCGTGGAAAATAATTTGTTGTTGTTGCCATAACATTCCTTTTTTGTTATGGCGCCACAATGACTAAAGTTCTTCAGGGAAATATTTGGAAAGGAAGTCTTTCGGTTCAAGAACCTCAATTGTTGATGCGAAGTCAAAGTGCTTTGTGTTGCGGGTGACAACACAGTCAGCCTCAGCCTGCTCAGCAGCATAAAATTGAAGGGCGTCCTCAAAATCTTTAGCCTCAAGTGCAAGAGCCCTGTCAACGACATTCCTTCCAACAGGAACTATGTCGAAATATTTCCTTAATCTTTTTATTGTCGAATAAAAGTCAGAGGCAATGATGGTTTTACGCGTAATGTACTTACTATTAGCAATTGACAAATCGCTTAGCATCAATGTTATCATCTTCTTTGCTGACAACAAAAAGATGGCTAAAGCGGCATCGTAATATGTTGGGCGTCGCTCAATATAGTCAAGAAAAACATTGGTGTCTATAAACACCTTCATTTTATCTTCCATATTTTTCCAGCAGATATTCTTCTTTTTCTTTCTTCCAATCCACTGTCTGACAGGCAGAGAAAGCCCCACAAAGTTCTTCCACTTCGGCCATGCGTCTCTTAATTTCAGGAGAATACTCCTTCTTCGCAGGCTTTGCTATCTGCCTCACATACAGCCACATGTTTTTAACCTGCTGCTCACTGGAGTCATCCATTTGGTTAATGAGATGCACCATGTCGTTTTTCATTTCACGTACAGTCATAATAGCTCTTTCAGTATTTTATGCTGCAAAGATAGCTACTTTCCGTGGAACTTCCAAATAATTCTTTCAAAACTTGTCAAAGAGCGCCGTTTGCTATGATTGTTTTCGTTTCTCTATTCCATCGGGCGAATCATCGATTCTATGAACTGGATTTCCTCGTCCGTCAGCCCGTATTTCTTGTAAAGTTCCTCGTCCGTCCACGGCTTGCTGAAGTCTTGGAGGGGGACGAACTGGAATGCATCCCTATTAATCATTATTGAACTCATCGCCTGCAACATCAAAAACCTTGCAAACATTGTAGACAAATAGGTTCTAAGATTTTGAGCTTCATTCTTTGTTTGAAAATTACCGATACATATATAAGTTTCTGCACATATTTCATTGGGCTCCATAACACGCATTGTTGCAGGTACTATCTGATATTTACCATCAGCCCCTGGCTTGTTTCCTCCCGACATCGCGCGTGTCATAATAACATTATAAGTATCAATAGCATCTTTACTCTTCGCAATTTCATCTCGTTTCACATAACCAACACCGTCACTCGTAATTAATTTCGTAGCTCCAATAAACTTCTTGTTTTCTCCTCTTACGTATGTTCGGAAGCCAAAAGGATTTGAAGGATACACTTTATTAGAAAGGCTAACAAAATCTTTTGTCATTATCTTACGAATCAGATTAATTGAAACATTTGAACGAACAAATACAGGATACTCTGACAAACTCCTTTTGATAACCACTTCTTCACCTTTTATTATGTTTCTTACGGAACAATCACCGGAATACTCTTTTGACCACAAGAAATAACAAACCCCACCTGCTATATTGACTCCAGGGAAGCATTCACTACTATCGGCATAATCTGTCAAATGCTTGATTCTTGTGTCGTTCAACATTGTTTCGCGGAAATCATCCAGTCCTCGACCACCAGAATACCATCGAGCAGGAATAATCATACATAAATATCTTGGTTGTAGCTTTTTTGCTTGCTCCACAAAATGATGATAGAGAGGTATTGCACTTGCCGCATTTCCTCCATCACTCAACTGGTACGGCGGATTGCCGATAATTATGTCAAAAGTCATATTATTATATAAGGTGTTAGGATTTTCTGTGTGAATAAACTCGTAAGCGTGGGATTCCAGGTCGTCGCCACGGTCGTAGACTTCTTGCGAGGCTCCGCAGAAGCGGCATTTGCCTTGCCCCCACGAATGTTTGATGTCTCGGTAACGGATGTGGCCGTCGGCATCGTCGAAATGAGAGATGCTGTATTTGCCGCTGGCATCCTTCGAGCAGTAGAGGCTGCGGCGGCTCATCATCGCGGTGAGGCGGGTAATGGCAAGGCCAAAGAGCTGGTGGTGCATGATGTGGTCGATACGCGCTTGCTGGTCGGGAATCACATCGGCCAGCCCTTCAATCAGTCGCTTGGCAATCTCGCGGAGGAAGACGCCACTCTTGGTGCAAGGGTCGAGGAAGCGGGTGTCAGGACTGCGGAACAGCTCTTGCGGCAGCAGGTCGAGCATCTGGTTGGCCAGCTGCGGCGGCGTAAAGACCTCGTCGTTGCTCAGGTTGGCTAAGCACGACAGCACGTCGGGGTTATAGTTAGAGACCCCACCCACAGCCCCTCCCCTTCTTGCGTCCCGCTGGTAGCAAGCGTCCCCAAGGGGCCGAGCGGAAGGGAGGGGAGCGGCTGCGCGTTGATTTGCAATAGTATTATTCATAGTCGGGAAGCTTTAGGTAGTCGGTCAAAGGATATTCCCGCTTGGGCAGGTGAACGAAGGTGGGCTCGCCAGTGTCGGCAAAGAGCAGTCCTTCCTCGCCCGGCTTAGGCTTGTCGTACTCCACGTTGCGCAGCAGTTCAGCCAGTTCGAAATCGCGGCGCTTCACCTTACCGCCAGTGCCAATGAAGGTCCACTCGCAGAAGGTGATGGGCTGCCCGTCCTGCTGAAGCATGGTGAGGGCATCGCCGCAGAGGATGTTTTTGCGCAGGAGGAAGCGGATGCAGCACTCCAGTTCTGGGGAAGGCCCCCCTCCGTTCCCCCCAAGGGAGGATGAATCGGTTGGGTTGTAAAGTTCCTTGAATGTGTCAAAGAGCCGGTTGCGGCAAGCCTCCACATTGTCGGGCAGCAGCTCAACGCCATACATCGAGCTGACGGCCATGGCCGAAGCCTGGTCGTACTCATAGCGGTTGCGAGCAAATTGCCGCCGCACCGCCTCCATCTTCCTGCTGAGAATTTCTACGAGGAAGTTGCCATTGCCGCAGGCCGGTTCCAGGAATCGGGAGTCTATGCGCTCCGTCTCTTCCTTCACCAAGTCGAGCATTGCGCAGACCTCCCGCTTGGCGGTGTACACCTCGCCATGGTCGGCCACGCGCTGCCGCGACACTACCTGCCTTTCCTGCTTATCGTTCGTTACGTTCATAATTGGTCGGATTTTTGCGTGAAACGATAAAATGCAGATACAAAGAAAGTGTACCACGTTCCCATCGTATGCTCCACTCGAGGTATCCGACCAAAGACCCTGCAACGAACATATTTAAGGAACGGGTACACCTATATTTCAAGGTGTATCCCCATTCCGCGAGGCTCGTTGCATTTCTGGTCGGAAATTTCGAGTAGAACCTCTATAGAATATAGATACAACTATCTATTCACCCACAAAAGTCGCGCCGGCACCTCCACCGAGGCTTGCGCCGACGTTCAAGGAGCAAAGGTACTAAGAATTTTTGAATGTCGCAAAAAGTTTTGGCAATTCCATGCGAGGTAGCCCATTTTTTTTGCTTCTGGCTTGCACGTTATTGAAAAAAATCATTACCTTTGTACCCAAATTAGGAACATTTACTAACTACTTTCTTATATACTAAGCAACATGGAAATTATCATCGGACTACTGATTATTGCTGTTGGCGCATTCTGCCAGAGCAGTTGCTACGTTCCTATCAACAAGATCAAGGACTGGTCGTGGGAGTCATATTGGATTGTCCAGGGCGTATTTGCCTGGCTGGTGCTGCCGTTCCTGGGCGCGCTGCTGGCCGTGCCCGCAGGTCACTCGCTGTTCGATCTGTTCTCACAGACACCTACGTTCAACCTGTGGATGACTATCTTCTTTGGCGTGCTGTGGGGCGTGGGTGGCCTGACGTTCGGTCTCTCCATGCGCTATCTGGGCGTGGCTCTGGGCCAGTCGATAGCACTTGGCACCTGTGCAGGTCTGGGCACCATTATGGGCCCGGTGCTGCTGAACATCTTCTTCCCAGAACTCAACGCGCTCGACAAACTGTCGTTCTCGGTCATTCTCGGCGTTGTGGTCACCCTGCTGGGCATCGCCATCATCGGTGTGGCTGGCTCGATGAAGTCTGCATCGCTCTCGGAAGAGGAGAAGAAGGCCGCTGTGAAAGACTTCAACTTCCCCAAGGGACTGGCCATCGCACTGCTGGCCGGCTTTATGAGCGGCTGTTTCAACGTGGGCTTGGAGTTTGGCAAGTATATCAACTTCGGCGAACTCACCGACCCCATGTTTCGCACACTGCCTGCCACATTCCTTGTGACCTTGGGCGGATTTGTGACCAACGCCATCTACTGCTTCTACCAGAACCAGAAGAACGGCACGTGGAGCGACTACAAGAAGACGAGTGTATGGGGCAACAACCTGCTCTTCTGTCTTCTGGCTGGAGCGCTGTGGTATTCGCAGTTCTTCGGACTGTCGCTGGGTCGTTCGTTCTTCGAGACCGGTGGCACGATGGACACGCTGTCATTCTGTATACTGATGGCGCTCAATGTGGTGTTCAGCAACGTGTGGGGCATCATACTGAAGGAGTGGAAGGGCTGCTCGGGCAAGACCATTGCCGTGCTGGTTTGCGGCATCGTGGTACTCATCATATCGAGCTTCCTGCCACAGTTTGTATAGAGATAGCTGGCAACGCAGTGGAAAGACGCTGCCAAAAACGCTATAATGAAGGCTCCCTTGCGCTCTACAGGGGAGTCTTCTTTTTGTCTCAAACAACGCTCACGTTACCATGACAAAGCCGCTTGACGGCCACGTTGGAACACATGGTGAGCAATCGTTTACGCAGGGTAATGTGCTTTTTCGGGCACGATAATTGCTGAAAACAAAAAAAGAACGTAATTTTGTAGCGTAAAATAAGACAAAACCTAAAAAATAAGAACTTATGAAGTACAGATTCTTAATGTCGCTGATAGCCCTCTTCATGGCCATCACAGCATCGGCCCAGAACGAGCCGAACAACTATCCCCACGCCTTTGTTGGCCTGCAGGGAGGCGTCATGTATCCTTATAATGGCGGCGATGTGAAGCGCGAGTGGAGCCCTGCTGGTGCCCTGTCGTTCGGCTACTATTTCAGCAAGGTGTTCGGTCTGCGTCTGCAGGGCAACGGCTCGATGTGGGACGCCAAGTTCGACGACGGCACGAAGTATGAGAGCAAGGCCGTGGGCATTGATGTCGACATGCTGTTCAACCTGTCGAATGTGTTCTTCCCCAACCGCAACAACGTGGTGAATGTGGTGGCTGTGGCTGGTGCTCCCTTCAATCTGGCTGTTCCACACACATGGGTGCAGAACGTGGCACAGAACGTGACCGAGGGCACACACATGTGGAACACTGCCTGGAAGATAGGTGGACAGATTGAACTGGACGTGGCAAAGCACTGGGGCGTGAACATTGAGGGCGGTACAAACTATGTTCGCCAGCGCACACCTGGCATTGACTATAATAATAAGTGGTGGCCCTATGCAATGGCCGGCATCACCTATAAGTTTGGCTTCAAGAAGCAGAGACAGCCCGAACCCGTACCCGTTGTGCAGGAGGTGGTAGAGGAGCCTAAGGCCGAGGTGGCACCTGCCCCCGTGGTGGTAGAGCAGAAGCCTGCTCCCGTGGTGAAGCAGCCCGCCAAGACCACCCAGAACATCTACTTCCAGCTGGCCAAGGCCATCATTCAGAACGACCAGATGACCAAGGTCGACGCTATCGCACAGTGGGCCAAGGCCCATCCCGAGGCCGCTATCACCCTGACAGGCTATGCAGACAAGGAGACGGGCAACGCCCGCATCAATCAAGCTCTCTCTGAGAAGCGTGCAGCCGCAGTGAAGGATGCCCTCGTGGCTCGTGGCGTTGAGGCCGGCCGCATCACAGCCGACTGGAAGGGCGACACCGTGCAACCGTTTGCCAACAACGACGAGAACCGTGTGGTCATCGTCATTGGCGAAGAGAAATAGGAGCAAGTATACTCTACAATAGAAACTTTTTCATAATAACAGAAACCTTTAGTTTAAACCCGCAAGCCCTTGTCAGTGATGGCAGGGGCTTTGCTATTGTTGTTGTATGCATGGCTGCAACAGGCCAATTCTTGTGTGGAGCGGCAACTAATAAGCCGAATTATTTTGCGTTTCGCGGGAAAAGTTGTAACTTTGCGGCATAAATGCTTGACACATGGGAAAGATTTACAAACTGAACCGTCGGTTCGATGACATTGTGGCCGACCGTAAAGAGGGCGAGCAGAACGACATGATGGCAGACTTCTGGTATGCCGCCAGACAAAAAAGTATTAACCAAGACATAAAAGAAGAACGAAAGACAATGAGCAGAATACTGATGATTGGCGCCGGTGGCGTCGCTACGGTGGCTGCATTCAAGATTGTGCAGAATGCCGACGTGTTTACTGAGTTTACGATTGCAAGCCGTCGCAAGGCAAAGTGCGACGCGCTTGTTGAGGCTATCCACGCAAAGGGATATACTATGCCTATACAGACTGCGCAGGTAGATGCCGACGACGTGGAGCAGCTGAAGGCACTGTTCAGCAGCTACAAGCCCGAGCTGGTGGTGAACCTGGCCCTACCCTATCAGGACCTGACCATCATGGACGCCTGTCTGGCCTGCGGCTGCAGCTATCTCGACACGGCCAACTATGAGCCAAAGGACGAGGCCCATTTCGAGTACTCATGGCAGTGGGCCTATCGCGAGCGTTTCGAGAAGGCCGGGCTGACAGCCATCCTTGGCTGCGGCTTCGACCCGGGCGTGACGAGCATCTTCACGGCCTACGCTGCCAAGCACCACTTCAAGGAAATCCAGTATCTCGACATCGTCGACTGCAATGCCGGCGACCATCACAAGGCCTTTGCCACCAACTTCAACCCCGAGATCAACATCCGCGAGATTACGCAGAAGGGCCTCTACTGGGAGAACGGACAGTGGGTGGAGACCGAGCCGCTCGAGATTCACAAGGACCTGACCTACCCCGAGATAGGCCCGCGCGACAGCTACCTGCTACACCACGAGGAGATAGAGTCGCTGGTGCTGAACTATCCGACCATCAAGCGCGCCCGCTTCTGGATGACCTTCGGCCAGCAGTACCTGAAGCACCTCGAGGTGATTCAGAACATCGGCATGAGCCGCATCGACGAGGTGGTCTACGAAGCTCCTCTGGCAGAAGACGGCAAATCTCAATCCTCAGATCTCAATCCTCAAACCGTAAAAGTGAAGATAGTGCCCCTGCAGTTCCTCAAGGCCGTGCTGCCCAACCCGCAGGACCTGGGCGAGAACTACGAGGGACAGACCTCCATCGGCTGTCGCATCCGCGGCATCGGTCAGGACGGTCAGGAGCACACCTACTACGTCTATAACAACTGTTCGCACCGCGCCGCCTACGAGGAGACGGGCATGCAGGGTGTCAGCTACACCACCGGCGTGCCCGCCATGATTGGCGCTATGATGTTCTGCAAGGGCCTCTGGCGCAAGCCTGGCGTCCACAACGTCGAGGAGTTCGACCCCGATCCCTTCATGGAGCAGCTCATGAAGCAGGGTCTGCCCTGGCACGAGATCCACGACGGTGACCTGGAACTGTAACCCCCTCTTAAGGCGTATGAAGAAATATCCTATTGGCATACAAGATTTCGCGACACTGCGCAAGGGCGGATTCGTCTATGTGGACAAGACTGACCTTATCTATAAACTGACGCGTGGCCACATTTATTTCCTCAGCCGTCCGCGCCGTTTCGGCAAGAGTCTCTTGGTGAGTACCCTGAAATATTACTTCCAGGGCAGGAAAGACTTGTTCGAGGGACTGAAGATCATGGAGCTGGAGGACGAGTGGCAGCAGTATCCCGTGCTGCACTTCGACTTCAACCGCATCTCCCGCCCAGGCGCACTGGAAGAGTATATCAGAGAGAAACTGGAGGAGTGGGAACTGGAATATCCTTTCGATGCACGCTTTGATAGTCTGGCACTGCGTTTCGACTGGCTCATTGCTGCCGCCCATAAGAAAACAGGCCGTCAGGTAGTGGTGCTCATCGACGAATACGACAAGCCCCTGCTTGACCTGCTTGAGACGGGCAATCCCGACGACGAAAAGCAACTGCAAGCCAACCGTGACTTCCTGAAGGACTTCTTCTCGGTGTTCAAGGCCGCCGACGAGCACCTGCGCTTCGTGCTGCTCACGGGCATCACCAAGTTCTCGCAGGTGTCGATGTTCAGCGGGTTCAACCAGCCCGACGACATCTCGTTGACCACTCGGTATGACACCCTGTGCGGCATCACCGAGGAGGAACTGCATACCGTCTTTGCCGACGCCATCGAGGAACTGGCCGATGCCCAGGGACTGACTATTGACGAGGCCAAGGCACAGCTGAAGCAGATGTACGACGGCTATCACTTTAGCAGTCGCTGCAAGGATGTCTACAACCCCTTCAGTATCATCAACGTGTTCGCCAACAATGAACTGAAGAGCTACTGGTTCAAGTCGGGCACGCCCTCCTACATCGTGCGCCTGCTGGCCCGCACTGGTGAGGACGTGATGCAGTTCACCGGGCGCTACTACAAGGAGCAGATGTTCATTGACTACAAGGCCGACCGCGAGATGCCCCTGCCCATGATTTTCCAGGGCGGCTACCTGACCATTAAGGCCGTGAACCGTGAGTTCCAGACCTATCTGCTCGATTTCCCAAACCGGGAGGTACGCGAGGGCTTCGTCACCCTGCTGACAAATAACTACTTGAAACCCAGCGAAGACCCTGCTTCGTGGGTTTTCGACATCGTACAAGCACTGCGAGAGGGCGACCTCGACCTGGTGCGCCGTCTCTTCACCTCCTTCCTGGCCGAGACGCCTTATAGCATGCGGCCGAAGAAGGACCAGAAAGACCGTGAGCTATATTTCCACTACACGTTCTACCTGCTCATGCGTCTCATCTCCTGCTACACCATCTACACTGAGAAGCAGTTGTCTGAGGGACGCGCCGACTGCATCGTGGAGACGCCGAAGTATGTCTACATCTTCGAATTCAAGCTCGACGGCACTGCCCGCGAGGCCCTCCAGCAGATTCACGACCGCGGCTATGCCCGCAGCTACGAGGCCGACGAGCGGCGGGTGTTTCTCGTCGGTGCCTCGTTCTCCAGCCAGACCGGCACCGTGGAGGAATGGGAGGTGGAATAGAAGAAAAATGCCAGTTTTATTTCATCACATATAATCCGGGTCCCGTGTTGTTGATAAAGAAAACCGAAAAGAGATTGCACAATCATTCTGTACAATCTCTTTTCAATTTCTACACTTTTTAAAGAGTCTCACCCTATATTAAAGAAGTGTGAAACGTGCAAGAAAACGGATGAAAAATGTTGCGGTGTTGTGCGGCAGTTCCGCACAAGTTGGCCGGACGCTTGGAACAAGTTGTGCGGACTATCCGCACAAGTAGTTTCAAATATCCGCACTGCAATTTGAAACTATTGCGTGCTGGTCGACAGAAATTATTATAATTATGCTAATTTCTGTCCTTCTTTCAGTCACTGAGAAAGATGAATTCTAAATAAAGCTTCTGTCACTGTGGATAAATGTTCTAAGGAATATTGGAAAATTGGGACGCTGGCGCGTAGTTTTTTTTCAAAAACTCGAACTTTGCTGTCATTCGTCACCCATTCGTCACTGTCTAACCCACTGATAATCACCATCGAGTGACGAATGACGAATGAAATCGCCATTTTAAACTTTTCATGTAGAGAGGGGTTGAGCACAGACTCTCTCTTTCTTGGTTACCGCCAAGTGACCATCAACGTAAACAAGCAAGAAGGCTCTTCCTTGCAGAGATAGCCCTTTTCTGCGAAACGTGCAAGAAAACGGATGAATATATTTGTTTTTAGTGGTGTCCGGGGAAGATGGCCTTTCAGGCCGTCTTCCCCGGACACCAATAATCTTATTTCTTATTGATTCGCTTGGTAACGCCGATGGCACCCGTGGGGCAGACCAGTCGGCAGAGGTGACAGCCCACACATTTGGTGCCGACGATGCGGGGCTGACGGGTGTCAGTGTCGAAGGCAATGGCCTGATGGCCGCCGTCCATGCACGACACGTAGCAGCGTCCGCAACCGATGCATTGGTCGCGGTCTATCTTCGGATAGACGATGGTTTCGCGGTCCAGATGGTCGGGGTTCAGGAACTTCGGCAACTGCTCGCCTACCAACAGCTGCAACTGAGTGATGCCGCGCTTGGCCATGTAGCGCTGAAGACCGAGCGTGAGGTCGTCGATGATGCGATAACCATACTGCATGACGGCGGTGCATACCTGCACGTTGCTGCAACCCAGTTGGATGAACTCCAGGGCGTCGCGCCAAGTCTCGATGCCGCCAATGCCGCTCAACTCTATTTTTGAGGTTTGAGATTTGAGGTTTGAGATTTGAGAATTGCTGCGCATCTGTGCCAGTTCCAGAACATGACGCAGGGCGATAGGCCGCACGGCGCGACCGGAATAGCCCGAGATGGTGCGTTGTCCGGCCACCTCGGCCTCGGCGGTCATCGTCACCGACTTGATGGTGTTGATGGCCGAGATGGCGTCGGCACCTGCCTCCACGCAGGCAGCAGCAGGCTCGGCGATATGCGTGATGTTAGGCGTCATCTTCGGTATGACGGGTATTTTCACCGCGCTCTTCACGCAGGCGGTGTAAGTCTTCACCAGTTCCGGACTCTGTCCCACGTCGCTGCCCATGCCCTTGTGCTTCATCTGCGGACATGAGAAGTTCAGTTCCACGGCATCGCAGCCAGCCGCCTCGGCCATCCTCGCCAGACAGGCCCACTCATCCTCAGTCTGCCCCATAATCGAGGCGATGACCACCTTCGTCGGGTAGTCCTGTTTCAGCCGCCGCAGGATGTCGAAGTCCGTCTCCACGGGGTTTTCGCTCAACTGCTCCATGTTGCGGAAGCCGTAGAAGTCGCCGTGGATGCCGTTGCTGTGCTTGGCGTCGAAGCGGGGCGACACCTCCTTGATTTCCTGCAGGCAGATGGTCTTGTAGAACACGCCCGCCCAGCCGTCATCGAAGCCACGGGCCACCATCTCGTAGTTGGTGCATACCGCCGAAGAGGCGAGGAAGAACGGGTTCTCGCACGGGATGCCGCAGAACGTAATCCGCAGGTCAGGGTACGGGCCGTCGGCCACGTCGTCGGGGCTGATGCTGCGCACCATCTCCTTTATGCGGACGGGGCCGCCCGGATGGATGCAAGCTTGCTCCGCCCGCTCCAGGTCGGCGTCGGTGCAGTTCTTCACCCAGCGCAGTGCGGGCTTGTGGTTGTCGAAACGGATGGCGCGGATGGCCCGTGCCGGGTCGCCCGTGGCGCAGGCCTTGGTGCAAGGAGCATCCTGGCACAACAGGCAGCGGCTGGCTTCTTCATAGATATTCAATTTCATAGCCTGCTTCATTTTTATATTCTATAAGTCAAAGAACGCGTTGAGCAAGCTCTGCTTTTATTCTCACTTAATCACGATCTTTTTTCCGCCGTGGATATAGATGCCTTTGGCCGTGGGCCGATGGTTGAGATTCTGTCCGCTGGTGGTATAATAGCTGTCAACAAAGCCAGGTCTTGCGACTTGGCTGTCGATGCCGGTGACGACATCGCCGGCAGGATGGTTGGTGAGAAGGTAGAGCTGTGCGCCGTAGAACGGATTGCAGGTGCCGAAATAGAGGCCCTCGTCGGTGGCGAGAAACGACGGACAGCCGTAGTTGTACTTGTCGCCCATGCCGTCGGTGGTGATGGTCTCGAAGGTTTCACCGTCGGTGGTACGGTAGAGGTCGAAGCCCCATTCGCTGTTTCTGACGATGTTGTTGATGTAGAGGTATTTCTTGGCGCCCTCCACGTCAATCCTGTCGGCCAGATCCTCGACGTGCTCTTTCGCTTTCTTCAGTGCCTCTATGAGCAGTTTGTCGAGCAGCGTGTCGCCGTCCATGGCGTCCAGTCTGGCCTGTATGAGGATTTTCAGGGTCTCTACGAGTGTGCCAATCTTCTCTGCCAGTTCAGCCTCGGTCTCGCCGTCGGCGGGCTGCAGGATAGCGAGCAGTCCTTTCAGCGTCTCCAACTTCGTCTGCAGTTCATCATTGACGTTGTCGGCCTTCACCCTTGCAAGGATGCTGATGGCGCTGGCCAGGTACTGCACCTTCGTCTGCAACTCTTCGGCACTCATGTTGATAAGGCTGCCGTTAGTCATCTGCGTCAGGTAGCCGTAGAAGATGCCGGCGTCCATGGTGGCGATGTACAGTTGCCCGTCGTATTCGCCCATGCGCCAGACGTACTCATTGGTGGTGCCCTCCATGAGCCGCGTGAACCCACGGCACTCCTCAAAGCGTCCGGTCTCGTCGTCCAGTCGCCATATCTTCTGCGGGTTGTGCAGCGTGTTGTATATGTATTCCAGGTAGTCGTTGGCCTTCACGTTCTGCCCGCCAAGTTTCTGCATAATGCCGGCGAAAGCCGCCGCCTCGCCGCCGAAGGAATGGTCGAAATTGTAGGCATAGAGCCTGCCCTGGTATTCAAACACGGAGCCTATCAGCGAGCGCATAGTGCCAGGTTCGCCACCCGCGACGCTGCTCAGGCCGGGGTTGTTCTTGCCGTTGTTCAGTCCGGCCACCTCTTCCCAGTACCATCCGTAGTCGTTGGCCTGCTCGCCCTCGGCGGCGGGATGGCCGCGCCAGATAACGAAGCCCGCCGTGCTCGGTGCGGTGGCATAGATGTAGCCGGTGTGTGATGCCAGTTCCCAGATTGGGCTGCCGGCCCATGACGACATGATGTTGTCGTAGGGCAGGTCGCCGAAGTCGCGGTAGTCGGCCACGCGCTCCCACACCGTGTCGTCATCGGCCGACTGGCGCAGCACGGCCATGTAGGTCGGTGTGCCTTTACCCGAAAAGAATAACTCCATCATCTCCTCGATGGTCAATTCCCGCTCCTCCACACCGGCGAAGAACAGGTGGTCGTCGTAGACGCAGTTGGCTCTCAGCGATACCGAGCCGTGCGTGGTGAACACCTTCGTGAACTCGCCGTCGCTGTCGAGCCTCAGAATGTATTGCTCGGTTTTGGAGTCGGCACTATAGGAGCCGAAATAGACATTATCGCCGAAGGTGACTGCCGAGCGGAAATAGATGCCGTCCTCAGCGGTGTACACCACGCGGAACTCGCCCGTCGTGCGGTTGTAACTGATGATGTTGGCCCCTTCGTTGGCATCGTTGCGCAGGATGTCGCCGTTGTCCACCGCATCGATCAGTGCCCAGAAGTCATCTATCGTCAACTGGGCATTGGTCATTTTTGCACCATACATATTCACCAGTGCGCTGGCAATGTTGCGTGCCGTGGCAATGTAGATCTCGTCGCCGCGCAGGGCCATGCGCCAGGCGTAACTGTTCTCACGGTCGCCGCCCGGCACGAGGCCGTCGGCCTGCCGCTCCCCGCAGTCGGGGTTGGAGATTCTCGTTATTGTGTAGGCAGTACCGTCCGAGGTCTGCGCTACAGCACTCATTGCGCCGCAGGTTGTCAGGGTGGCGGCGAGCACCCATAGTTTCATTGTCTGTCTCATCTTACCTATTCAATTGCTTCCTAAATTCCGCAGCACTTTAGTTTAACATTCTTTATAAGCACCTGAGCAACAA
>ERZ842401.2712-NODE-2712-length-23274-cov-6.207632_pt1 | contig 23274 bp, 24 predicted proteins | sample MGYA00521270_ERZ842401 | MGnify/ENA primary metagenome ERZ842401 (study PRJEB31892, sample SAMEA3878208) | bioreactor metagenome | biome: Moose rumen | place: Sweden | collected 2011-10 | study: EMG produced TPA metagenomics assembly of the PRJEB12797 data set...
TAGGAAGGCTGTTGGATAGCGAGGAGCTTCGCCAGCGGATGGGTGAAGACGGCTACAAGAAGTTGAAAGAGAAGTTTACCGAGGAGAAATTCGAGGCAAACCTGCTTCAAATCGTGAACGAGATTTGTGCATCTGGGGGGGGCAGAATTAGTGTAGAGTTTAGAGAGAATGTATCGGCTGATCATAATATTTGACCCCTCGATACAAAAAGGGGGTGACCACCAGCCTTTCGACTTTTTAGTCCACCCCTTATTCTTACCGAGAATCTCGAAGGAATCAGAATGCGTATCTGAGACCAAGAGCAAGACTCTGCCAACCGAAACCAGTTGCAGGGATAAGATTGAACATCGGCCTCCAGTCGAGAGAAATTTGAAGCGGAATAGCATCGAAGAAATACTCAAGACCGACCTGCGCTCCAGCGCCAAGGCCAATAGCTCCGTTGGACTCTGAGTTTGCGCTCACAAGCCAAATGTCAGCGGCAGGACCGGCATACAGACCGAAAGGTCCGAGGTTGGTAAGGCTGAAATCATACGCCGCCGCGGCATTGATTGAACCGACTGTCCAACCGAGGTCAACCTCGAGGAAGCTGGCGCTGCCAAGACCATGCTGATAAGAGAGCTCTCCACCGTAACCGGCGCGGACACCGAGTGCCCTGGGCTGAGCAGAAGCCACTACTGCAAATGCGAAAAGGGACGCAATGATAACAAGTGTCTTTTTCATAACGATAAAGGTTTTAATAATGCACAAATATAATAAAAAAATTTATTTCACCATCCCACTGAATCCCATGAATGCCATAGCAAGGATTCCGACGGTAATAAGAGCTACGGGAACGCCCTTGAAAGCCTTAGGGACATCATTCATTGAGAGATGTTCCCTAATGCCTGCGAAGATAACCATCGCGAGGCCATAACCGATAGATGTCGCGAACGCATACACCAAAGACTCACCAAGGTTGAGCATATGAGCCGCCTGACCGAAAGTAAACTCCTTTGTGACAACATTGATGGCAACGCCAAGAACGGCGCAGTTGGTTGTAATGAGGGGAAGGAAAATACCAAGGGCCTGATAGAGAGACGGACTTATTTTCTTGAGCACGATCTCCACCATCTGCACAAGAGCCGCTATGACTAGGATGAAAGCTATAGTCTGGAGGAACTCGAGATTGAATGGAAGGAGAAGGTACTTGTTGATGAGATATGTAACAAGCGTAGCAAGGGTAATAACGAAGCAGACTGCCCCTGACATGCCGGTAGCGGTCGAAAGCTTGTTGGAGACCCCCAGGAACGGGCAGATACCGAGGAACTGCGCAAGGACGATATTATTGACGAATATCGCTGAAATAATTATGAGAAAGTACTCCATACCTACTTGTTCTTATTTGCAATCTTGTTGAAAAGTACCATAAGATATCCGAGGCAGATAAATGCGCCCGGTGCGAGGACAAATGCCAGCATGCCGTCATGACCGCCGAGGAAATTCCATCCGAAGATCGAACCGCTTCCCAGAATCTCCCTGACGAGGCCTAGGACTGTTAGGGAGCAGGTGAAACCAAGCCCAACACCGAGACCATCACAAGCCGAATCAAGCACCCCGTTTTTGGAAGCGAATGCCTCTGCACGACCAAGGACTATACAGTTCACGACAATGAGCGGGATGAAGAGGCCGAGAGTCTCATACATTGCAGGAGTGTAAGCCTGCATGAGGAACTGGAGGAGAGTCACAAATGTCGCAATAACGACGATGTAGACTGGAATATGTACCTTATCAGGGACATACGGAGCAAGGGCAGAAATTGCCATATTGGAAAGGACGAGGACGAATAGGGTCGCAAGTCCCATGCTCATACCATTGATTGCCGATGTCGTCGTCGCCAGGGTCGGACACATTCCGAGCAGAAGGACAAATGTCGGGTTATTCTTGATGAACCCATTCGTAATAAGTTTCAGTCTGTTACTCATTGCTTGTTTCCTCCTTTGTTGTTGAGGCTCCTGTCGTTGCATCAGGGTTTTCGCCCGTAATCACAGAAACAGCCGCGAGGGCGTTCTGGACAGCGAGAGTATAAGCCCTGGATGTGATTGTAGAAGCAGTGATTGCATCGATGTCTCCATTATCCTGCTTTACCTTTAGAATCTTATCGGAAGGATTAAGGCCTTTCCACTGAGACATGAATTTTTCGTCGGTCGAGCACTTCGCTCCTAGGCCGGGGGTCTCTGAATGGGACAGAACGGAAGTGTTGTAGACTACCCCGTCAGCTGTAATGCCGACTATCAGTGACAAAGGACCTCCAAAACCTGAAGTAGCAATTTCTACAGCGTAACCCACTGTCTCCGTGCCCTTCTTTGCAAGGTAGTAATTGAACTCCTTTCCTCCCACAGAAACGGTCTCATAAGAAGTAGCATCGAACTCCGGAAGGACAGCACCGATTGCCTTAGCGGTTTTTGCCTCGGCAGCCTTGTCAATTGGAGCCTTCGTTAGGGCATATGCCCCGCCAAGGATGGCCGAGCAGAAAAGACAGGTCAGTGTAAGGACCAGAGTCATATTCTTTAGATTGGATTGTACAGCCATAGCCTATTTCCTCCCGAATTTTTTCTGTTTGAACGCCATATTGATGAGCGGGACAAACGCATTCATAATAAGGATAGCGAAAGAAACGCCCTCCGGGTATGAGCCGAAATAACGGATCATGACCGTCAGGAAACCAATCCCGACTCCAAAGATGACTCCACCCCAGTTGCTCATAGGAGAAGTTACATAATCGGTAGCCATGAAGCAGGCTCCGAGGATGAGACCTCCGGTGAGAAGGTTGAACAGAGGATCGGTGAACCTCTGAGGATTGATTCCCCAGAAAATAAGGGATGTAAGAGCGACTGTCGCGAAAATAGACAGGGTTATCCAAGGTTTGATGACCCTGCGGCAGAGAAGGTAGACAAAACCAGCCAGCAGCGCAAGAGCGCAGACCTCACCGGCCGACCCTCCGAGATTGGCAAAGAGCATATCGGCATAGCTGTATCCCTTAGAAACCATAATATCTTGGACTGAGCTTCCTTGGAGAATGCCTTCCTTGATGGCGCCGAGCGGAGTCGGACCGGAAATGGCATCGATTCCGAAAAGACCCTGAGGCTGCTCCCAATGGGTCATATACGTCGGAAAAGACACCAGAAGGAAGACTCGTCCGGCAATCGCCGGGTTGAAGATATTCTGGCCTATGCCTCCGAAGGTCATCTTAGCTACGGCTATCGCGAAAACAGCACCAATGAAAACCACCCACCACGGGGTGGTATATGGCACGTTCAGAGCGAGAAGGATACCTGTAACCACCGCGGACATGTCACAGATAGTTGATGGCTTCTTCATCATGAACCTCGTAATCACATACTCGAGCAGCACGCAAGATGCCACGCTCATAGCAAGCACGAGAAGCTCTTTCCATCCGTAGAACACAACTGAGCAGATCACTGCAGGAAGGAGCGCTATGATGACATCTGTCATCAGCGACCTTGTGGAAACCTTTGCATGGATATGCGGAGAAGGTGAAACTGTTAACTTGCTCATATACTGTTACTTTTTAGCGGCTTCAGCAGCTGCCTTTGCGGCAGCGGCACGGGCGCGGATGACTTTCATCACGTCGGCCTTGGCCATTCGGATCATATCAAGCAAAGGAATATTTGCGGGGCAGCTATAAAGGCAGCAACCGCATTCGATGCAGTCCTGGACTGCGTTCTTCTCGAGCGCATCGAGATTGTCAGCCCGATAAAGCTTATTGAGAAGGAATGGCTCTAGTCCCATAGGACAGGCATCGGCACAGCGTCCGCAGCGGATGCAAGCGGATGCTTCCTTGCGAGCGGTCTGCTCTGCCGTAAGGAACAAAAGCGCGGACGTTCCCTTGAGAGTGGCAGCCTCGAGATTAGCTATGGCTTTTCCCATCATAGGGCCGCCACTGATGATCTTCGATGCATTCTCCGGAACTCCTCCGAGATAATCAATAATATAATTCAGAGGTGTTCCTACCCTCACAAGAAGATTGGCCTGTTTAGGGAAGCACTCCCCTGTCACTGTCACAGAATTATCTATAATGGGTTTGTTCTTCTGGACGGCATCATAAACGGCCAGAGCGGTAGCAACGTTCTGGACGACGGCACCGACGCTGATAGGAAGACCTCCGGAGCCAACCTGACGATGCATTACAGCATCGATGAGCTGTTTTTCTCCGCCCTGCGGATAACGCTTCTTCAGGCTCATCACGGATATGCCGTCAAAATTAGGAGAGACCTTCTTTAGGCTGGCAATTACATTATTGATATGCTCGATAGCCTCAGGCTTATTTTCCTCAATACCTATCGTGCAAGGTACTCCGCCGAGGACCTGCTTGATAAGGGCAGCTCCTATGACAACCTGCTCACCCTTTTCGAGAAGAGTGCGAAAGTCGGAAGTCAGATAAGGTTCGCACTCGCAGCCGTTGATAATCAGCATCTCGCATTTGCTCCCGGGAGGAGGAGAGAGTTTGACATGGGTTGGGAAGGTTGCTCCACCGAGACCGACAACTCCTCCGAGGCGGATCTTCTCAAGGATTGCCTTGCTGTCATCGGGAATGTCGGTTACGAGGGTATCTGAGGTATCGATGCCCTCAAGCCACTCGTCGCCTTCAACCTTGATCTCGATGGTCATCTGGTTGTTGCCTGCGAGGTCCTTGCGGGGCCCTATTGACTTGACCGTCCCGGAGACAGAAGAATGGATAAAGGCAGAGACAAAGCCGCCGGGCTCGGCAATCGGCTGTCCGACCTTCACCTTGTCACCAACCGCTACTACCGGCTTTGCTGGAGCACCGATATGCTGGGCAACAGAAATATACACTGTCGGAGGAATCGGAAGGGGCTCTATTTTGCATTCGCGGGAGATCTTACTGTCGTTAGGATGCACACCGCCTATTGAGAATGTTCTTTTTGCCATATTATTTCTCCTCCTTTACTTTGACCTCGTCATGGATTTCTTCGGCGGCCTTTGCGGCTGCAGCTTCCGCTGCTGCTTTTTCACGGGCGCGTTTCTTGCGCTCCTGGATACGGGCCTTGACCGCATCTTTGTCGAGAGGTTTAGGGAAATTGACAGAATGGATTGCTCCGGTAGGGCACATAGCCTCGCATTCGCGGCAAAGCTTGCACTTGGCCGGATCGATATAGGCAATATTGTTTTCTACAACAATGGCATCATGAGTACAAGTCTTGGCGCAGATTCCACAGCCGATGCACGCAGAAGAGCATGCCTTTTTGGCAGCAGGTCCTTTATCCTGGTTGCGGCATGAGACATACATCCTCATTCCGCGGGGTCCTTTAGGCCTGAGCTCGATAAGAGACTTCGGGCAAGCTTTAGTGCAAGCTCCGCAGGAGGTGCAGAACTGCTCATTCACGATAGGAAGACCGGTGGAGGGATCCATGGAAAGCGCACCAAACTGGCATGCAGACACGCAGTCACCGCATCCGAGACATCCGAAAGAGCACCCGGTATCCCCGCTATAAAGCGCTGCTTTCACCTTGCACGAAGGATAGCCCTCATAGTCGTTGATTTTCGGACGGGCATCACGAGTGCCGTTGCAACGAACCACAGCCACCATCGGAGCTTTTTCTTTCACCTCGTAACCGAGGATGGACGCCACTTTAGCCATGACTTCATTGCCTCCGACAGGACAGTAGTTGTTGTCCAGATTTGGAGCTTTCACCGCGGCCTCCGCAAAAGCGCGACAGCCGGCGAATCCGCAACCTCCGCAGTTTGCACCCGGCATCGCCTTCTCGACCTCGTCTATCCTCGGATCCTCTACTACCTTGAACTTCTCAGCAACAAGATAGAGGACGATAGCGAGCACGAGACCGAGCACGGTGATTATCGCAATAGTCCAGATAATTGTTTGTGACATTTTATTTGAAGATTGATTACTTTTTTATCGTAAAGATATATTCATTCTCGAGCCTTGCCCGAAACAGCCATACAATAAAATAATACAAGGCCACTACGCCAATCCCTATCAAGGCTGAAAAAAGTTCCCCTATATTCAATTTCATTGAAATAAGTATAGCCACCATGAGAAGAATGACCGGGATGACATAAGCAATCCAGACAGCTTTCAAACCCATTGATGACTCAAAGGCAATCTCGACTTCATCCCCGACGGAATAGGAGGAGTAAGCGCTTGTAGGCACTTCAACGACCTTTTCCTTGTATTCAGACATCCCGCAAAGCCCGGCCGCGTGACAGGAAGAGCAGGCGGAGTAGGAGAGAATCTCCACTGCCGTTGTCTGTGGAGTAACAGATATTACCTTACCTTTATGGGAGATTGACTCTTTAGCCATGGCCTAGAACGGTTCGTTATCAAAACCAGACTCGTCAAAATCGCTGTTCATCCTGCTTTCCGTAGGCATCGAGACCGCCTGCATCGGCAAGGAATCTTTCAACTCGACAAAGCGGACTCTTTCGCTCTTGAAGAGCATCTGAATATCCTTGGTTTCGCCGTTTCTGTGCTTTGCAATAATTATGTATGTCTTCTCCCGATCCTCAGGATTCTCGGACATTCCGACGTAGTCCGGACGGTGGATAAAGATGACAAGGTCGGCATCCTGCTCGATAGATCCGGATTCTCGAAGGTCGCTCAGTTGAGGTTTTCCGGTCGCTCCTGCCCTTTGGACAGAGTTTCTGGAAAGCTGAGAAAGCGCAATAATCGGAATGTCCAGTTCCTTGGCCGTAGCCTTGAGCGTGCGGGAAATATAAGCAACCTCCTGCTCTCGATTTGATTTAAGCTCCACCGGACCCTGCATGAGTTGTAGATAGTCGACGACAATGAGCCTCACGCCTTTCTGGTTGACAAGTCTTTTAGCTTTTGTACGGAACTCCATTACCGGCATGCCTGGGGTATCGTCTATGTAGAGAGGTGCTTTGGAAAGATTCCGCAATGTGTCCTCAAGCTGGATCCATTCATAATTTTCCAGACGGGCTCCTCCCCTGATTTTATCGGCGGGAAGACCGGATTCCGAGGTCATAAGACGCTTGACGAGTTGTTTTGCTGACATCTCAAGCGAGAAAAACGCCACAGGCATATTGTGCTCCACAGCTGCATTTCTCGCAATATTAAGGGCAAAGGCCGTCTTACCGACGGAAGGACGTGCGGCAAGTATGACAAGGTCAGAAGCTTGCCAACCCTGGGTCACTTCGTCAATAGAGACATACCCGCTTGGTACGCCCGAGAGGCCAACTGTAGTCTGACTCTTCTGGATATCATCCATCGCAGCATTGATAAGAGAGCCTATCTCCTGGACATCCCTCCTCACGCTATTCTTGATGGCATCATAGACTTTACTCTGGGCACCGTCGATAAGTTCGTCGACATTGGTGGAATCATCATAAGACTGCCTGAGAATCTCCAAAGAGGCTTTGATGAGGTCTCTCTGAATAGTCTTCTGCTTGAGAATCTTGATGTAATACTCGATATGGGCAGCAGCACCTATCTTTTGGGAAAGATTGGCAAGGGCTACGGGGCCTCCGATAATCTCCAGATTACCATAAGAGCGGAGCCTCTCGCTGACGGTTATAAGATCCACCGCCGTGTGCTCTTTGACGAGATCGGCGATAGACTCGAATATCATCCTGTGTTTCGGGTCATAGAAACAATCGGGAGTGAGTTCACCGACCGCATCATCGATTATCGACGGCTCAACCAGAAGTGCTCCCAGAACAGCCTCTTCCACATCAAGGGCCTGTGGTGGCTTGTTGCCAATTTCCAGCCCTAGAGTGTCGAGATTGACTGCCTGATCCTTCTTCCGTGTAGTTCTTTTAGGAGTTTCAGGCATATCAAGGATAATTAATCAAATTTAGGATTGATAATGATTCGTCCGCAATGCTCGCAGATGATAAGCTTCTTATTTGAAGCGATCTCTATCAGGCGCTGGGGAGTTATAGTATTGAAACAACCTCCGCAGGCATTGGTGTTGTAGACACCGACAACGGCGAGATGGTTGTGGACACTTGAGCGGATACGGTTGTATGCGCTCATCGTACGCTCATCGATCTTGGCCGCGCACTCATCCCTTTTAGCCTGAAGCTCAGCTTCTTCCTTTGCAGTAGACTCTACGATGACGGCGAGTTCATCTTTCTTGGCTTTGAGATCCTCGGTCCTGATTGCAATATGGTCCTTGATATCTTCGATATCGGCTTTGCGGGCTGCAATCTCATACTTAATCTCATTGATGTTCTTCTCCGCAATCTGACGGACAAGCTCCTGATTCTCAATTTCTTTATTGAGAGAATCATACTCACGGCTGTTGGTTATCGATTCGAGCTGCTTCTGGTATTTCTCAATAGCATTCTCGCAGTCGACTATATCTTGCTTCCTCTGCCCGATATTTCTCGTAAACTCATCAATCTCGGCAGTGACTGAAGCCAGATCAGCCTTGAGGGATGATAGCTCTTCTTCGAGAGCTGAGACTTCCTCGGGCAGCTCGCCACGGAGCTGGAATATCTTATCCAACTCTGAATCTGCCTTCTGGAGGTCATAAAGAGTCTTCAGTTTCTCCTCAACGCTGAGGTCGGAATCCGCGAAATTCTTCTGCAGCGATACGAAAGTTTCCCTCTGGTCGATAGGGGTCTCGACTTTTTTGGTCTTTTTAACAGTTGCCATATATGGTATGTATAAATTTATAATTCTCAGCAGTAGCGGACGGGATTTTCCATACGTTCGCTTACGCGAACTGCAAAGTTAGGAAATTTTTTCCTTATCACGGAAAATAAAATCCCAGTAATGTCGATTTCACTCTCAAAATGGCCTATATCCATTATCATCAGGCCGTCCGGAGTAAAAAAGTTGTGGTAGGAGATGTCTCCGGAAAGGTACATCTGGGCTCCGGCAGCGAGGGCGTCGGATATCATGTCAGAACCGGCTCCTCCGCACATGGCAATCCTTGATATCATGCCGGCCACCGGCCTTGACACTCTTGCAACTTGAAGTGAAAACACCCTTTTGACTAACGCTACCGCCTCTTCCGGGGTCATCGGGGATGGGAGATCGCCAACCGCACCAAGGCCAACGCCCCCCTCTTCGGGGACAAGAATCTCAACGTTCCTCAGGCCAAGCCTTTTTGCCATAGCCCCGCTAACGCCTTCCATAACCTTGTCCGCTGTCGTATGAGCAGCATAAACGGCCACTCCTGCAGAAACCGCCTTAATAACGGCAAGACCCACAGGATCATCTTTCCTTATCCTCTTAAGTCCTCTAAAAATTAGAGGGTGATGTGTAACCACCATGTCCGCCCCCGCTGCTACCGCCTCGTCAATCAACTCCGGTGTGCAGTCGAAGCCGACAAGGACCCCGTGCACCTCATCGTCGGGGATCCCTATGAGAAGACCGCTGTTATCCCATTTTTCTTGAATGCCGACAGGGGCGAATTCTTCAATTGCCGAAGTTATATCAGAGACTCTCATAACGCCTTTTTCACCTCCACGAGCTGCCTACGGATCTCTTTCAGACTGTCAATCGCCTTTGTCTTGCTGTCCACGGTGCGTCTTGACTCTCGCAGAGCCTTGGCTGCTCCTTCAAGTGTCAATCCGTTGCCCTTGACAAGAAGGTGGATCTGCTTGAGAGTTTCCACATCGTCAGCTGTAAACTTGCGGTTACCTTTTGCATTTCTTTCCGGCTTGATGAATGTCGGGAAAGAATTTGACCAGAAACGAACAAGCGAGGTACTCTCTCCGAGTATTTCAGCGACTTCGCCGATTGAGTAAAACATCTTTTCCATATATCTTTAATCCAATGATTGTCCGGTACTTACGGACATGAATAACATATTTGCATATTCGTCGGGAGAAATTGACGCAAAAAGGAAATTAACAGGGTCAAGGACCTCGCCGTCACGAAGGATTTCATAATGGAGGTGGGGCGCAAAAGAGCCTCTGGAAATACCCACATATCCTATTTTCCGGCCAGCCTTGACCTTCATCCCTCTGGAAACAGGAATATTGTCGTCAAGAAGTGCATACCTTGACACATAAGAATTGCCATGGTCAATTTCGACTATATTCCCAAGACCTGCGGAAGAACGGATTACATTGCTGACAACTCCATCTGAGGCTGCATATACCGCCTCTCCCTGACGCGCGACAAGGTCGATCCCGTCATGAAGAACCTCCACTTTCATAAGAGGATTCATCTTGTCCCCTATCGAAGCACCTGTCCTCGAATAGGACATATTCTCAAGAGGAAGTCTAAGGGGAGGAATTGAGTCGCGTCTGTCGCAGAGAGCATCGAAGATTGTCTTGAAATCGTCATCCACATTGTCCGCCATCCTCATGACACTACTAATTTTGGAGGAGGAATAATTCAAGAAAAACTCCTCAGAGAGGGAGTCACTCGACACAATTGCATCTGCCGCCGTAATCGGGTCTATAGTAGGTGCTTCTGTATTGAAAAGTCCCATATAAATCCTATTGTCTCTCTCTTGAAGACCGGAAGCCACTGCTGAGAGAAGCTTTTCTCTCGACTCTAATTCCGGATACATTTTTTCATACAACCTATTTTCTGTCCGAAGCTTCTTTTCCTCGTCGGTATTGAAAATAAAAGCAAAGAAAATAAATAGTATGAATGAAAGAGCTATGGATTCAATAATCATCCTTTTCATCTTTCCGCCCCTCCCGATGCGACATATGTAAATTTGGCATACTCTTCAGGCGGAATACTGAGGTCCATAAAACCATACGGGTTGATAGGCTGATCCTGATAGATTATTTCATAATGGAGATGGGGACCCGTGGTCCTTCCGGAATTACCAGTTGTTCCTATCCTCTGTCCCCTCCTGACCGACATTCCCTCATAGACTTCCATAGACTCCAAGTGGGCATATCTGGTTTTGTAGCCGAAGCCGTGATTTATCATAATGCAGTTGCCATAACCGAAGAATTCATTGCTGGCGACCTCCACAGTGCCGTCTCCGGTTGCATACACAGGATTTCCGGGTTTGCAGGCAAAGTCCATCCCGGAGTGGAGCTTCTGGAACCCTTCAATCGGGTCGCTCCTATAACCAAAAGGACTGGAGAGATTGTATGTCTTCGTATCGGTGGAAATCGGACATATTGCCGGGATGTGCGATGCTCTGTCCCCAGCAAGAATGGACATCTTGTCTATCTCATCATAGGATTTGCTCTGGACATATGCCATCTTTTCGAGTCCGTCTATCCGGAGGGTTGTCTTCATCAAGGGACTGCTCTTCTCGATACCTTCGAATTCCTCATACCGGTTAGTCCCTCCAAGGCCGGAATACCTCACTCCGGAGGGTATGGTATCCATGCCGAAAACAGACCTGTAGATGCCGTCATCCCTCATTTGAAGGTCTCCGAGGACCTTCTCGCACGCATCCAGACGAATTGAAAGGTGCTCCATCCTGGATCGCCAGGCAGCATTTTCATTCCTTAGGATAGCCGTTTTCGGGAGAGCGAAGCCGAAAACATGGATATATAGCCACAGATACAAGAATAGTAGCAAAATCGCAAAAACCACCACTCCGACAGCTCTGACGAAACGGTGATGGGACAATTTGATGGGCCCTGACTTAGCCATATATATGCAAATATACTCTTTTTTCGAGAAAAAAGTTGTAATTTTGCCGTTCATACATAATTTATACCAATAAAAGAAGCAGTGTATTATGACATCCAAGGAGATTAGACAGAAATATCTGGAATTCTTCGCTTCGAAAGGACACACGGTTGTACCTTCAGCCCCTATGGTAATCAAGAACGATCCGACGCTGATGTTTACCAACGCCGGAATGAATCAGTTCAAAGACATATTCCTGGGCAATTCCGCCCCAAAGTTCCCCCGCGCAACAGACTCACAGAAGTGCCTCAGGGTCAGCGGAAAGCACAATGACTTGGAAGCCGTCGGACACGACGGAAGACACCACACCATGTTTGAGATGCTCGGAAACTGGAGTTTTGGAGACTACTTCAAAACGGAGGCAATCGACTGGGCCTGGGAGCTCCTCACCGAGGTCTACAAAATTGACAAGACCAAACTTTATGCTACGGTTTTCGAAGGGTCCGCCGAGGATGGGACTACTCTGGATGAGGAAGCGAGACAAGCCTGGCTCAAGCACCTTCCGTCCGACCATGTCCTGACCGGCAACAAACATGACAATTTCTGGGAAATGGGCGATACAGGTCCCTGCGGCCCTTGTTCCGAGATTCATATCGACCTTCGTAGCGACCAGGAAATCGCGAAGGTCCCCGGGCGCGACCTTGTGAATACCGACAATGACGATGTCATTGAAATATGGAACCTCGTATTCATGCAGTACAACCGCAAGGCAGATGGCCATCTCGAGCCGCTCCCGATGAAAAGCATCGATACCGGTATGGGGTTCGAGCGCCTTTGCATGATTCTCCAAGACAAGAAGAGCAACTATGAGACCGACGTATTCAGCGGCTCAATCGCCAAGGTTGAAGAGTTTTCCGGACATAAGTATTCGGAGGGCGGAAATGTCGAGGTGGCAATGAGGGTTATCGCCGACCATCTCCGCGCTATTGCTTTCTCAATTGCGGACGGACAGCTTCCTTCCAACGTCAAAGCCGGATACGTCATCAGGAGAATTCTCCGCCGCGCCGTCCGGTACGGCTACACCTTCCTCGGATTTAACGAACCTTTCCTCTGCCGCCTCATCCCGCAGCTTGTCGAAGACATGGGACAGGCATATCCGGAAATAGCCGCTCAACAGAAGCTCATCGAGAGCGTTATCCGCGAAGAGGAGAATGCCTTCCTCCGTACCCTCGACAGAGGTATCAGGATGATGGACGACTATATGGCCAAATGCGCTGATACCAAGGTTATTCCGGGAGTTGACGCCTTTATCCTCTACGACACTTACGGCTTCCCCGTTGACCTAACGGAACTCATCGCTACGGAGAATGGCTATACCGTCGATATAGACGGGTTCAACGTCGAACTCGCCAAGCAGAAGGAGAGGGCCCGTAACGCCACCGCAAACGAATTCGGCGACTGGGTGGTCTTCTCGGAAGGCGAAGAAGTAGAATTCATCGGCTACGACACTCTACAGTACGATGGGGCCACTCTTCTTAAACAAAGAACGGTCAAAGCCAAGAACAAAACCTTGTTCCAGCTCGTTTTCGACCGCACTCCCTTCTATGCTGAGATGGGAGGACAGGTCGGCGATACCGGATGGATCGTTGGAGAAGATGGAGAGAAGATAGCTATCCTCAACACCATCAAGGAGAACAACCTTACTATCCATCTCGCTGAGAGAATTCCCTCGGACTGCTCACAGACATTCTCCCTTCATGTCGATACAGAAAGAAGGACCCGGATTGCGGCAAACCATACTGCAACCCACCTTCTCGACGAGGCCCTCAGGGAGATTCTCGGCACCCATGTGGAGCAGAAAGGATCATTTGTCTGCCCGGACTATTTCCGCTTTGATTTCTCTCATTTCTCGAAAGTCACAGACGAAGAACTTTCCCTTGCCGAGAAGAGGGTCAATGAGCTCATCCGCGCGGACTATCCGCTCTGCGAAAAACGGGACGCGACCATGGATGAAGCTAAACAGATGGGAGCAATCGCCCTCTTCGGAGAAAAATACGGAGACTCCGTAAGAGTTGTCAAATTCGGCCCTTCCATCGAGCTTTGCGGCGGAACCCATGCTTCCTCGACTGGGCGCATCGGCTTTTTCAAGATTACTTCTGAAAGTGCAATTGCGGCAGGTGTAAGAAGGATAGAAGCAGTCTCAGGGCCCGCGGCCGAAGCTTATGTAAATGCCCTCGAAGGCACCCTTAAATCAGCAAGACTATTTTTCAACAATGTCCCTGATCTGTCGGGAGCCATCAAAAAAATGCTGGACGAAAACACCGAATTCAAGAAGCAGATAGAAGAAGCAACAAAAGAAAAAGCGAGCAGAATTGCCAGTGAACTCGCTTCAAAAGCCAAAGAGATCAATGGTATGAAAGTTGCCCTCATGACCATGTCAGTCAATCCTGCTCTGGCACGTTCTGCCGCAGCTATTCTCCAGAAGGAGGCAAGCAACCTCATTCTTGCAGGAGCATTCGAATTCGAAGGCAAGCCTAATCTTCTCCTCATGTACTCTTCAGACCTCGTAGCAAAGGGCAAGAATGCAGGGAAAGATATTCGCGAAGCGGCAAAGGCCATTCAGGGAGGAGGAGGCGGACAGCCCTCTCTCGCGACAGCCGGAGGAAGGGACTGCAGCGGCCTGAAAGAGGCCCTCGATACCCTCGTTGACCTGGCAACCGCATAACTATCACCTTCCATGGGGGATGAAAAAGCTAGATAAGTTCATAATACAATCATTCGTAGGGCCGTTTATTGCGATCCTACTGATTGTTATTTTCATCCTCGCGATGCAGTTCTTATGGGTCTACATTGATGAGCTCGTGGGCCGCGGTCTGTCGTTCGGGGTTATCATGGAATTCATGTTCTGGGGCGTCTGTTCTCAGGCGCTCCCCCTTTCCCTTCCTCTTGCAACCCTCCTGGCTTCGATGATGACCCTTGGACAGATGAGCGAGAACAGCGAGCTTGTCGCTCTCAAGGCTTCCGGCATTTCTCTCACGAGGATAATGGTGCCTCTGATGGTCTGCAGCGCCCTCATCTGTGTCGGTACATTTTATGTTGTCAACGACCTCTCTCCCTATGCCACGAATAAGATTTACACTTTGAGGGACGATATCGGAAGGACTAAATCGGAGATTAAGATACCTATAGGCACATTCTATGACGGCATCGACGGATATATCCTCAGGATCGATGACAGGAATGATGAAACGGGGATGATGAAAGGGGTGATGGTCTATGACCACACTGGGAACAAGGGCAACACAAGCATCTCCATTGCCGATTCCGGCATCATGAGAATGTCAAAGGCTAAGGATTATCTGACATTCCATCTATACAACGGCTACAACTATCAGGAGACCAACACAAAGAAATACAGGGATACAACCCTGGCTCTCAGAAAGATTCATTTCTCATCGCAGGAGATGATTATACCCCTTGCCAACTACGCATTACAGAAATCTGACGAAGCCAGATTCAGCGACCAGGTCCGCTCCATGAACCTCGATGAACTTCTCCACTGCCATGATTCCCTTCAGGCACTTTCCGATTCCGCTCTTGTCAGACATCTAGCAGACTTCTCCAACTATGCGACGGTAATATACCGCAAGCAGCTCGACACAACATGGAATCAGAAGGGGATGGCAAAAATCGACATCCCAAAGGACTTGCCATGGAAAAGTCTCGCGGAGGAGAGGGACGCCTACTCAGCGGCTGCTTCAAATGCAAGGCAGATGGAAAGCACAATGAACAATTATAACTTCGAGTCCTACGAGTACAACTTTACCCTGAGAAGGGCCAATGTCGAGATATGGAGAAAGTTCTCTCAGGCGCTCGCCTGCCTTATTATGTTCTTTATTGGAGCACCTCTTGGGGCTTTGATCCGGAAAGGAGGACTCGGTACTGCCGCTATCGTCTCCGTCCTCTTCTTCGTATTGTACTGGGTAATAGATATTTCCGGAGTCAAGCTGGCAAGAGACGGGGCCGCCACGGCATTCATTGGGACATTCGTTTCCGCATTTGTGCTCCTGCCAACAGGGTTGTATCTGACTTGGATGGCCATTCATGATTCTACTCTTCTTAGCTCAGAGGGACTCAAGCGATGGTGGAGAAAGATAAGGAGTAAAATCATGTCTCTGTTCCGAAAGACCCGGATAGTTTACATGGGGACGCCAGAGTTCGCGGTTGAACCACTCAAGGCTCTTCTTAATGCAAGATACAAAGTCGTTGGAGTTGTGACAGTCCCGGACAAACCAAGCGGAAGAGGCCAGAAAGTGAGCGAGAGCGCTGTTAAGAAATTCGCCGTTGAAAGGGGGTTGCCGGTTCTCCAGCCCGAAAAGCTCAAGGATCCTGCCTTCCTTGAGCAACTTGCTGCACTGAAAGGAGACCTCTTTGTAGTTGTTGGCTTCAGGATGCTGCCGGAAGCCGTCTGGTCAATGCCAAAACTAGGCACTTTCAATCTCCATGCCGCCCTTCTCCCTCAGTACCGCGGAGCAGCTCCTATCAACTGGGCGGTAATAAATGGTGAGACCCTTACCGGCGTTACTACGTTCATGATTGACAAGAACATTGACACCGGAGGGGTAATCCTCCGTCAGGAGAGCAGAATCTCCCATACTGATACTGCAGGAGATGTCCACGACCGACTTATGGAAATAGGTGCTGACCTTGTCGTCCAGACCGTCGAAGGACTTATCCAGGGCAATGCCGAGACCAGGGTGCAGCGTAGCTTCATTCAGGGATCAGAGCTTCTGAAACCAGCACCTAAACTCACAAAAGAACTTTGCCATATAGATTGGAGTGACACTTCCGAGAATATCTACAATCTCATTCGAGGCCTTAGTCCATACCCGACAGCTTATACCGAGCTCGTCAAGGACGGCAGCTCTGTACAACTCAAAATTTTCTTTGCTGAGAGCGACACGTCAATCCCTGTGCCTCAGGAGGCTTTGCCCGGTACTATCCTATCAGACGGAAAGAACTATCTGGCAATCAAGACCTTGGACGGAGCCCTTTCGCTTAAGGATATCCAGCTTGCAGGCAAGAAGCGAATGGATGTCAAGAGTTTCCTTCTAGGATTCCGCAATCCTGAATTATACTCGGCAAGTAAAGGCACATCTAAAGAAGAAATAGAAAAACACAAACCCGTAGAGGATGACTGATGTTGTCATAGTAGGCAATGGGGAATTCCCTCGCAAGGAGTATCCGCGGTATTTGATTAAATCTGCGGACATTGTCGTCTGCTGCGACCGTGGCGCGGAGAAGTTTATTCGCGCATCAAGATCTATTTTTGGGAGCGAGAGACTCCCTGATTTTGTCGTAGGCGACATGGACTCATTATCGCCTGCACTTCAGAAACAACTGGGAGACAGAGTGATACATATCGCCGAGCAGGACGACAACGATCAGACAAAGGCCTTTAGGTTCATCATGGAGAATATCCCGGGTGTCAGCAGTATCCGCATCTTAGGGGCGACTGGGCTTCGCGAGGACCATACTATCGGGAACCTGTCGCTTTTGATGGAATATGCCAGGACTTTTAATCTTTCCGGAATCGAAGTAGAGATGGTCTCAGACTACAGTACGGCCTTCGCGATTACAGACTCTTCCGAACTTCATGTCGGAGAAGGTCGCCGCTTCTCTATTTTCACTCCGGATAACAGCCTAAAAATCAAATCAAGAGGCTTGAAATGGCCTCTTGACGACGTCTATTTCGATAATTGGTGGAAAGCCACCCTCAACGTAGCGACAGACAATATCGTCTCTCTTTCTTTCTCTCACCCCTCAATCGCCCTCATCGTTCTTGACTAACGCCACTTTTCAGCGGGTCCCGACAAATAGGCGGCAGAGACCGAAAGTAAGAGACTTGGTCGTAACCGATGAGAATCCCGCATCCCTCATCATCTGGCAGAAGTCCTCCGGCGGAGGGAAGTTATGAACTGAGGCAGGGAGATACTTGTAGGCTGCCTTGTCACCGGAAACTTTTCCGCCTATCCACGGAAGAATATGCATGAAATAAATGTCATAGAACCACCTCAAGACCATGTTTTGAGGGACTGAAAGCTCGAGTACAACAACCTTCCCTTCGGAGCGGAGTACGCGGTAGAACTCTTTGAGACCCCTCTCCTTATGCTCGAAATTACGGATTCCGAAAGCGCATGTCACCCTGTCGAAAGTGCCGTCTTCAAAACGAAGGCATTCTCCGTCACCAACTTCTGTCGATATCCTGTCTACAACTCCCGCCGCCTCGGCTTTTTCTTCGATAAGGGCCATCATCCCTTCAGAAATATCGACCCCTACCACCACAGAACCATCAGCTGCAGCTTTTGCCGCTGCAATAGTAGAATCGCCTGTTCCGCAAGCCACATCAAGTATTTTCTGAGGGGTCCCGTCGACAATATATTTCAGCGCATGACGACGCCATAATCTGTCCACATCCAGTGACATCAGGTGGTTGAGTTTGTCATAGGATGGGGCAATGGAATCAAACATTGACCTTGTGAATTCTTTCCTCGGCATACCTAAGGCACTGGATCATAACCGCTTCCGCCCCATGGGTGGCACCTCAGGATGCGCCTCACAGCAAGATACAGGCCCTTCAGCGGTCCATATTTTCTAAAAGCCTCAAGGGCATACTGGGAGCAGGTAGGGGTGAACCGACAAGTCGGCGGCTTGAAAGGAGAAATACATACCTGATAGAATTTTATCAGGAGAACGAAAGGAAATATCAGTATATCCTTCAATATTTTCTTCCATCTACTCATTTGCCCCCTCCGAGATTTGTATCAGAGCTGCCCTCATATCGGCATAGATGGTGGAAAAAGGAAGAATCTCGCGAGAAACATACATGAAGATGACATCTGTTCCTGCTGGAAGAAGTTCTTTCTGAAGACGATAGCTCTCACGAATCCGCCTTTTAAGGAGGTTTCTCCTGACTGCCCTGCGAAAAATCTTTTTCGGTACGGAAACTACAATTCTGGAGGTCTCGCTGCCCTGAAGGTAACAGTATCGAAGGCAGGATGCATTACCGTATCTGCCCTTTTTCAGCAGCTGGGAAATCCGCATTCTGCCGCAAAGCCTCTCCTTCTTTGGGAAGGTATGAGCGGCCTCTGATGACATAAACTATTTATTTTCAGCGAGATAATTCTCAATTGCTTTCGCCACAGAAGGCGCCTCCTGGGTCGGTGCTTTCACATCTATCCTAAGTCCTGCATCCTCCATCGCCTTGACAATAGACTTGCCGTAGGAGACGAACTTCATTTCTCCCTGCTCAAACCCCGGGAAATTATCCTGAAGAGACTTGACATCGGAAGGATTGAAGAATACTACCATGTCAAAAGAGTTCAGATCCAAATCGCTGAGGTCGTTACTGACCGACTTCACAAAAACTCCTGTAGCATAAGAAAGATTCTGAGCCTCAAAAAGGCTGGTAATCGCACCAGTATTGGAAGAGTCCGATGTCGTAATAAGGAACTTTTCGCCCTTGTGCTTTGCGGTAACCAGGGCAATAACGCTGTCGGGCGTCCCCGTCCCATAGAAAATCTTGCGTTTGCGGTAGACTATATGCTTTTGGAGATACATCGCAACCGCCTCCGTCGTGCAGAAATACTTCATCGTCTCCGGGATTTTTACCCGAAGCTCCTCCGCAAGATGGAAGAAGGCGTCGATAACTTGCCTCGAAGAAAAGACAATAGCTGTATAATCGAGGATATTCAGACGCTGCGAACGGAACTCCCTTGATGTCAAAGGCTGAACAGAAAAGAACGGACGGAAAGTGAATTGGGGCCCGAATTTATCTGTTACTAACTGATATTGAGCAAGCTGTCTCGGTGCGTTCTGAGAAACGAGTATATTCTTTACTGTCATTTTCTTTCCCTCTTTTCAATACTACAACAATAGCGCTGATGCAACATAAAGTCCTGTCGGCAAAAATTCAAGCCCGCAAAGGTACAAAAAAACTGTCAATGGAGAGCAGAATGTGGACAAAATTTGAGATTTCCTCAGTATGAACACCAGATAGACAAAAGATATTTCCGCAATAATTACTGTCTTGATTGTCAAATCATTGACTCCGAGAAGATAGAGAGCGCCAAAGGTCGGCAGAACAAGCATTCCCGTTAGGATGAAAAAGGTATATGCCGCCTTCTCTGCCATGGCATAATTGTCATTGACCCTTCTGGGAGCAAAAATAACCACGAGCAACTTCCTCAAAAGGAGATAAGCGATAAAAATGACACCTATTATAAGAAGTCTCATATTGTCCCCCAACCCGCTCAGAAATGAAGGATCATATATTCTGTATATATACAGGAGCAGGATGAAAGGAATAATAAAAATGACCGCAATTATATTCCTATCCCTGCTGACACGTACGCTTCCTTCAAGATCAGAACTCCCACGGGCTCTAGTAAAGCTATCGATAAGATACGGGAGAATATGGATAAAGTTCCTGATGAAAATGATAAGAAGAAGGGTGAACAGAGAGACAAGGGCCGGCTCCATGATGGACACGGAATGAGGTGCCGTCTCCGATAGAGTCGGTACTGTCGGGAGCAGTAGCTCACCGGACCGAAAAGCTTCTTCAACAGGTACCATCAGTTTCCCCTTTTGGCATTATAACCCATTCCCTTGAGAAGGGCAACTACCTTATCGCGAAAATCCCCTTGTATAGTAATCTCTCCGTCTTTGGCCGAACCGCCGACCCCGAGTTTGGTCTTAAGGACTCTCCCAAGTTCTTTCAAGTCGTCAGACGTGCCTATGAAACCGGTTATGAGAGTAACTTGTTTACCTGAGCGATTGCGCCTGTCAATACCTACTATCAATCTCTGCTTAGACGGCTCAAGCGTCTGAGACTCAATTTCTTCTGAAGTCTCATATCTAAAATCCGGATCGGTGCTGTAGACAACGCCAAGCCTTTTTTTCCAATCGTTTTCAATCATATCAGGAAGATAATGAATCCAAGCCCGCCGAGAAGACAGAAAAGGAAGGATGAAACTACAAGAAGCGGCAGCATCGGGTCGAGGTCTTTGCCAGTCCTTGACCATACCCCCTTAAGATGCTTGATAAAAAGAGGAAGAGTAAGAACAAAGAGATAGTGCCAAGGGTCGAATATCCTTAAAAGACAATAGACAATCATACACACCCAGCCAAGGCAGATAAGGACAGTCTGATAGATTTTTGCCTTTCTCTCTCCGAGCTTGATTGCCACCGTGATCCTGTTCTCTGCATCAGTTACCATATCCCTCATATTATTGACATTCAGTACACCCATACTGAAAAAACCAATAGCTGAAGCAGGTAGAATCAGCTTCCACGAAGGAATCTCATGAGCACATACGAAATAGGCTCCAAGAACTGCGACAAGGCCAAAGAAAATAAATACATACACATCGCCCAGTCCCCTGTAACCATAAGGATTGCGACCAAGTGTATATTTCATTGCCGCGATAATAGCTCCGGCGCCGAGAAGCAGAATAAGGATAGGAGTCAGCTCGAATATCGTTCCGAACGAGACCCATGTCATTGCAAGGCCACTAATGCAGCATAGGGCCACAAAAAGGCCTATCAAGAGCTTCATCTCAGCGGTTGTCATTCCTCCCGAGTTGAGTCCGTACTGTGGTCCCAGCCTGTCGGCGGTATCCGTTCCGTGGAGTACGTCTCCAAGTTCATTTGAGAGGTTGGAGAGAATCTGAAGACAAACTGTAGTGAGCACTATAAGAACAGCGACAAGGGGCGAGACCCTAAAGTCTGCCACGGCAAGAAGGATTCCGAGCAAGACACCTCCCGTTGATAAGAGAAGTGTCCTAAGCCTCATTGATTTGACAGCAGCTTTCGTATTCATGTCAATCGAGTTTCAAAACAGCCATAAACGCGCTCTGGGGCACCTGCACTGTCCCTATCTGGCGCATCCTCTTCTTTCCTTCCTTCTGCTTTTCAAGAAGTTTCCGCTTTCGCGTTATATCACCACCATAGCATTTTGCCGTGACATCCTTTCGCACCTGCCGAACTGTCTCTCGGGCAATAATCTTTGCGCCGATTGCCGCCTGAATAGCTATATCAAACTGCTGACGGGGTATCAGATCCTTGAGTTTAAGACATATCTTCCTGCCGAATTCATAGGCATGGTCTTCATGAATCAGAGTCGACAGAGCATCGGCGGCATCTCCGTTGAGAAGGATATCGAGTTTTACAAGCCGGGCCGGCCTGAAGCCGGTCACATGGTAGTCAAATGACGCATAACCCTTAGAGATAGATTTCAACTTGTCGTAAAAGTCGAAGACAACCTCGGAGAGAGGCATGTCGTAGTTGAGCTCAACCCGGTCAGAAGTTATGTAATGCTGGCCTATGAGAGTCCCTCTCTTGTCCATGCAGAGCTTCATAATCGGGCCGTAAAAATCTGCCTTGGAGATAATCTGGGCCCGGATATATGGCTCCTCAATATGGTCTACGACCGACGGCGAAGGTAGCCCCGAAGGGTTGTGGACATCGAGCACCTCTCCCTTTGTCGTATATACCTTGTAGGAAACGTTGGGAACTGTCGTAATGACATCCATATTGAACTCCCTGAAAAGCCTTTCCTGCACAATTTCGAGATGTAAAAGGCCAAGGAAACCGCAGCGGAATCCAAATCCAAGAGCAAGGGAACTCTCCGGCTCGTAGACAAAAGAGGCATCGTTGAGCTGGAATTTTTCGAGGGTGGAGCGAAGTTCTTCGAATTTCGAAGCATCTACCGGATAAAGACCGGCAAATACCATAGGCTTGACTTCTTCAAAACCTGCAATAGCCTCTTTACAAGGTCTTTCCACATGAGTAATAGTATCTCCAACCTTCACCTCGACAGCACTCTTTATCCCCGAGATTATATACCCGACATCTCCGGTCGAAATCTGCGCGGAAGGTTTGAGCTTGAGTTTAAGAACCCCTATCTCCTCGGCCTCGTATTCTCTTCCTGTATTGAAGAATTTAACTTTATCCCCGGTACGAATAGAGCCGTTGATGACCTTGAAATAAGCAATAATGCCCCTGAAAGGATTAAAAACCGAGTCAAATATCAGGGCTTGTAGCGGAGCATCCGGGTCCCCTTGCGGGGCAGGAATCTTGTCCACAATTGCATCAAGGACAGCTTGGACCCCCTCGCCCGTCCTTGCAGATACTTTGTAAACATCTTCGGGGTCACAACCAAGGAGATCGCAAACCTGATCGGATACCAACTCGGGCTGGGCCGAATCCATATCGATTTTATTGAGGACAGGGATTATTTCAAGTCCGTGGTCGACAGCCTGATATAGATTGGAAATAGTCTGCGCCTGAATGCCCTGAGAAGCATCAACCACGAGAAGAGCCCCTTCGCAAGAGGCTATCGAGCGGGAGACTTCATAACTGAAATCCACATGGCCGGGAGTATCAATCAGGTTGAGGAGATATGTCTCCCCATTTCTCTTGTACTCCATCTGTATGGCGTGGCTTTTAATAGTTATTCCCTTTTCGCGTTCGAGATCCATATCGTCAAGGACCTGATTCTCCATCTCCCTCACATTGAGGGTCGAGGTAAGCTCCAGGAGCCTGTCCGCAAGAGTGCTTTTGCCATGGTCGATGTGGGCTATTATGCAGAAATTGCGAATATTCTTCATAAATCCGTATCCATTACAGAAGTGCAAATATAACCAATA
>ERZ842401.2713-NODE-2713-length-23261-cov-9.937473_pt1 | contig 23261 bp, 21 predicted proteins | sample MGYA00521270_ERZ842401 | MGnify/ENA primary metagenome ERZ842401 (study PRJEB31892, sample SAMEA3878208) | bioreactor metagenome | biome: Moose rumen | place: Sweden | collected 2011-10 | study: EMG produced TPA metagenomics assembly of the PRJEB12797 data set...
GGAAATAGATAACTTCGATTGTGAGCTTGCAATGGTTCCCGACGAGCATCTTCCAGTCGAAGAGTATCATTTTAGATTGAAATTGTATCTCCAATCCAATTCCAAAAAATTAGATTTTGATGTTTTAACAGAAAAGTACTATTACAATAGTGGAGTGATTTATGCAAAAGACACATTAAATGTGAGAACATTCTGGGAGCTATGGCATAAAGAATGGCTTTTGGGAGAAAAAAAAGGAGTAAAAGTGGATCAAACCTCTTTATGCAAAGCAGGCATAATGATTAAAATGCAAGTTTCAAAATTGCCAGACATTTGGAATACAATGGTATATATGAGCCCATCATTTGTAAAAGAAGCTAAAATATTACATTTTTGGCAATTTAGGAATAGATCATTCATGTATTGCGATCCTTTTTTAGGCTATGTGAGAAAACACGGTGTTGATGAGTATGTCAAGGAACGCATATTAAACCCTCTGGAATCCATGTTGCCATCAAACAATGTCTTTTATCAAGATTCATGGAGTATCAAGATTCGCTATATAAAACAAATATCATATAATCTCAAATTATATCAAAAGAAAGTCGATAGGACTTTTAAGGATTTTCCATGGAAAAGTCATGTTGAGAAAGAAGACGACATGTTCTTAAAGAAAGGGCTATTTAATGCTTTTGAACTCAAATTGTTAACAATGGGATTTTTCAAGATATTATCAGTTCTATATGTAATAAAGCGAATAATATTAATATTTATCAAGCGAGCTGATAACACAAAATATGTTTATTTCACTTAGATAAGCGTAGAAGTTTACAAGGTCGTGTTTTGCTATAATTTACTATTTGTTCAACAATATTACCGTTGTTATGATAGAACGCAATTTGTCGACTCAAACATACCAAAATTGCTACGTGCTGCCATACAAGCATGTAAAAACGCCCAAGGGATTGGATGTTTCTATAGGGGGGGGTATTGCAATGGCAGTTGGATTAAAGAGTCTGCCTTGTTTCCAAGTGCCCTGGCAGCAAGTGATTTTGATGAAGAAGAATTTGAGTATATCGATGAAGAAGTGGTGTTTATTGGATACATGTCTGATGTGTGGGGCCATGCAATAACTGATTGTTTGAAACATTTGTGGTGGTTGCGTACAGACGAGTATAAAGAAAAACATATTGGGAAAAAATTGATATATTGGGGTCCGAAGACATTATCTGGTAATTTTCTCGAATTGGTGCGCCTTGCCGGTGTTGATATTTCTAAATTGTATTATATCGATCGTAAGATTAGGTATAGAAGCGTAATTGTACCCGACCTAAGCTTTAATTATACCGAAGGATGGGCTACAAAAGAATATCTTGACACAATAGATTTGATTGTTTCAAATGTAAAAACATATGAGCGTAAAGAAAGAAAAGTTTTTTTGTCGGAGAGGGAAACACGCCGAATATATGGGATAAAAACAATCGAAAAAGTCGCACGTTCAGCAGGTTATACTGTGTATTATCCCGGTGAGCATTCTCTACAAGATCAGATATCTGTTATTCGTTCGGCGTCGCACATATTGTCATTTGAAAGCAGTGTCGGACATAATACTATTTTTTGTAATTCCAAAACAAAGGTTATAATGATTCGCAAAGCGGATTATCCCAATGTGTATCAGCAAATAATCAACGAGTTGAGGAATTTGGATTGTACCACTGTCAATTCAAGTTTAAGTGTTATGAACGACGAAAGATACCCTTATGGCGGTCCTTTTTTTGTTTATCCCAACGAACTGTTATGCAACCTGTTAATGCAGACATGTGATAAAAAATCTAAGTTGTTGAATAGTTTCCGCATACTATTTCCTTTCAAGGAATTTAGAGATTACATTGGATATAGTTCTTGGTGTAACGAAGGACTATTGGCTATAAGGCTATTAGCCAAAGAAGAACAGCTGAAAGTTTTGGCACACGAAATTGTAAGGTATAGAGAGTCGCAAATAAAGAAATTAAATGGTTTGTTGAAATTTGTACCATTGCCAAGCAATTTGAAAGAAAGAATTGTAACAAAGATAGCCAAATATAAAGTTCGACGTCTTGTGTAGAATTTAAGTATAAAAAAACATTTTGTAATGTTTCACACCCCGATTCTTCTTATTACATTCAACCGTCCGCAGCATACACAAAAGGTGTTGGAGGCTGTAATAGCTTCTAACCCAAAAGATTTGTATGTTTTCCAAGACGGGCCGCGCGAAGTGAATAGCTCAGATCAGCAGAAGTGTGCCGAAGTGCGATGTGTTGTAGAAACCATGACCAAAGGCACTGATGTGCAGTTGCATACGCTATATTCTGATAAAAATCTTGGTTGTGGACCGGGTCCGGCCACTGCTATTACATGGTTTTTTCAAAATGTTGAATCGGGCGTCATTTTAGAAGATGACTGTGTTCCACATCTAGATTTTTTTTCATATTGCGAAGAGCTGTTGGAGAAATATAAGACGGCTGTCAACGTGCGTGCTATTGGTAGCATGAACGTGGACACACAACGTTGGGGAGATGGTTCATACTATTTCAGCATGATGAACCGCAACCTTTGTGCTTGGGCCACATGGAAAAGGGCTTGGGACGATTTTGACATAGCAATGACCGGTGTAACCAAAACAAAACTACGCAGGGCTTTACGAAAATATGGTTGTGGAATGTTGGAGTGCGAATATTGGTGCGACCGTCTGGACGAAGTACACAAGGACCTGTGTGATGGCAAAAGTTGGGATATGCAGTTTTTCATGTCAATTTGGATGAATGGTGGCAAAGGCATTATCCCAAACGTAAACCTTTCGAGTAATATTGGAACTGTTGGAGAGGCTACTCACGTTATGGGAGCGGGTAACATTATCGACAATGTGCCAAGCCATCCGATAATGCCCATCAAGCATCCTGCAGAAACAGATGTTCAACATCAAGCCGACAAGCAGTTCCATTTCCGCTATTTTGAGCCATCCAAATCAAATTGGGGCTTTTTAAAAATAGCTTATTACCTTGTAAATAAGCGGTTAAAAAAACGGGTCGGACATAAAGGTCCGTGGATAAAACGAGAAAAATGAGTATCAGATACTATATTCAGAAACAACTTGGACGTTGGTTGAGTACGCCAGAAATACCCGATGGCAAAACTACAGGTTTTTCTCTTGTGCGTTCCGAAAAGGCATATACAAAAACGGGGAAAAGCACCAAAATAAATGCTCCGTTTTTTTTGCACAAAGTTGTAATCGGCGACTATACCTACCTTTCGGTCAATTCCCATGTGTGCAATACAACCATCGGAAAATTCTGTTCCATAGGTCCAAACTTCTGTTGTGGATTGGGTGTGCATCCAACCAACGGTATCTCCACCGCTCCAATGTTTTATTCAACAGCAAAGCAAAACGGAATTTCGTTATGTAAAGAAAATAAGATAGAAGAATCGTTGCACACTACTATTGGTAACGATGTGTTTATCGGAGCCAACGTTACAGTGCTCGATGGTGTAACCATTGCCGACGGTGCGGTTATCGGTGCCGGAGCCGTAGTAACCCAAGATATCCCGCCATACGCAATTGCTGTTGGTGTTCCAGCCAAAGTGGTAAAGTACCGTTTCGATGAGGCTACCATACAAAAGTTGCTCGAAAAATCATGGTGGAATGGATCTGAGAAGGATTTAGATTTGGTTGAGAAATATTTTTGGGAAGTGGAAGATTTTTTTGGAAAATAAAATTGTATTTTGAGGACTTGCGACTGATGCAAAATTTATTAAAGCATTTATTAAAATATGCAACTTTCAATCATCACCATAAACCGGAACAATGCCGCTGGCCTTGATAGTACAATGAGAAGCGTTGCCACCCAAACTATCAAAGAGTTTGAGTATATTGTTATCGACGGAGCCTCTACCGACGGCAGCGTGGAAGTGATCAAGAAATACGAGCCGCAATTCACCCATTTGCATTGGATTTCCGAACCCGACACAGGTATATACAATGCCATGAACAAAGGCATTCGCATGGCAACGGGCGAATATATTCAAATTCTTAACTCGGGAGACATTTTGGCGAATCCCAACGTGGTGGAAAAGATGTACAAGACTTTGGATGCCCAAGCGTACCCTGAAATCATGTACGGCAATATGATAAAATCTTTTCCTGATGGGAAAATGATAACTGATATGTGTTTTGCGGGCAGAATTCCAACTATGAAAGATTTTAGAAAAGGCACTCTTAACCACGACCCGGCTTACATTAAGAGAACGCTGTTTGAAAAATTTGGATACTATCGTGAGGACTTGCCTATTACAGCCGACTGGCGTTGGTATGTGGAGGCAATCCCTTTCGGTGGAGTAATTCCAACCTATGTTGATATTGACGTCACAGTATTTGACATGACGGGTGTCAGCGAAACTCAGATAGCAAAACGTGAAAAAGAGAGGGTGGATGAACTGAAGAAAATACTCCCGGTTGGAGTTTATTGCGATTATGATAATTATGGTTTCGCTATAGAGCAATACTGCAGATTGAAACGTCACCCATTTTTCTACAAGCTGTGTTATCTTATGGAGCGTTTTCTTTTCAAGCTTGAAAAAAATAAACACAAAAAACAATCTCTGCAGATACAGCAATGAGCAAGTTGTTATCCATTATCATCCCCTTGTACAACTCTGCACAGTGGTTGCCCAAGTGTCTCAATAGTGCACTATGTCAAGATGTTGACGAAGAGCAACTAGAGATAATCTGCGTAAACGACGGCAGCCCCGACAACTCGGCAGATATTGTTCGCCAATATCAGGCCAGACATCCGCAGTCCATTGTTCTACTCGAGCAAGAGAACCAAGGTACTTCCGGTGCCCGCAACAACGGCATGCGGCACGCTACGGGGAAATACCTCTGCTTTCTGGACCCCGATGATTTTTTGCAACCCAACGTTTTGGGTGTTCTTACAAAGCGTATGGAGGAAGAGCAGCTTGACATGCTCCGTTTCAACTATCAGATTGTTGACGAAAATTACAATCATATCGAAAAACGACAGTTTGAGAAAGATTTCGACTATTCGTCGCAGTTGATGACTGGTGCCGAGTTCCTTGCCAACCGGCTCGACATTGCATGCCATATTTGGAAATACATGTATCGTACCGAAACAATTACAAAAAAGGGGATATGGTGTTTCACAGGCGATTATTTCGACGACACCCCATGGCTGCCCATGGTGCTGATGAATGCCAAGCGTATGGATATCTGCAACACGGTTGTGCACAACTACCAAGAGCGGAGCGACTCGTTGGTGAAAGCCAAAACCCTTAAGGCAGTGCGTAGGCAGAACGATGGGTTTATTCTTTTGCTCAGGCTGTTGAAAGAGGAGATGTGTGTCTTGCAGGGTGGCGAAAGTCATCGCGAAAACATGAGAGCGTTGGCCACGCTTGCCATACCAGACGAAACCCTGGAAAAGATATTGCAGTGGTACAATATGATAATCGCACATGCCACAGTAGCCTTGCTAACAAATGTGGCAGTTAAAGATTACCAATCATGCGAATCTGTCATTAACCAAGTGAAAGAGTTGGGAATAAATCACTTATCTTCACACAACGCCCTAACAATCAATAAACGAAAAATAAATCTATACAACCTGAGCCCTTATTTGTTATACAAAGCAATCCGGTTGAAACACAAAATGTATAAAGCATATTAGCTTTCCTGCAAAAAAATGCTTGCGTTCGGCAAAGATTTGAAAAAAATGTTTATTTGATGAAATCTGAGAGTTTATGAGAATTGCTTTTATGTTGGGATCTCTGAATCGAGGAGGTCTTGAAACATTGATGTTAGACGTTTTTAGGAATAAGTCCTATGCCAAATTCGATTTTATCGGCATTTATCGTAAAAATGGAGCGTATTTAAACGATTTTATCGATACCAAAGTGCCGTTTATTCATTGTGGCCCACAAGGCCGATGTTATGTGTCGTATATAATAAAGTTGCGGAAACTATTGCTTAAAGAAAGAGTGGATATTGTTCACGCACAGCTGAGTCTGGATTGCCTATATGCAAAATTAGCATGTGTCGGCACTGGTATTAAAGTTGTGGAGACTTTTCATGGATATGATTACTTATCCAGCCCCAAGGTGAAACAAATGGGCAAACTATCCATACATTTGGCAGATGCTGTATATTTTGTTAGCCATTTCCAAAAAAATTGTTATGTAAACCAATACAAATTGTCAAATAAGATAGAAAAAAAATGTCGGGTCGTTTATAATGGCATAGATTTTTCGAAGATAGATATAAAAACAGACGATTTGCCAGATTTCATGAAGAATGAAGCATCAGGTAAAGATGGTTTGTTGAGATTAGTTATGATTGGGAATTTTGTTTCTGTTCGAAATCAAATACTTGTTTGCAAAAGTCTTGCTGTTTTAAAGCAGAAAGGATTTGACAATTTTCTTTTTTATTTTATTGGTAGAAAGGACACATCTGTCCCTTGGATGTTTGAAAAGTGCGTTGATTTCTGTAAAGAAAAAGGGCTTTCTAATGTAAAATTTGTTGGTGGAAGGGGTGATGTGCCAAGTATTTTGCATAATATTGACGGTTTTGTATATTCATCAGCAAGTGATACTTTCGGAATTGCCGTAGTTGAGGCAATTGCAGCGGGTATCCCGGTTTTGGTCAACGATTTGGAAATTTTTAAAGAAATATCCAACAATGGTGAAATTGTAACGCTATACAAAACGGGTGATGAGTATGATTTGGCAGACAAGGTTATTTCATTATTATCCAATATTAGTCAATTTAAACAAATAGCCCAAAAAAGCGCAGAGAAAGTAAAACACAATTTTTCTATACAAGCGCATATTGATAATCTTGAAGTTGCATACAGATCGGTGTAAAAACAGAAATATCGAACAAAACAACTTTTTTCGTTACAATAATAACATAACAATAATTATTAGATAACAAATGCTTACTCATTTTTCAAAACATATCACCTTACGCGCAATTATAGCTTATGTTCTGATACTTGTAGTAATAGGCTTAGCCTTCTACAGCAAGGCATTGCCATTTCAATTTGTATTGTTTGGATGTGTGGCTGTAGTCTCGTTTTTTGCGTTTTCTTATAAGCTGTCGGTGGGTTGGGAGAACATCAGGCCGGAAACTTTTGTGAAAAATTTGTTCTTCATAGCAGTTCTTATTCGTATAGCGTATGTTATATTTGTCTATTTCTATTATATTCACATGACGGGTGAGCCACATGCTTTTCAGGCAATGGACGAGCTGTTTTATGAGTATGTGGGTACCCTGTGGCACGACGAGGGCTTTGACGAGCTTTTCGAACAACTGCCCTTGTACACCGACATTTCCGACCGAGGATATTGTGTATGGCTGTCGTTCGAGAACCTTTTATTTGGTACGGGAGCTCTGCCACACCGTATCATCAAATGTTTCATAGATGCGCTCACATGCGTTTTGATTTATCACCTTGCCAGCCGCAATTTTGGCGAGTCAACAGGTCGCATGGCTGCTATATTTTGTATGCTGATGCCCAATTTCTGGTATTATTGCGGCGTAACACTGAAAGAAACGGAAATGGTGTTTCTGACGGTTCTGTTTGTGGAAAGGGCTGATTATTTGTTGCGTACACCTAAATTTCAGATTAAAAACTTGATAATACCCGTTTTGGTTATCCTTATAATGTTCACATTCAGGACTGCTTTGGCAGCTGTACTTGTTATAGCATTATTTGTCTCGTTCATCATCAGTTCTGGCCGTCAGCTTGCAATGTGGAAAAAAGTATTGTATAGTCTTGTATTTGCTTCATTGTTGATTTTTACTGTTAGGGTAGAGGTTATGCAGGAAATCGAGGATTTGTGGAATGGTAGGTCGGGACAAGAGGCCAATATGGAGTGGCGTGCCGAAAGCGCAACAGGCAACTCCTTAGCGCGCTATGCAGGAGCAGCAGTTTTTGCACCGCTTATATTCACGATACCATTTCCGACTATGGTTGATATTCCTGGCCAAGAAAACCAAATGATGCTGAATGGCGCAAACTTTGTTAAGAATGTGATGTCCGGTTTCACCATTTTTGCAATTTTCTTATTGCTGTTCCGAAAGGAGTGGCGCAAACATGTCCTACCGTTAGCAGTTATGGGAGGATATTTGTTTGTGCTTGTGTTCAGCAACTTTGCCCAGTCTGAGCGTTTCCATTTGCCGGCACTTCCGTTTGAACTGATGTTTGCCGCCTACGGCATTTCACAGCTGCAAGCCAAGCACCGTACATGGTTCAATATATGGTTGGTTGTTATTTGTATCGTAAATATCTGTTGGGCTTGGTTCAAACTAGCTGGAAGGGGTTTGACGTGAAAATTCTTATTGTAGCATCGTACAACAAAGGTCGATTTGCGCTATTCATCATGGAGCAGGTCGATGCCTTGAAAAGTGTTGGTTGCGAAGTCCACTTTTTCACAGTACATGGTAAAGGCATCAAAGGATACCTAAGAAACCTGTCGGCTTTAAAAAGCGAAATCAGGGCATTCTGTCCTGATGTGGTCCATGCGCATTATGGCCTATCAGGGCTTTTGGCTAACCTGCAACGCAAAGTGCCGGTGGTTACTACCTACCATGGTTCCGACATCAACGAACCTAAAGTGTTGCGTTTTTCAAAAATAGCCATGCGGCTTTCGGCGTGGAATATTTTCGTTTCAAAAAAGACTCTGCAAATAGCAAAGCTGAAGCAGAAATACACGCTTTTACCATGCGGCATCGACCTGTGCGGCTTGCAGCTCACAGAAAAAAAATTGGCACGGCAATATATGAATCTGTCTGCTGACAAGGAATACATCCTTTTCGCCGGTGCTTTCGACAATGCTGTAAAAAACGCTCCCTTGGCGAAACAGACTGTTGAATTGTTGAATTGTTCAAGTGTTGAAATGTTGCAACTGAATGGTTATTCGCGTGATGAAGTGACTTTTTTGATGTGTGCCGCCGATGTCTTTTTGATGACTTCGTTAACAGAAGGCTCGCCTCAGGTTATTAAAGAGGCTATGGCTTGTGGATGTCCTGTTGTAAGTGTAGATGTGGGCGACGTGAAGGAACGCACCGAAGGTGTTGAAGGTTGTTTTGTGGCACAAACATCTAATCCGCAGGAGTTGTCCGACCTTATACTGAAAGCCTTGCGGTTTGGGGGCAGGACCGAGGGCAGAAAGAGAATCATCGCCGATGGCCTCGAAAACCATCAGGTGGCAAATAAACTCATGGAAATATATCAAAAGGTATGTCAAAAGAAATAGCCATCTTATATTCAGCTGAACAGATTGGTCGTACAGCTTGGGACAAACTTATTGAACAATCCCCTGTGGCTTCGTGGTTTCAAACACCCGAAGCATACTCTTTTTTCGACAGTCTGTCATTTTTTGAAGCTTTTTGTATCGCCGTTGAAAACAATGGTGTTCTGAAAGGCGTTGCTGTGGGATATATTCAGAAGGACGGTGGTAGGCTAAAACAGTTTTTTTCGCGCAGGGCAATAATCAACGGTGGTCCGCTTTTGGCAACGGATATAACCGATGAGGAACTTACAGCTCTGCTAACTGCAACAATAGATGTTCTCAGGCGCAAAGCTATTTTTGTTGAAACACGAAATTTTAACGATTACAGACATTGGCATGATATTTTTGAGGTCTCTGGCCTTGCCTATGAGCCGCATTATGATATTTGGGTCGATACCACTTCAATGGAAGTTGTAAACGATCACTTAGGCAAAAGCCGAAAACGCGACATCAGGGTTTCGATGCGTGATGGGGCAAGCTTGGTGGTTCGTCCCACGTTGGAACAAGTGCGGGCTTATTATGCGATCTTGTTGGATTTGTATGTAACTAAAGTGAAGACACCTTTACCACCGGTGGAATATTTCGAGAAGCTGTATGAAACGCCTTCTTCCGTTTTCCTTTTGGTTGAATATGGAGGCAATATTGTCGGCGGGACAGTGTGCGTAGGCCTGGTAGGGCGGGTGTTGTATGAAATGTATGCCTGCGGACGTGATGGTGAGTTCAAGAACATCTTTCCTTCCGAATTGGCCACGTTTGCGGGACTGCAATATGCTGCTGAAAACGGCTATGCGTGTTTCGACATGATGGGAGCAGGCAAACCCGACGATGGCGGTTATGGTGTACGCGATTTCAAGTTGAAGTTCGGTGGCAAATTGGTTGAACATGGACGTTTCAGGCATGTTTGCAACCCGTTGCTATACAAAACCGGAACCATAGGCGTGAAAATACTAAAAAAACTATGAATATACTGATCGACATAAATCATCCGGCACACGTGCACCTCTTGCGTAATGTTTACTCACAGCTCACGCAAAATGGTAACAATGTGTTTGTTACAGTAAAGGATATCCCCTCGGCAAAAGCTTTGATGGACTTGTATGGCATACATTACATCGATATAGGGAAAAAGAACGATTCGCTTGGCAAAAAAGGCATCGACCAATTGGTGTATGATTGGCGGTTGCGCAGATTGGTTTCAAAATATAAAATCAATATAGGTATCGGTTCGTCTATCAACATACCGCACGTCAGCAAGCTCAGCCGAATGAAGAGCATCATCCTCGACGACGATGACGACGAGGTGGAGCCTCTCTTTGTCAAGTTCGGCCATCCCTTTGCCGACACCATCCTCAGTCCGGCCGACACCCCACGCAAGTCGAAACACAAAATCTACGTCAACGCCTATCACGAGCTTGCTTACCTCCACCCCAACCGTTTCACCCCCGACCCCTCGGTGCTTGCCGACGCCGGAGTGGAACCGGGCCAACCCTACTTCGTGCTCCGGTTCAACGCTTTCAAAGCCCACCACGACGTGGGGGTGGTTGGCCTCACCATCGAAAACAAACGCCGGCTGGTGCAGTACCTCAGCTCCAAAGGCAATGTGTTCATCACCACCGAGCGCAACATCGACGACGAGTTCAAACCTTACCAACTGAAGGTGTCGCCCGAAAAAGCACACTCGCTCATGTACTACGCAACCATGTTCGTTGGCGACAGCCAGACCATGACCTCCGAATCCGCCGTGCTCGGCACTCCCGCCATACGTTGCAACACCTTTGTGGGACGCATACACTACCTCGAGGAAGAGGAGCATAAATATGGCCTCACCTACGGATTCCGTCCCGAAAACTCGGAGGCAATGTTCCAAAAAATAGAAGAACTCCTTGCCATGCCCAACCTCAAAGAGGAATGGCAACGCCGCCGCCAGAAGCTGCTCTCCGAAAAAATCGACTACTCCGCTTTCCTCACATGGTTCATCGAAAACTACCCCCAAAGCCACAAAACAATGCGCGAAAACCCCGGCTACCAGTGGCGGTTCAAGTAAAAAACAAAAAAATGTCATTTTATGATTATCATTTTGAGATAATCAAATTCCGACAATGATGAATCACGCACTCTCAAAATTGTACCGTTGTAAAAAGCCGATAAAACTGCTGATAGTTTTGTTGGCTTTGGCCCCTATTGTTTTTTCGGTGGTATATGATGCGCTGCACATCAGGTGGTGCGAATGGTGGCCTACTGCCAACTATTTTGTGGGCTACGACTACGGCTGGGGAGGAAGAAAACTTATTGGTACCATCATGGGGGCGCTGTTTCCGCAATTTGTCGATGCAAGTATCATTCGCAACATAGTAATAGCAGCCAACATTGCAATGATACTGCTGGGTGCAACAGCGGTATGGCTCGCTTTGCGTGACAAGAAAACCGATGCCGTTCCGTTGGCCTCCCTATTGGCGATATACCTTGCAAGCCCCTTCTCTATACTAATTTTTGTGTTTTCTAAAACCTCCATGGTGTTTATGGAAACCTACCAGCTGCTGCTGGTGCTTGTGTGGGTTGTTGCCTTTGTGCTGTGCCGAAACCGTTGGTATTACTATATTTTAACTTTTTTTGTCTCCGTTTGCGGTCTTTTGATACACCACACCTTTTTGTGCACATTGTATCCTTTGATGCTGGGACTTTTTGTTTACGACATTTTCACCGAAGGACAATTGTCCATAAAAAAGGCTTGCATTTATGGGGCAAATCTTGCGCTCTCCGCAGGGCTCTTTTTTGCCCTATGGCAGTTCAGCGGAATGAATACCGATTTGGACAGCCTTTACACTGCCCTTACTGCAAGGGCGGGCCAAGATGTGCTGCCAAGCAAAGAGGGCTTTTATTGGTATTATTATCTTGCCAATGCAGATAATGCGTCCAATTGGATGACATCGGGTATCAGGAAACGGTTTGTCATTGAATTCTTGTTGTTGTTGCCAATATTGTTGGTGTTTGTCGTTCCGTGGATATTGGCGATAAAACAAACCAACGGCATTGCCAACCGTCTTCGATATGCCGCTCCTCCTCTTTGTTCTGTCCTGCTCACGCTTCCGGTTTTTGTAATGGCGTCCGATTTCACACGCTGGTGGGTGTGCCTCTTTTTTCAACTGGCCGCACTGCTCGTTGTATCCCACGACGATGTTGTGATGAACAGATCGCTGTCGTTGTACAAAAACCATGCAATAAAGCATTGGTGGGTGGCGTTTTTGCTGTTTGCATATATGTTGCAGCTGCATAATTCTGGAGAAATCTACACCGGCTTGGAGGAATCCGAAAATATCAAGGCGTTTGTCAAAATGTCACGATAAAAGACTTTAATAATCAATGAATCACATTATTATGGAGTTAAGCAAAGAACTTTGGATGAAACGTATCCGTAATTTGGTGGGACTGTTAGGAATGATTCTACCGTGGTTCTGCCTTTTGGGATATTATCTGAACTACCACAGCGGTGCGGCAGGACTTACCGAGCCCTTCCCCGATTCAATGTCCATCACCTACTACGTAACCCCGGTGCTCTTCATGGTGCTCACCGCGGCATCGATAGTGCTTATAACCTATGTGGGCTACGACTGGCGCGACCGTACGGTAACCACCCTCAGCGGCCTGTTCGGACTAATGATAGTGCTGTTCCCCTGCGCCGATTCCAACGGCGTTTACGATGCCATGGGCATCGCCACAACGGCAGGTTATTTCCAAACGCCGGTAGAAATAAACAAGGTTATTCACAATGTGGCAGCCATAATATTTTTCACACTGCTTGCATTCAACTCCTCCTTCCTGTTCACCTTGGGCAGTGACGAGCCCACTCCGCAGAAACGCAAACGCAACATTGTTTACAAAGTATGTGCCATCGGCATGGTGGCGGCGCTTTTGTTGCTTGTTGTTCCGGTGCGTTTCCCGCACAAGGTCTTCTGGATCGAGGCCGTGGCACTAACCTTTTTCGGCATCAGCTGGCTAACCAAGGGCGAAATGTGGCTGAAAGACCGACCCAAAGAAACTTCCGCCGACCCATCCTAACTTTTTCCTATGGATTTCACCTTAAAAATATACAAACAACTGCTCCAATCCCTCCAAAAGGCTGGGTATCAGTTCCAGACATTCGAAAACTACATGGAGCGCCCGGCGCAAGGCAAGTGCGTCATACTGCGCCACGACGTGGACCTGAGAGCCGAAAACTCGCTTGCCACAGCAGAAATAGAAAACGCCCTCGGCATTTGTGCCACCTACTTCTTCCGTGTGGTTCCACAAAGCAACAAACCTCATATTATCAAACAGATAGCATCGCTTGGACACGAAATAGGCTACCACTACGAGGATATGGCCATCTGTGGCGGCGAAGCCGAAAAGGCTATCGCTCATTTCAACGCCAAGTTGCAGTATTTCCGTCAGTTCTATCCCGTAAAAACCGTCTGTATGCACGGTGCGCCGCGCAGCAAATACGATGGCAAAGACCTTTGGAAACACTACAGTTACCGCGATTTCGGCATCATCGGTGAACCTTATTTCGATGTTGATTTCAACCACGTGTTCTACCTCACCGACACCGGCCGCTGCTGGGACGGCTCACGTTTCAGTGTGCGCGACAAGGTGCAGACCGCCTTCACGCAATCGTATCATTCTACCAGCCAGATAATTGAAGCGGCATGTGGCGGCTCTTTGCCACAGCAAGTGATGATAACCACACATCCTCAGCGCTGGACCGACAACAAAATGCAGTGGCTGAAAGAACTGATGCTGCAAAACGCAAAAAATTCAGTCAAACGTATCTTAATCCTTTTACGCAAAGGCTAACATAAACTCCTTATAACATGAAAGTTACCCTTATAGCAGGTGCTCGTCCCAATTTTATGAAGATAGCACCGCTTATCCATGCCATAAAAAATGCCCAAAGTCGGGGAGGCGACATCTCTTACCGGCTGGTGCATACTGGACAGCACTACGACAAAAACATGTCCGGCACCTTTTTCGAGGAACTGAACATACCCAAACCCGATGTCAACCTTGGTTGCGGCGGCGGCACTCAGGCCGAACAAACGGCAGCCATTATGGTGGCTTTTGAAAAGGAACTGATGGCCAATCCCACCGATTTGGTGATGGTTGTGGGCGATGTTACAAGCACTATGGCCTGCTCTGTCGTGGCAAAAAAACTATGTGCCAAGGTGGCGCATGTGGAGGCGGGTATCCGCTCGTGGGACCTCTCCATGCCCGAAGAGATAAACCGCATGGTAACAGATAGTTTGGCGGATTATTACTTCACCACTTCCGAAGTGGCCAACCAAAACCTCCGTCGGTTCGGAGCCGCCGACAGTCAGATTTTTTTCGTTGGCAACGTGATGATAGACACATTGTTGGCCAACCGTAGCCGTTTTGTGCGTCCTGCCGTTTGCGACCAGCTGACGTTGAAACCCCAGCAATACCTGATGCTTACCATGCACCGCCCGGCAAACGTTGACGAGGCTGAAAAACTGAAACGCCTTATGAACGAGATGGTTAGCAATGTGTATGGCTTGCCTGTCGTTTTTCCCATACACCCTCGTACTGCCAAAATTTTCAGCGATTTGGGCATAAAGGCCGATAACCTGCACATTGTAGAACCAATGGGCTATCTCGAATTCAACTACTTGGTGGAGCAGTCGAAAGCTGTTATAACCGACAGCGGCGGCATTACCGAAGAAACCACAGTGATGGGAGTGCCGTGCATCACCCTGCGCGACAATACCGAGCGTCCCGAAACCTGCACAATGGGCACAAACGAGCTTATCGGAACCAATCCCGACAATATAAAACCTGCTCTCGACCGCCTTTTTGCCGGACAATGGAAGAAAGGGCTCATCCCACCTCTTTGGGATGGCCACACTTCCGAACGTATAGTGGATATTTTGCTCAACATCTAGCAATATCCAAGCCAAATGATTAACATTTAAGGCGTGCTTTCGTACAATAAAGCACGCCTTTTTTCGTTTTAGTCAATTACAACTATCTGTACCACTGATGGACAAAATACAAAATTATACTTTATCGCTTATCCGGTCGGCTTTGTTCAATGCTTCGTTGGATAAGCTTGAATTGTCTGATAGCCAGTGGTATGGAATTTTTGACTATGTCGGTCAGCAGGGAATTACTGCCATCTGTTACGATGCTGTGCTGAAATTGCCACCCGACAAACGTCCGCCACGTGAACTCTTGCTCAAATGGGCACTTTTCGTCGAAGGGGTTGAAAAACATTATCAAAACCGTAGAAACACAGCCATCACTTTGGCTAAAGAGCTTCAAAAAATTGATGTTAAAATGCTGGTTCTAAAGGGGTTTACTATCTCGAGATATTATCCCATACCAAACCATCGCGAAAGTGGAGACCTTGACATTTTTTGTTTCGATGATTTCGACAAAGTCAACCAATTGGTTAAGAATCATGGCATTAGCATAGACGATCACAACCCAAGGCACTTTTCCTTCACTTTGAACAGTGTTTTTGTCGAAAACCACAGCTGTTTTTTGTATAATCGCGATGACGAGGAGCGGGAAATGGAACGTTTTCTTCTCGAAAGTGCACGGCGGTATCGCTCCGAAAACCCGCAACAGCCTGTTCTTCTCGGCGATCCGTTGGCCAACGCACTGTTTTTTGTCAAACATGCCGAAAAACATTTTGTTTACACCATGCCCGGACGCCTGTCGTTGGAGCTGCGTTCTCTTTGCGATTGGGCAATAATTTTGGAATCAGGACATTGCGATTATCGAAAATTGAAAGAACTTGTGAAAGGTTCTTCCGTAGAAATTTTCACCGATTTACTTACGTATCTGGTTGTAAGGCTGTTAGGTGTTCGTGGAGAGTGGGAGGAATACCTTTCTCCTATTCCCGAAAAAATAATTGTTCAAGGCGAGACATTGATTACTGCTTACAAAAACGCCAACGAAGACAGACACGATTTCTACGGCAAGGTCTACAGGTTTGCCAAGTATCTGAAATACAGGCGTTTCTTTCGATTTGTGTTCAAAAAAAACATTTTCGTACAATATTATTCATTTTTACAAAGACATAAATAATGCGAATAAATCCTAATTATAAGGTTAGCTCTTTGGCTGGCGAAAACGTGGTTTTTGTGCCTGGTGTTGCCGAAAGAGATTCTTCAAAGCTTATGGTGCTTAACGAGACTTCGGTATGGTTGTGGAACTCCCTGAAAGATATGGATTTCCAGTTGCAAGATGTGGTAAATCTTTTACTTTCAGAGTTTGATGTAGACCAAAATACAGCTTCTGCCGATGCTCAGGAGTGGCTTGACACTTTGAGTAAGTATAATTGTTTTGTATAACGCATGGAATCAATGAGTGAGGCTTATTCCTTGCAAATAGCAGGTCATGTGCTTTCGATTTCGGGCAATGTGGTGCCTGATATTGTAGCTAACATGCATGCTTTCAGCGTTTTCTGCACCAATTTGCCTGCGCAGTGGGAGGTGGTTTTTCTGCCCGATGTCCAAACAAAGGTTTTCAACACGTTGCACACTTTCGATTTGGAGCAATACACGTGCACCTATGGTAATATCGGTGATATAGAGATACTTCAAATTGCACTCCCCGACTCAACATTTCCGCCCTTTTATCTAAATTACCGTAGGGGTGGGAATAGGGTAGAGGCTACGCAAACAACAGACACCACCGTCTTACGCTTCGCTTTGTGGTTTGCTTTCAATCTGTTAGCTGTGCCTCACGGACTCTTTGCCATACACTCTTCTACCGTGGTTTGCGGTGGGCGAGCCAATCTTTTTTTGGGCGAGTCGGGAACGGGAAAAAGTACTCACACTTGCTTGTGGCTCAATAATATAGATGGTGCCAAGCTCCTCAACGACGACAGTCCCATCATAGCTGTGGAAAGTAGTGATACGGTGATGGTTTACGGGTCGCCGTGGAGCGGAAAAACGCCTTGCTACCATAATCTTGGTTTTCCGGTAAACGGTTTTGTACGTCTGCGACAGGAGCTATCCAATAATATCCATAAACTCAGACCTTTGCAGGGTTTTACCGCACTGCAGCCTTCCACTCCGCCAGCCTTGTCGTATAGCTCTTACTACTCTTCGAAAATTATTTCCCTGTTGGATGTGATAATGCAGCGGTGTCCGGTTTATCAGCTTGGCTGCCTCCCCAATGCGGAGGCTGCCCTTTTGTCGTACAACACTTTGTATAACAACTAAATAGGTATTTTTAATTATGAAAGCTCCAATGCTTAAACTCATCTTCCCGTTTATGGCTGGAATTGCCGTTGGTGCTTTCTATCCAATTGATAACCTGTGGTTTGTGTTTGGAGGGCTCGTCGTTTTGCTTGCCGCAATGTTCTATCTGGCCTATTATCGATTGAAACGGACTGCGTGGTATGCTCCAGTTTTCTGCCTCTGTTTTGCTTTCGTGGGCTACACCGTGGTTTCGGTACATCTGATGCAACGCTCCATCGGCAACGATTTTTCACATTACGTTAACAACGATTATACTTGGGCCGAGGTGGTGATTAAGGAAATGCCAACGCAGTCGGCTAAAACCTACAAGGCCATGGCCGATGTGCGTAAAATACAGGACTCCACCGGATGGCACAAAGTTTCCGGCAAAGCGATGCTGTTTTTTGCCAAGGATAGCCTTGCCCCACAGCTCCATTATGGTGATAAGGTTTTGGTTTACACCCAGTTGCACGATGTGGCTCCCCCGCAAAACCCTTTCCAGTTCGACTACAAAAATTATCTCCAGCGAAAAGATATTTATTACCAGTCGTACCTTACCACAGAGCAATACCGTATTGTGCAACCATCGTCGGAAAAGAATGTCATGGCAGTGGCTTACTACCTGAGAGCAAGTATGATAGAGCTGATATGCAACAGCGGTCTCACAAAAAATGAGCAGGGCATAGCGTCGGCTTTGCTCCTCGGTTGGGACGAAGATGTTGACGATGAAACACTGCGGAGTTTCTCCAATGCCGGAATTGCCCATTTCCTCAGTATTTCGGGACTGCATCTCGGCATCATTTTCATGTTTATCGGCTACCTGTTCTTTTGGATGGGCAATTCGCGCCGCAGCCGTATTATACGAGGCATTGTTCAGCTTGTGGTTCTTTGGTTTTTTGCAATAATTACCGGACTTTCCCCCTCTATTCAGCGAGCTGCCACCATGTTTTCGCTTATCACCGTTGGCGAAATGTTTTTTACCCGTGCCAGTTTCTACAACAATTTGGCTTCGTCGGCTTTTATATTGCTGATGTTCAGGCCGATGCTCTTATTCGATGTTGGTTTCCAGCTTTCGTACCTTGGCGTGATTGGCATTGTGGTTCTACAGCCGCGTATCAAAGAGCTTGTTGCCATACCAGAAAAATGGAAAGTTAAAGATTTTTGTCAAAATGCATGGAATCAGGGGTTTGTGTCTTCCAGTTTGGGTAAAGTGGTCGTAAAGTCGCTCGATGTTGTTGCCAACGCAGTGTTGTGGCTCCTACAAAAGGTGTGGGAGCTGTCGTGCGTTTCCATTGCTGCCCAGATAGCCACTCTGCCACTCACTTTCTATTATTTCCACCAGTTCCCGGTGTATTTCCTCATTGCCAACGTTACGGTGATACCTTTTGCAGGTTTTCTTTTGGCAACGGTGATTTTTGTTGTGGCTTTCTCGTGGATACCCATTGTTGGAGGTTGGATTGTGAAACTGCTTTCACTCGAAATTTCGGTTATTACCGCAGTAACTTCGTTTGTGGAGAAACTGCCGCATTCCACAATTTCCGATTTTTATTTCGATAAAGTGATGGTGTTGCTAACAGCTTTGTTAATAATTGGTTATGCTATTGCCTTGGTGAAACGCAACAGCAAGGCGTTGCTTGTTGCCATGGCAGTGAGCATTGTTTTTCTGGGTTATGTCGGGTATGTGCAGTTCGATAAAGAAAACCAACGCAAATGGATAGTCTATTCCACACGCAATCATCTTGTTATGGAGTTTGTTGATGGCTATCGCAGCTATTTCTTTTCCGACTCCGCAGTTGTTGCCGACCCCGCTCTTGTCGAATTTTCCACTCAGGGCTATCAGCGTCAAAATATGACAGATAATCGTGTAAATATCATGTTACAAGATAGTTATAACGACAGTCTGCTGTATCTTAACGGCAATTTCGGTGCTTTTGCAAACCAAACCTTCCTTTTCTACACACCCGACAATGCCTCGGTTAAGTCGGCCGTAAAGCCGCAGGTGGATTACCTTATTGTTTCGGGTAACCCGCGTTTGAAAGATGTTTCGGAGCTTAGCGAAAAGTTCCATTTCAAACAGCTTATAATTGCCTCAAACAATGGTCAGTACCGAGCTTCGAAGTGGCAGCGGCAGGCCGACTCGCTACAGATCCCCTGCCACAACGTGGTTGCCGAAGGTGCTTTTGAATGCGTTGTAAAATAGCGTTTTACGCAAACAGTTTGCGGAACACCTGTTCTATTGTGCCACATTCCACTATTTCAATACTGTAGCGGCTTTTGTCCAATCCTTTGGAGTTGTATTTGGAAACGAAAATACGCTCAAATCCAATCTTTTGTGCCTCCGAAATGCGTTGTTCCACACGGTTTATGGGTCTCACCTCGCCGGAAAGTCCTATCTCCGCGGCAAAACAATCTTTCTGCGAAAGCGGAATGTCGAGATTCGACGAAAGTACCGATGTTATCACCGCCAAATCTATTGCCGGGTCATATACGCGTATGCCTCCGGCGATGTTTAGGAACACGTCTTTGGCGCCCAGTTTGAAACCGCAGCGTTTTTCCAGCACTGCCAGCAGCATCGACAGGCGTCGCAGGTCGAAACCGGTGGAGGAGCGTTGCGGTGTGCCGTACACTGCTGAGCTTACAAGCGCCTGCACTTCAATCAATATTGGGCGCATGCCCTCAAGGGTGGCCGAAATTGCTGTGCCGCTCAGGTCGGGGTCGTGTTGCGAAAGCAAAATCTCCGACGGGTTGCTAACTTCACGTAATCCAGTGCTTTGCATCTCGAAAATTCCCAATTCCGAAGTGGAACCGAAACGGTTTTTCATCGAACGCAAAATGCGGTAGCCGTAGTTGCGGTCGCCCTCGAACTGCAAAACGCAGTCCACAATGTGTTCCATTATTTTGGGTCCTGCAAGGGTTCCGTCCTTGGTTATATGTCCTATAAGTATCACTGGCACCCCTGTTGTTTTTGCAAAACGTTGAAACTCAGCGGTACACTCGCGTATTTGCGATATGCTTCCCGCCGACGATTCTATTGCGGGCGTTGATATTGTTTGTATCGAGTCCACCACCACTATGTCGGGTTTCACCGTTTCTATGTGTTGGAATATATGGTCGGTGGTTGTTTCGGACACGATGTAGCAGGTGTCGTTGTCGCGGTGTATGCGTTCGGCACGCATGCGTATCTGTTGTTCGCTCTCTTCGCCACTTACGTACAGAACTCTCTGGTTATTAACGAGTAACGCCACTTGTAGGAGCAGTGTGGATTTGCCTATGCCCGGTTCGCCGCCAATCAGTACCAGCGACCCTTTTACCAAACCGCCGCCAAGCACGCGGTCGAACTCGTTGCTGCATGTGCCAATGCGCTCCTCCTCGCTGAAAGTTATCTCTTTTATCAGTTTGGGACGGCTCTGCTGCGTGGCAGGTGCTTTCTTGCTCCACTGGCTGCCGCTGTCGGTGTCGTGTTTCACTATCTCCTCCACAAATGAGTTCCAGCTACCGCATTGCGGACATTTGCCCAACCACGACGATGACTGGGCACCGCAGTTTTGGCAGTAATATATTACTTTTTGCTTGGCCATTATTTATAAAGTGTTGATACTGCGCGCTATATGTAAAATAAAATCGGAGGCGGGTTCTATAATCCTGTCTGGAAAATCGTAGTCGGGATTGTGCAACTCTTTGGTTTCCATGCCTGAGCCTATGCCGATGAAAGCTCCTCTGAACTCTGTAAGGTATTGCGAGAAATCCTCCGACCAACGGAAAGGAGTGTCGGGCTCGGTGGTCTCATAGCCGTTTGCAATTGCTGTATATATCATAAAATCAGTGAGTTCGTTGTCGTTTTCCACAGCTGGGAAGTCCTCTATTATTTCATAACCCGTCTCCAAATGGTATTTGCTGCCGATTTCTGAAAGGGTAGAGGAGGCAAAGTGCAGAATCTCGGCCATATCCTTGTTGGAAAAAGCCCTCAATGTGAATATTATTTCCGCATCGCCAGCCGAAGTGCCGAGGGCCACCTCGCCAAGATGCGTGTAGATGAGTGTGGACTGTTGGAAACACTCTGGTTCATAATGATTTCGGCTGTAGCTGTCGAATTTTTCTATCATCTCGGCAACGGCAAGTCCGGGATTTATGCCGTTTTCGGGATGGGCGGCGTGTGTCTGCCTTCCTTTCAGTTTTGCCACAAAACCCGCTGATGCAGCAGCAAAGGTGTTGTGACGCACAATTATCATGTTATTAGGCTGTTGCGGTATGTTGTGGAAACCGAAAACCATATCAATATGCAGACTTTGGAGCACTCCGGTCTGCATAATTTTTTTTGCGCCCTTGCCAGTTTCCTCCTCGGGTTGGAAAATCAGCACCACGTTGCACGATGGAGGGTTTTGGCTTATTTTTTCGGCAAAACGGAGCAAAATTGTTGTGTGTCCATCGTGGCCGCATTTGTGTGCAACATTTTTGGTATCAGAAGAATAGGGTAGGGTAGTGGTCTCGTTGATAGGCAGGGCGTCGATGTCGGCGCGAAAGGCAATGGTAGTTTTTGCGCCATCTTTGCTGAACAGAGCCACTACACCGTAACCGCCAACGTTTCTGAAAATTTTTGATGGATTGCAACGCTCAAGGAATGAGCATATTAGTTCATGAGTGTTATGCTCTGCTCCCGATAGTTCGGGGTGCTGATGTAGATAATGCCGCACCTCGTAAATGTCGCCCATGGTTTGTAATAGATTGGTTTACATCTGTTTGATGATTTCGGTAAAGAGAGTGGTCATTTTATCGGCGGCGCGGTCGGCGGCTTTTATCACATCGTCGCCATCGTTGAAAGTGTTCTCGTCTATCGAGTGTGCCTCGTTGGTAATCACCGACATACCGAAAATTTCCATACCGCAATGGCGTGCCACAATCACCTCGGGAATAGTTGACATACCCACGGCATCGGCGCCGATAACCGTGAAATAGTGGTATTCGGCAGGAGTTTCGTAGCTTGGGCCAGTGCCAGCTATATAAACCCCTTCTTTCAACTTAACGCATTGTTTCTCAGCTATGTTGTATGCTATTTTGCGAACACGAGTGCTGTAAACGTGAGTCATATCGGGGAAACGCGGCCCCATCTCCTCTATGTTCTTGCCAACCAAAGGATTGGGTAACATATTGATATGGTCTTTGATGATCATAAGGTCGCCGACGTGGAAATCGGGGTTGACGCCGCCAGCCGCGTTCGACACAAAAACAGTTTTCACGCCAAGTGTGGCGAACACACGCATCGGGAAGGTTACCTCCTGCATGGTGTAGCCCTCGTAGTAGTGGAAACGTCCCTGCATTGCCAGCACTTTTTTGCCGCCCAGGGTGCCGTAGATAAGGTTGCCTTTGTGTCCGATGGCGGTGGATTTCTTGAAGTTCGGAATGTCGCCGTATGGTATCACCACTGGATTTTCTATCTTGTCCGCCAGTTTGCCCAGACCGCTGCCAAGCACAATGGCAATGGATGGTATGTCGCTGATTCTATGTTTGATATACTCAGCCGACTCCTTAAATTTTATCATTCTTTCGTCCATAATATTTGATTTTTTGTTTTGGCAAAGATACGATTTTTTTGTGATAGCGAAACGTAGAACAAATAGTGATTAGCCTAAATTCCGCAAGTAACTATGCAATTGGCTTGTTGATAAATGGACAAGTGATTGTTAATAAATAAATTAGCAA
>ERZ842401.2714-NODE-2714-length-23259-cov-21.837313_pt1 | contig 23259 bp, 43 predicted proteins | sample MGYA00521270_ERZ842401 | MGnify/ENA primary metagenome ERZ842401 (study PRJEB31892, sample SAMEA3878208) | bioreactor metagenome | biome: Moose rumen | place: Sweden | collected 2011-10 | study: EMG produced TPA metagenomics assembly of the PRJEB12797 data set...
TTAATAATTTACAATTGGAAGGAGCTACATCAGCTCAAAGTTCTGATATAGACACATTATTTCCTTGATATAATATTAGTAGATAGTTTTAACAATTCTAAAAATTTATTATTTTTATGACACTTTCAAACATTATTACCTTTGATTTGCTTAGATATTATGATAGCAAAATTAAAGCATGGATTAAAAATCTAAAAGCATCTGCAAGTCAAGACGGATTGTTATCTAAAGAAGACTATAGTAAACTTGAAAGTTTATAGTCTGGTGCTCAGGTAAATACTATTGAAGGAATTCAAGTAAATGGTTCTTTAGTACAACCTGATGCTAATAAGAAAGTCAATATTGAAGTTCCTACAGATTATTACACTCAAAACGAGGTAGATTCTAAAGATACTTCTATATTGGAAAACATCTTAGGTAGAATCTGGTCTAATAAGAAAGCTGATGGTTCGGGTAATTTCCAAACCAAATACAATCATGCTGATGGCAGTTATGCTCAAATGTGGAATGAGTCAGATGGAGGTGGCTCCCAGTATTACAATAAAACTAAGGATGTCATCAGTTATGTTGGCGTAAACGATGGTGCAGGAAATGATATTTTTGCACAAATTTATGCTAAGAATAAAGGTACTAATACTGGAGTTAGAATTAATGTTACTCCTAATGGTGCATATTATAATGTGACCAATAGTATTAATACTGATGCTAGATATGAAATTGCTACTAAAGGAGATATTCAAGATTTTGCAGGAACTGTTCCTACTTCTCTTAGTGCATTTACAAATGATTCAAATTTCGTTAATGAAACATAGGTAGATAATAAAATTGCTACTGCTGTATCTAGTGCTGTAAAGTATAAGGGTACTGTTGAAACAATAGAAGACCTTCCTACTAGTAATTAGAAAAACGGTGACATGTACAATGTACGTGCTACCGATATGAATTATGTTTGGAATGCTGATGAAACTAAATGGGATCCACAAGCTCCTACAATTGTACTTGAGACTGCTACAACTGCTCAAATTGAAGAGTTGTTTGCTGAAGAAGACTGAATTATGGGAGCTTAATGCTCCTATAATTCTTTAAAGTGTTGTAAATATGAAATATGATCCAATTGAAAATAGATTTGTTGAATATGAAGTAGTTGAAACTCCTAGAGTTAAAATTTAGATGCCTTTAATAAACGAACCAATAGATATTTCTGATTGGGCTTCTTCAGTTAAAGAAGATGGAACTATAATAGCTCAAAATAATTTAAATAATGAATCAGATATGATAGAACAAGAAGTTATAAATAATCCAGAGCCTGTTCAAGAGCCTATAGCTGTATCTAATCCAGAACCTATAGCTGTTAAAACATCAAATAACGTTAAAGGAAATAAGAAAGTGGCAATGGACTTCTTTATAAACAAGGGATTAAGTGTTCATGCTGCTGCTGGAATAGTTGGCAATTTAATACACGAATCAGGCGGATTAAATACAACAGCACAAGGAGATTATAATTAGAAAACTAAAAAATATACTGCATACGGATTAGCTTAGTGGAGATTAGACAGAAAAACAGGATTAATAAATTTTGCTAAGTCTAGAGGAAAAGACCCCTCTGATTTTGAAACTCAATTAGAATGGGTTTGGAAGGAATTAAATACTGGATATAAGAAAACATTAAATGGATTATTAGCTTCTACTAATGTTAGAGAAGCCACTAAAATATTTATGGATACTTATGAAAGACCTAATGCTGAGTATGCTCATTTCTAGGACAGACTCAATTATGCTAATTCGTTATTAAGCTAATGAAACAAAAAAGAAATTACTATCAATAGAAAGTAATTGCTCCTAAAGTAAGTTGGAAAACTATCTTTTTAAAAAATTCTGGAGGAATAAGTTCTAAAAGGGTATGTGGAATATTAGGATGGTTTACTTGTGTTGTAATTTTTGTGTTAGCATTTGCTATGAATAAAGAAATTCCAGAATTTTCTGATATGTTAGTAGTAGTTTCAGCTTCACTTTTAGGAGTAGATAGTATTACTTCTATATTTAATAAATCCATTAGTAAATCTTAAATAAATTTTGAGATTTTACTATAAATAAATATTTTTATTGAAAAGATGAATTTTAAGGCTTAGAAGCCTATTTAATAATTATTAAATTAAAGTTATGAAATTAACAAGTAAAAAGTTTGAAGAAATTAAGAAGTTACAAGAGGGCGGAGAAATGACCCCTCCTACAGAAGCTCCTGCAAATGGTGGTGCTCCTGCACCCGAAGATTAGGGTGGTGGTGATCCTATGGAGTAGTTGATTCAGGCAGCAGCACAAGCTGTTTAGACACAAGATGCACAACTTGCTTTACAAGTTTGTCAAGTACTTGTTGAGTCCGCTGGTGGAGGTGCTCAAGCACCTGCAGAAGCTCCTGGGCAACCCGTTTTTCGTAAGGGAGGCAAACTTTCTAGATGGATTTAATTATTAAACATTAATCAGGGAAATACGACACGAGTTGTAGTCGTGTTTCCCTTTTATTATTTAAATATATGGCTGATTTTATTAATTACGGAAATAATCAAATTGACTAGTAGGCCTTTTTAGACGATAGTGCTAACTCATTAGAATCTTATATATAGAGTCAGCCTTGGTCTAATAAAAGAAAAGAACTATTTAGACAAGCCTACTAGGATATAATGAGCAGAGGAGTTACTGGAGCAGACAACTCTTCTGGAACTTGGAAAGTTACTCACAAAGGTAACTAGATTGATATGAACTCTAAATCTAAAAAAGAAAGAGAAATGTATAATGAAGCCGCTTATTATATTCAATAGAGAATGAACGGCTTAAATACTAAAAAAACAAACGATAACGAAAAGAAAGAAGAACCTATTAAAAAGAAAGATTATAAGAATGCTGATTTCCAAAATGGATTAGCAGAATTTATTGGTAAACAATACGGAGGAAGAGAGCGTTCCAGTTGGAATTAGGATTGGTTAGACTTAGATTCTGAAGATAAGGGTATTAGAGGCACTGCTAATAGACAAGCTAGAATGGCAGAGTATCTTTCCAAATACAGAGATTATTTAAAGGAGAAACAAAACGATTATGATTTTTCTACTGGACCTTATGATTCTTTTGACAATTGGAGTTCCAGAGTAGATGCTGCTATTTCTGCTTTAAATAATCAAGAATGGAATTAGTAGGATAAAGATACTTTAAATAGTCTGGGACTTGATTATAGAAGTTGGTTTGATACTGGAGCAGATACTCCAGTTAAATGGACTGATTCTAATGGTCAAGAACATGTTGATACTAGAGCTAATTATAATGCTTTAGTTGCAGAAGCAGAGGCAAAATAGCGGGCTGCTGAATAGGAAGCTAAAATAGCTTCTGAATAGGCTAAACAAAAAGCAGCTGCTGCTAAAGCAAAATAGAATGTTGCTAAATATAGAGGAATATTTGGATATAATTGGAATAATGATAAAGTTTTTAGAATTGGAGATTTTAAAGCCAATTCTATTGATGATATTGTTAAACACGTGGCATCTAATTTTTCTAATATTCAATCTAATGATGAATTTAGCAAAAAAGCAAACGAAATTCAAGGAGCCTATTCAATACTAAATGATAATAATAAATTAAAACCTGTTTCCGATGAGTTATTTAAAAGAATATCTTCTTCTAAAGGAATAGTAAAAGAAGGAGGTAAAAAAGAACATTATAAACTATTTGAAGGAATAGATAATATTATTTATAATACTAGAACAGGAAACATATATTATTTAGATACTGAATATCCGACTAAAAAGGTACTTGATACTGTTTAGTAGTATAGACAGAAACAGAAAGAAGCTATTTAGAGTAAAAAATATAATCCTTATGGTGTTGATATGGCTACAATGAATTTTAAACAAGGTGGAACTATTAATAGATAGAAAATACAACAATATAAACAATATATAAAGAAATGAAATTAAGACCTAAAAATATTCCTAAATTCCGATATGGTGGAAATACTGGAGTAGGTCGAACAAGTTCCGATTGGAATAAATATGTACATAGTTAGCAAGCTTAGCATATTTTAGATATGTTAAAAAAATATGGAGAAGCTGACAATTATGGAAATTGGTTAAACAATATGTAGCATTCTCATGCTAACATATATTAGAACGCCAATCAATCAGGAGACTGGAGAAAAAAAGCTTATTCTAGTGAAGATGTAAGAAAATATTAGAACGATTATTTAGGAAATACTAATAATCAAAGTACACAAATAAGTCAAGAAGATTATTTTAATTATAATAATTTAGGTATTGCTAATGCCTATAAAAATAACATATTTACAAAACCAGGGCAAAGGCGTTCTGGAGATAATCCTGATCTACAGTATCAAGCTGATGGATTATATAGTAGTATAACCGATTGGAGACGATTACTTGGTAGAAAAGGAGATTGGGATGAAAATTCAGAAGAATTTAAAAATTGGCAAAACCAATTAAGAGAAGTTGGTTGGGAAACTTATCTTGATTCAAAAGAAAATGGTGGAGACGATTATTATAAATTAAGAAGATTAAATCAACAAATAAGTTTACCAAAAGTTGATAGAGATGCTTTTAGTAGGTCATTATTAAATAACGAAAAACCAAATATTGAAATAACAGGTGACGTAGAAGCTAAACATAAAGATTATGGTTAGGGATTTGATTGGGGCAAGATAACAGCGGGCTTAAAAAACGCTTTACCTGGAATCTTAGCTACTGGTAGATTAGCAGGAACTTTAATTAATAATGATAGAATCTATCAAGCTAAATTAAAAGGTATTAAACCCAATCTTTAGGATACTTATTCTACTCATAGACAAATAGTTGGCGATGAAGCTACTAAATAGAGTTTTTATAGAATGGCAGCTGCTGGATAGACTCGTGCTGCTAGACCTTTTACTTCTGATGCTGATAGATAGATGGCTTATCAAATGGAAGCCAGAAGAGTTGGCGATGATTTAAGAGTAAAAGGTGATTTAGCTGATAATCAAGAAATTCGTAGAACTTCTGATGAATCAAATCAACATTAGTGGCAAAATATAGCTAGAGCGACAGATGTAGCTAATAGAAATTCGATTGAGTTAAATAGAACAAATGCTGCTAAAAGTGATCTAAAAGCTCAAAAATATGCAGCAGATTGGACTTCTGTTGATAATCATTTAAAAGCCATTGAGTATAGAGCAAGACAAGCTCAAGAGGAAGATAGAGCATTACAAAAATAGTTAGATGCTCTTGATATGGAAAATTAGTTAACTAATAATGATACGCTGTTGAATTTATCAACAGAAATGAGAAGTGCTTATGATGATTATTATAATAATCCAAATGATGCAGAAAAATTGGCTGCTTATAGAGAAAAGAAAAAGAATTATTACAATTATTATAATGAATTAAAAAAGAAGTTATTAACCCAATATGGAGGTCATAGAGGCTCTATTTTATTTGGTAAAGAAGGAACTAAAATAACTCATAAGAAAAAAGAAGATTTACTTTATAAATCTACTAAAGATGCTGTTGAACATTTTAGAAAAATGTCTAAAATGTCAGACGATTCTTCAAAGAAACCTAGAAGTAAACAAATTAAATTAGCTTCGCATCCTGGAAGTAAAAAGACTAGGAAAATGCAGCAAGGAGGTGTAGCCCCTTTTATGATATATACTCCAGTAGCTCTTGGTGGAGAAACCACAACAAGTACACAGGGAGGAAGTACTAGTACTTCTAGTAAATCTTCTAAAAAGAATGAAACTTTAGATATAATTAAAGATTTGTTTTCTAAATTAGAAGGACTGCCATCTGATGTTAATGGAGTGTATGCTAACATGTCCAAATTTTTATCGATGTCTAAAGAATTTGGAGATAGCATGAATTCTGATGATTTGGCTGCTATGTATTTACAACAATTAAGACAAATTAATGATATTAAATTTAATAAAGCAGCTTATGATTAGGCAGAAAAAACTGCTCATGAAAAGGATTCTTTAACAGAATTTGCTGTTGATTAGTATGGTCAATTAGTTGTACAAGATACAGAAACTGGTACTATTTCTAAAAAAAGTTGGGAAGAAGTAGTTAAGGCTGGAAATAAGTACAATCCATTAACTAATCATTAGTTACTTTAGTTAAGGGCCAATAGTCCTAAATTAGCATTTAATTAGGAGTATTTTAATATAGTAGAAAATGGAATTGGTATAAACAAAATAGCTGATTATATTAAATCTATTAAACCTAATTTAGGAAGTTCTGAAACTACTATTGAAGGTTATACTAAAAAAGAATCTAATCAAATTAAACAAGGATTTGAATTATTAACAGACGCCCCAGATGGAGTTTATAAATATTCTAATTATACTAAAGATTAGAAAGAATAGGTTGATGCTGCTTTTAGATATATATAGAAAATGCTTCCTAAGAATATGAAAACTATATTAACAGTTCATGCTGGATTAAACGGTAATACTCCAGAATAGTATATAGCTTCATTATTAGGAGCTGAATATAGTGGTAGCAGAAAATTAGAATTTGATGCTGTTACTGGAAAAGGTTCTAAAAATGCCGATGGAACTTCTAAAGAAGGAAACGATAATATAAGTCCAGCAATTGCTTTAGCTATGGGATTAGGAGAAAGAACTCCTTTTATAATTCAAGATAAAACTAGTGATGCTCTCGCTGTTAGTGGAGTAACAATGCCATTATTAGATGCTCAAAATCATCCAATGGCTAATGCCACTTTATTACAAGTAGGAAATGGAGTTTATAAAGGTTAGCTAGATTTTAGAAGTATTACAATGGGTGATGCAAAACTTTCTACTAATGGAATTAATGAAGTTCTTATAGATGGTGGAAGTATTACTTCTGCTGAACTTCCTATAGACGAACAGGCTGCAAGAAATGGAATAATCAAACCTAATCTTAATTTTCTTAAAAATATAGAAAGAGCAGATGAATAGGTTAGAGCAGCTGGTATTACAGATAGAAGTAATCTTACTTCTGAACAAATTGATACTATTAATAAAATATATAGAGACAACAATCTTCCTATTATATATACAAATGATGGAGGAAAACCAGTATTAACTAGTTAGTATAGAAGATTTGCTCTTTTACACGCTACTGCTCCAGAAAACTCTTTTGAAGACGATCCTAACTTTAATGATGGGGTTATAGAATTAGACGGAAAAGATATTGATAGATATGAATCTACAATGAAAACTGTTACTAACAATCAAAAATTTAAGTTTGATAGGAAAGGAATGCTTTGGGGAGGTTAGAAATTATATAAAGGAATTTTATACATTCCTATGAATACTAGTATGATTTCAGCATTAGGTAGTACTGGATATAAAGCCTCTCCGTAGGATTATAATAAGATTGATGCTCTAGATTAGCAAGCAGAATTTATAAGAAATTCTGGAATATAGATACAAAATCAAGGAGATTGGATTAAATAATATAAATATGGCATCAAAAAAACACGATTTAATGCTCAATTTTCTAGCAAATCCTCAATTATCTATTGGGGATTTCTAGAAAGCTGGGTTATCATCTGAAAATACTTCATTAGAAGATGAATCTACATATCTAAATTCTGATATGATAAAATCTAATGATTATTTTAAAGATGAATATGGAAATTTTGACAAAGATAAGTTTCATCAAACCTACTTAAAAGTAGCCTAGGGAATGAATAGTATGAATACTAATCCCTAGAACTTTGAAGCAGTATATAATAAATATAATATTTGGGCTCCAACCGATCAAAGAGATCAAAGTGCAGGATTTAAATTAACTAAAGTAACTAATCCTGATAGACTTACCAAAAGTATGGTTGTTATTGGTTAGAATGGGCCTAGAGAATATACACCTCAAGAAATTGCATAGTCATAGAAAGTTTGGAATAGTGAAAAAAATGAATGGATGGATACTCCAGAAGATATGTTTTCATTTAATAAACTATTTAAAGACTTTACAGGCTTTTTTACTGATAATTTTGATAGTACAAAAGTAATGGCATAGTATGATGAAGATATTGATGTCAATGGTAAAAAAAGAGGTGAATTTGGGTTTGATGAAAATTAGATAGAACATTACAAGGGAGATTATATGTTAAATGAAAATGGTACCTATTATTATAGAACATTAAAAGACGGAGAAAATATATATGGAAAATAGGTACTTCATTATTCTGATATACTCACAAGAGAAGGTTCTGCTTTAAATGCAGTAGATTTTCTTGATAGTGATGATATACAAAAGAGTCCTTTAGGTTCTTTTATAAAAGATGCTTCTCTTGTAGGAGCAATGTTTTTACCTTATGTTGGAACAGCAATTGCTGGAGCTACTATATTTCAACAAGCTATGGGATTAGGAGCAACATTAGGAAAAATTGCTTTAGGAAATGATAATTCTACTATGAATTGGATTGAAGGATTAGTAGAAGCTACAAATCCTATGAATACTCGTTCTGAATGGTCTTCCATAGACTATGGTAATACTGGAAGAAATACTACTTGGACTATAGAAAATCTTTTAGGAATGACTGCTGAAGTAATAGGATAGTTAAAACAACAACGTCTTTTATTTGAATATTCTCCAGCTATTTTTAAAGGAAAATGGGGAATAGGTGAAAAAAATTAGAAATTATTAGAAGAAAAATACTTAAAAGAACTTAATGCTATAACAAAAGAAACTAAATTAGCTGAGTTAGATCCAAAAGATGTTTTTAGATATGCTGATGCACAGTAGAAACTTATGGGTGTTAATGCTTCTAAAGCTGCTACTATGGTAGAAAATTACATGAAAAACTACCAAAAAACTGGAGAAGTTTTATCTAAAGCATATATGACCATGCTTACAGTTAATGACATATATGGAGAAGCTAAAGAAGCAGGAGCAGAAGATTTTGATGCTGCTGTTATTACTATGGGTTATGCTGCCATGGAATATGCTCTTTTAAGTACTGATATAGGTAAATGGATTCTTCCAGAACTTAGAGGAGAAAGACTTCAAAATAAAGCTATGGTTAGAGCATTAACTAAAGATGTAAGAGAATCTTTTGCTAGGTTAAGAAAAGCTGTTGGAGATAGTGATGAAGCTAAAAGAACATATTTATAGAAACTTATAGACTTTGGAAAATCTGTTGCTAAAGGAGAATTTAATGTAGGTTTAGGAAAACGTGCAGCAATTCAAGAAGGGGATGGATTACTAAAAGCTGGATTAGGTTCAGTATTTGCTGGAGCTACAGCAGAAGCTGTTGAAGAAACTACTGAAGAAGTTTTAGGTGATATTGCAAGAGTTCTTTTTAATGGATTAGAATAGCTACAAGGAAAAGAAACTAGATTGTAGCCATTTGAGAATGTTATTGATAGATATGGAATGTCCTTCTTAGGAGGTTTTATGGGTGGAGGAGTTTCGTCTGCTGCTTTCGATTTTAGAAATGCTAGAATTACCGCTAAAATGGATTATCAAACAGCAGTACAACAGCTTGTTCACAAAGCCCATAATAATGACTTAGATGGAATAATCAATATTATTAAAAAGGAAGAAATAGGAAATAAAGATTTGTCTGCAACTAAGTTTGATAAGGATGAAAATGGCAATATAATTTGGAAACAAGGTGATGAAAATGATAATCAAGACCTTGCTATTAAAAATTTATTACTAAGACAAATTGATAATATTAAAAACACACTTGATGCTCACGGCGGAAAAACCGATGATGAATTTATTGATGCTCAAACATTAAAAGACTTAAGATTTAGAGCATTAAGAAATACTACAACTGCTGGATTATTTATACAAAAGTATAATGAAACTCTAACTGATTTAATCAATAAAACATTAGAATTAAAAAGATTAGATACTCCAGAAGTTAGAGCTGAAAATGGCGACCATGATTAGAAGGATTAGAAAAGTGAAGAATTACAGCAACAAAGAAGTCAATTAGAAGCAGAAATAAAAGAATTAGATAAAAAAATAGAAGAGTTTAATTCTGGAGCTAAGGCTCCTTTATTTATGGCTACTGCTTTGATTGAATCTACACCTTATATTGCCAAAGCTTTAATGCCTTCTACATTTAAGATATTTGCGGAATTAAAAGCAAATAGACCGTTTGAAAATATTTCAGAAAATGAATTAAAAAAATTTGAGATTGATTATCAAGAATATTTAAAGAGTGATAAAAAGGATGATTTACAATTAGCTACTAAGAGTTATTTAGTAATGTCCAATATTATTGCTTAGAATCTACAAGCGGCTTAGAAGATTATAGAAGATTAGGCAGCTAATCCAGAAATTATGAAACTTCTCCAAGATGTTTCAGGAACTTTATTCTCATTAGATTTTGAATAGGATTCCGATAAATGGCAAGAAAGTTTTGGAAAATGGGCAGCTGATAATAATTTTAAAGCAGGTGGAATGGATGTTGCATCCATGATAAATATTCTTTATAATTAGTATCAAGAGAATTTAAAAAATAATAATGATATTGTAGAAGAAGCTAAATAGAAACGTGATATTAAAAAACAAGAATTAGAAGCAAATCGTCAGATTGGATTAAATGAACTTCAAGATAAATTTAATCTTGGGCCTCTTGGTGGAGGTATTGATGAAGCAACTTATAGAACTTCTGTAGAACAGTTTAATAAAAATTTTGATGCTCAATTAGAAGAAGACCTAAAGCCCTTTAACGATGATATTTATAAATTAGAGGAAGAAAAAATAAAAGCTGATGAAGCTTCAAAACAGTCTTTAAATGAACAACTACAAAAAACCATATTTGATATTAGTTTAAAATAGGCTAATACGCTTGCTGATAAAATATTATCTTTAGGATTCGTAAACGGAGCTATTAAAAATTAGGTAATTGATAAACTTAATTCAATGAGTAGAACTCTTGAAGAGTCTTAGAAAAAAGCCGAGGATTTATTTTTTAAAGAATTAGAATAGAAAGGAGGAGATATTGTAAGTTTTAAAGATTTTATTAATCAAGGAGAAATAGAATTTGCTAAAGAAATCACAGATGAACAAACTGTAAACGATTATTTGAATATTATACAACAATATTCTCAAGCTAAACAAGAACTTGATAGTAAAATAAAACAAATTCAAGATTTAGGATATACTCCTATAATGGATAATGTTGATGCTTTTGCTCTTGGAATTGGTAAACAAAAAGTTTCTAAATTATTCGATATATTAGGTAAAACAATGTCTACTTCTAGATAGAACGTTTAGACATTTACAATGACTGATGATTTATATAAACAATTAGCAGAAGCTGAAAGAGTTCTTGATTTATATTTGGCAACATTAGAAGGAGCTAGAATAGATACTGTTGATCCTTTTAGAATAGGAATTACACCTACTGGAGAAGCAGAAGACCGTTCTAATGTTTGGGGAATTAATAAAGTATTAAATGAAGTTCATGCTAAATCTCCGAAACCAGAAAATGATACTTGGCAAGATTTACCAGAAATTGAAGGTAAAGCTGCTGATATGATGATTGAAGATGTTAAGAGACTTAGAAGAATGTTGAAAGCATGGAAAACTTTACATAGTATTAATTAGGGACAAAAACTTAATGTACAAAGTAGAGTTGCTGCTAAAACCACTTATTTGTTATACGATAGAATAAAACGTCTTTTAACTAATACTAACTTCCCTGATAAAGAAAAATTAGTTGGAGAATTAGAAGAATTAAAATTCTTAAAAGAAGAAACCACTAAAAATAAAGAAGACTGGAACCTTAGTTTAAATAAAGATTAGTAGAAATAGCTTGAAAAAGAAAGAATATAGATGGAGGACGCTATATTTGATTATTTTCAAGATAAACTTGATAATATTGAGGAATTAAAGAAAATATTTAATCCTTAGAATTTTGTAATGTATAATGATACTGCTACTTTATTATCTGAGGGTTCTGAAGATATTGACGATACATCATTAATAGGATATTTAGCAGCTAAAGCATCCATTAAATCTTCTTCTTTTTATAAACAATATAAAGGCATTCTAAAAGATGGGAATATTGCTCCTTTAATAGGACAAGAAATTTCTGTTTCTTTAGGATTAGCTAATATATTAAATGGAACTAGTATTTCTAATATTATTAAAGCCTATAAATCTTCTCTATTAGAAATGAATAAAGACTAGAGAAGAGAATTTTTAGAAAAAGCAGGTTATCCAAATGCTTCTATTGAAGCATACTCGACTGATGAAGGATTTAAATTGTTTATTAATGATGATTTAGTTCCACAATATGAGAATATTACATTTATAGATGGAATTCCAGGAGCAGGAAAAAGTGCGGCAGTAGGAGCCTTAATTTATAAATATTTAAAACGTTATAAACCAGAACTTTTAGATAAAGTATGGGCTACTCACGGAGGCGATAACAATAGTACTAATTAGAGCTTTTCAAAAGGATTTGCAGAAAATATTGGAATGGAAGTTTCTGACGAAAATGTTTTTGATAAAGAACATCTAATGAAACGAATTTTTGATGATTATGAAAGTCCTAATAACGATGGCGGAGAAATTAAACATAAAAACTCTGATTATATTATTGATAATAATGGATAGTTATAGCCAACTTGGAAAGTTAAAAATGATGCAGAATTACCAAAAATAATATTTATTGATGAAGTACAACAATTTAGTCAAATAGAATTATTAGCTTTAGACAAAGTTGCTAGGGAAAAAGGTATTTCTATTATAACATCAGGAGATTTAAATCAATCTCAGCTTTCTTGTGGAATTGATTTTTCAAGTATAATAAATTCTATTAATGAGAAATTAAAAGAAAATGATAAACCACAACTTCCAAGTACAATTTTAAAAGTAAAACTGACTAGAAATCAAATACTTCACACTCCTAAACTTGGAACAAGTATGAGAACTGCTAATAATTAGAAAAATAATAATATGGCAGCAACTCAAACTATAATGGCTTTGGGAGAAGGTAATTTAGAACTTCATTATTATGAAGACGAAAATACTTTAGCTGGTGATAAGAGAATTGATAAAACTGATTAGAATTAGTTATTTGCTTATTTAGATAAAATAATTCCAATGCTTAAGGACGGAGAAAAAATATATTATGCACATCCTGTTAATGATACACTGCTTTGGGATTAGATTAAAAAATAGGAAAAATATAGAAAACATATACAAGAAATTCCCGGTACAGCATTAGGTTAGGAAGGAAGATTTTGGATTGTAGAATTAAATAATGCTAATTCTTCAGAATATATGTAGGACTTCTATACAGGACAAACAAGAAGTCAACAGTTCAGTTTAATTCTTTCTCCTGACCAAGCAAATAATGGAAAAATTAAAATATTTAATGTTCAAGATTAGGAAACTCACTAGGAAACTTATAGTAAATCAGCAATTCTTAAATATGCTACAGAAAAAGTAGCAATACTTGAAGAAATAATTCCCTCTGATACAGAAGATATTCCATATAATCCTAGAAATGAATAGTCCAAAGAACCTATTAGAAGAGATTCTGGAACTACTCCAATATCTTCTACAGACAGTCCTAGATAGAGAGAAAGAAAATCTGAACAATTAAAAGAAAAAAGAAAGAAATTCTTGGATTCTGTTGAAGGGACACTCGAATTTGAAGCGCCTTCATTGAATCCTATGGACCAATTTGCTAAAGATTTAGTAGATAATCATCTTGAAACATTTAATGTTAAAGGAGTTATCTCTGGAAATCCTTATCCACCATGTAATCTTATTGCTATCGGAATGCCGATGGATTGGAGACAAATGGTATTAGTAGATATTGACGGAGTAAAAGTTCCATTTTATTGTTCAACCGGTAAAGGACAAAAGAAAAACGTTCCTATTGGAAAATGGTATCCTGTTTTAGGAGTATTTGCTGAAAATAGTTAGAAATTTTGGCTATGTAAAGGTTCTGAAGACGATATAAATAATTTTTATGGAATCCCTTTACTTCAAGCAATTGCAGAACAATTAAATCAAAAATATGGAGATACTACTCAATCACCAATTGACCCAACAAATGGTTAGGATATTCCATTAGTTGATCCACTTGATGTTATTGACATACTTAACTAGGATTTATTACCTTTTAAGAACCATACAGCTGATGTTAGAGAAAATTTACAAAAGGCTATTGATAATCTTCATTAGAAATTAGATAACAAATTTAATTATAATGAACCAATAGATATTGACCCGTTTAATGAAGAAAACTCTAACAAACCAGAAGAAATTAATGAAGGATTAGAAGAACTTTCTACCGAGGAGTTGGAAGAGAAACTCGACGACGATAATGGGGTGGGAGAAAAAGACGAAGGAGAAAGACCCACAGACACTTCTTTAAGTATAAAAGATTTTAAATATAAATTATTTGGAAATGCTTCATTTGAAGTTGGTTCTAATGATATACAAAATGGAAAAATTAGAAAATCTTCTATTTCTTATAGAATTGACGGAATTAATGGAGCTTTAAATCCGGCATTTACTGCAAAAGAATGGCTACAATTACAGCAAGAAGCGGCTGTTAATGGCGGTTATGTTTCATTAGACTTATTAGAAAAGAAACTTGGAGAACTTAGAAGAATGCTTTTATCTATAAAAGATAAAAGCGATTTAACTTCTAAAGTAATGAGAAATTTAGGTTTATCTGGAACTGGATATATTAGATATGCAGTCAAAACTACTTCTTTTGATACTAATTTTATTAATTCTTAGTATAAAAAATTAGAGAAATCAGAGAATGAACCAACTCCATATGCTAGAGCACAGGAAGACGATTCTTCTAGAGCGAATAAAGTAAATAATAGAGTATTAGTAGCAATAATAGGTACTGAAGAAAGGAGAGATATGCTAGAAATTCCTTTACTTCATTTTAATAATCCTATTACTTTGATTAGAAAAATAGGTAAGGATAATCCTAATAGTCAAATTTTTACTGATTTTAATATAGTATATAATAATACTTCAGGAAGTACTGGAGAAAAACAGATTGCAGCTTTATAGTATATTATAGCAAACTACGATACTCCAGGATATAAAGGAATTTGGAATTTAATTAGACAATATCTTGCTACTTATAGACATATATTATTTGTTGATGATATTAATTGGACTCCTGCCCAAAATCTTCATAATTTGGGAATACAATTAAATATGAGACGAGGAATGTCTAATTATGATGCTCGGGATTATATAGAAACAATTTAGTGGACATCTCTTGATGATTTAAGAAAAGACCCATGTTTCACAAAAATAAGTGCTCCAATGCAATTAAAATCTGGACAAGGAGTAATTGTTAACGAAGATGGTACACAGACAGTTCCTGTAGCTAATCCTAAACATCCATTTGTATTAGTTACCGATTAGCAATTTAATCATAGTGGAATAGCTATCACTACTGATTAGTAGTTAATTGATGAATTTATTTATCAACAATTCCACGATGTTCCTAAAACTGTTTAGTTGGTATATGTTTTGCCTCCTAAATATTCTTTAAAAAATTATATGAGAAGTTTAATTAGTTTTATAATAGGAGAAACTAAAGAGTCTCCTTTAGGAAACCAGAGAACTGCTTATAAAATATTAGAGTCGTTATTTATTGCTTCTTAGGACAATCCTCAAGAACTTAAAAATATATTTATAAATGCTTTAGGTCAGGAAAATGGAGAAAAACTTTATAATAAAACATTACAAACTATTGGAAGAATTGCTTCAATGCAAACTTCTGATGGGGAGCCTGATATAGCTAAACAAATAAAAGAACTTACCGGAACTTCAGAAGCTTGGGTAGAAGGTATTCCCAAAAATATTCCTTTATATAGACAACTATAGAATGTATTAAAACAATTAGTTCGTCCACAAGTAGTTAGAATAGAATAGGATGAAAATGGAATGAGAATCTATAATGATCAATACGGTTCAGATAAAGATTTTGATAGGTTATTCCCTGCTATTCAAACATTATTTGATAAGAGTTAGACAGAACTTTATTATCAAGTAAAAGGAGAAAGAGATTCTAATAAACACTATGGACAATTTGTTCCTTTACAAGTAGATACAAATGGACATATTAATGATTCTAGATTATCTGAAAAAGGGTTTAGAGTAACAGGAAGTATTGCATCATCTGCATTTGAAACTAACGAAGCATTTAACATGTTATTAGATAATATGTTAAGAAAAGTTTATACAGACGATGTGGGAAATGGGCCCTTCTTAAGAAGTATAGATAATGGTTCTTATATTAATGCTAACTATAGCGGATGGGGAACTTCTCCTAAATCTCCACCTAAAACTTCTGTTAAATCAGTTGATTCTAAAATAGTAACTAAATTAGAAAGAGAATTAGGAAAATCTGTTTCAGATTCTATAATTTCTCAATTAAATCCAACTAAAGAAAATGATAATTCTCCAGAATTATTAAATACTATAGCAACACAAATTAATAGTAATATTAATAGTCCTGTTAGAGCTTTAGTTGTAGAAAATAATTTAGTATTATGTAACGATTCTAGATTTAGGGGATAGGAGTTTAATTTACAACAAACTGGAAGTCCTATTTTTAAAGTTCAATTAGGAGATACTCAATATAATGGAGCATATTTTAATGGAACGTTAACTTTATTAGAAGATGTACAACCTTCAGAAAATACTACAGTTCCAGAAGATGTAGAAATTACAGAAGAATTAGTAAATAATAATTTAAATAGATTTAAAAGTTTAATTGATTTTATTACAAATAATCGAGGTAATTTAGCCATAAGTGAAGAAGATTGGAATGAAATGGTTACTATGTGGGATCTTTCTAATCCGGCTGATATAGCAGAATTCCTTGATATGTAGTGGGATAATATAAAAGATAGTGTAGACCTCAGTTAGTTTGCAGATATATTACAAGAAAGTAATAACTAGACTAGTTGTCCAGTAGAAATAAAGTTTAAATTTATGTAATATGAATTGTATATTTGATGTAAACAATTTGTAGAATAGTCTTAAAAATTTGAAAAGGGACGTTTTTAAGCGTCTCTTTTCAATTAAAAAGACATTATCTACAGAAGAAAAAAAGAATCAAGCATTAAAATAGATTTCAGAATTAAGTGAATCTTATTAGATAAATCCATCTACTGTAGATGCTGCAATGGAAGCTTTTGATGGAAAAATTCTTACTAGTTTAGGTGATGCAATTCCTTCTAAAGAGGAATTAAGAGAAGCCATGCTTTCTTGGCAAAAACCCGCTATTAAAACAGAAGAAAATACTTCTACTCAAAGGTTAGACAATCAAGAAAAAAATCCACAACGAGTTATAGATAACCCAATTGATTACTATTATGGAAGAGCACTAAGAGCTAAAATTAGAGCTTAGCAACACGCTAATACTGTAGGAGTTCATTCTATACTTTATAATGAAAATGGTATTATTAATGATACTGTTGAATTAAATGCTGCTATTAAATATGAACAAGAAAAACTGTTTGAAAACGTTTTAAAGTATTTAGAAAGTCAAGGAATATATTATTTTTCTGGAAAGAAAATATACGGAGAAAATAATAAATATACAGGAGTTTTAGAAGAAATTCAAGACAGAGTCGGAGGATTGTTTAGAATTGATTTTAATGAACTAAATAATATGTATAATAATGGAGATTTTGATACTCTTGATGCTATTAGTTCTTGGGTTATTCTAACTAATTTTGATACTTTATTAAAATAGACTTTCGGAAAAGCTATAGATATTAATCCAGACAAACCTAAATATTCTATAGGAAAATATTCTGTTGGAGGAGGCAGTAATGTATATACTACTTGGAGAACTAATGAAGAAATAGATTTATCTAAGGAAATAAATAACATTTCTTAGTCTATTGTAACTTCTCTTCCATATTATTTAGCTGATTAGAATGTTCCTTCTAACAATAGAAATTTAAAATTTAATGAATTTTTATATTTAATATCTAAAATAAAAGATATTCCTATTCATATTAATGAAGATTTTATTTTTTCTTCAAATTTAGGAATAGAATTATCTCCAGAAGCGATGGAATTTTTTGAAGGAAAATCTGTATTTTCTATTATAAGCACATTAAGAGAAAATCCTCAAGAAAAAATTCCATATTTAATAGAACTCTTAAACAACAGAAATGCTTTTGATATTATAAATGAAAAGCTTGGAAGAAATTATTTTGAAAGTACTGATAGAGAAATCATAAATACTTTATATTAGGGTTTATTTAATAAATTTAATCCATCCAGTTTAATTTCTTTACAAGAAAAAAACGGATATAATAAAACTAATTATTTTGCTTTTATAACGTAGACAATAGATTCTATGTTTAAATCTAATTTTCTACAATATTTTAGAAATTCTGATGGAGAGATTTATGTAAGACCTATGTATGATTAGAGTATATCTAGAATAGAATCTGACATTACAGGAGGTATTAATAGATTAAATAGCAAAATAATGGCTGATAACTATTAGTCTATTCATGAAAAATATGATACAAGGGACGATGTTCCGGAAACTTTCGATTATAATAATTTAAAAACAACTTTAACATATATACCAGTTGACGGAACTACTTATTAGATAACAAAAACTGGAGAAATATTTTCAATTAAAGATCCAGAAGGAAAAGACGTAACAGACAAAGATATTCTTGCTAAAATTAATCAAAAAGCCAAAGAAACTTTTTCTATACCGTCTGTTGTAAAATATACTATAAAGGATTTTCATGCTGGAAGACTTGAAGTGGAAGTTAATTTAAATGATGGAAAAATATCTTATTTAGTAGACGGAAAAGAATACTAGTTTTTAACTAAAAAAGATTTTGATTCATTGTCTCTTATTATTTAGGATATATTAAAACAAAATTTTGATATTGATAATGATTATCTAACAGCATTTGGTAATAGACTTGCGGTAAAAGGTACTAGTTTTTATGGGGCATTAAGTCAAAATCTAATGCAATTAGTATCAAGAGTAATAACTAATCAATATATTCAACAAAATTATATGAAAGGAACTACTCCTGCATCTATTAAATCTAGAATTGATGAAATATATAAATCTACAATAGGGAAACCTACTTATAATAAACGTGAAGGAGAATTAAATTTTATAACAGATTCAGAAACATCTATTATAAGAAATTTAGCATAGGCTAAAGCTCTTGTTACTGGAAGATTAACTTCTTCACAAATACTTGATGGAGAAGGAAATGCTTTAGCTTCTAGTAATTTAAGTAGATTATTAAGTTCTCTTTAGTATCAAGTAGAAGTATAGGTTAAACAACCTAATGCTGCTGCCTCTGAATTTTCCTTATGGAAGCCCGGAGTTTATAAAGGAGTGAGTCAATTAAAAGAATATAAAGAAGGAACTACCTCAAAATCTCATATAAATTTTTCCAATAAAGAAATGGAAAATTCTTTAATATTTATAGATTTTCTACAGGGCCTTATAACTGTAGGTTCTACTAAATCTCCATATACAGATGGAGTAGTAGGATTTTATCCTTCTGAAAATTCCGATAAAACATATATTGGAAGATTACTTATTGATTTAAAAAATGTTTAGGTCGGAGATTCTAATTTATATGAATTAATAAAAGAAAATCCTTCTAATATTGAAAAATTTTGGCCTATTATTTAGAAAGAACTTGGAGATTTTTATACTAAAGCTCTTTAGAATATTAATAATGAATGGGCAAGAGTAGGGCAAGAATTAGGAATTAATATTTCTTATGGTGATTGGTCAGAATTAAATACTTTAGCTGAATAGGAAACATTTGATCGGGGGCATAAAGTAACTCCAATACAACTCGTTAAAGAAGCGGTTACTAATTATAATTTTAACCATCCTCAGAATCCTATTGTTTTAACTGAAGAAGTACATTATGTTCAAAAGAAAGACGGATCATTAATGATTAATAGTTCTTTTGAAGCTAATCTATAGAGACTTTCTCCAACTAACTTTTAGAATTTTATGTATGAACAAGAACGTGATGTTCTTGAAAACCTTTTGTAGGATGGATTGGAAGTAGATGCTACTCCAGAACTTATTAAATTGTTAGGTAATGAGTGGATAGATCCTTATACTAATAAAATAATATTAGCTAAATATTATGACCCAATGTCCGGTGAATATGTCGGAGATATTAGAAAATATTCTGAATATGATAGAAATAATCTATATATAAGAATTAACCCTTTAATTTCTGCATACAACTCATTAAATTATTTCTTTACACAGGAATATATGAATTCTTCTGTTGGGGCATATTATGCACATTCAAATAAAAAGGCAGAAGACATTGGAGAAAAATTAGCTAACGGAGAAATTTCTTAGCAATAGGCTCATTTTATGTATCTTGCGGATGAAGCTGCTAGAAAGCTCGCATAGGATAAACGTAACGTATCTTTTACAGCTGCTATGCATGAATTCTAGTTAAACTTACTTCATGGTATTCCTACAGAAATAAATGTAGCTGCTATGCCAGATCCTAAAGATTATTTTGAAACTGTTAGTGGTGATTATTATGACATAAAGCCGTTTGACGGAGCTACATTTACTAATCCTTTCTTTTAGATATTATAGAATTATTCATTAGGAGGAGCTAGAGTTGGTTTAATTAAAAAAACCTTTACTCATTATTATGACGAAAAGACTGGAACAGGAGGAATTATTAAAACAGCAGAATTCCCTTTAAACAATGAATATATTAGAAGAAGTCGTTTCTATGAAATTATGATGTAGAATATGACTGACAGAATTTGGAGAGATTAGAATGGAGAAATTGCTCAACCTATTGATATTACAAAGGACTATAATGGAAATAATATTGACTTTAAAAATATTGATTCAGTAGACGGAACTACTTATTATCAAGATTCTGTAACAGGAGAATATTATGCTTTTGTTATTTAGAGTTTAGGTAATAATCAATATCAAAGAATTATTCAAAGAGTTGACGAACACGGAATTCCACAAGAGGAAGCCCATCCAGAAGTTAAGGACGGTGAAAATGTAATTTGGACAGTTGATACTAATTATAAATTATGGAAATTACTCGGAGGAGAGAGAAGTATGGCTTTCAATAAAGGTAAATTCTTTCAAAGCGAATATTCTATTAACCAAGTAGTTAAAATAATGAATAATACAGGAACTATTCTTTCTAAAGATGGAAAGGTCAGATTTTAGAAAGACTTATGGCAGCCTCTTAAACATTCTGATATTCACATAATGCCAACAGCAGGCGCTGTAAAACAAGGTATTGCTAATATAAATGACTTATCAACTTATTATACTGCCGACGCTTCTAAAATTAATCATATGAGAATTAGAATGAATCAAGCAGGAATATAGCTTGACAAGGAACACCATGCTGATGGAGAAGATTTATCTATTATGACTTAGGTACTTTCAGCTTGTGCTGCAAGAGGCTATACTCAAGAACAATGTCAACAACTTTATAATGCAATGGCTAGTTTAGCAAAAGCTGGAATAAGACCTTATTTAAAAAGCTTTGAAGAATTCTTTAAGGTAAGTTCTAATAAAAATGCTACTCCAGAATAGTTAGAAGAAGCCAGACAAAAATTTGAAAATACTTTACTTGACACTTTAGTAAAAGCGTTAGCAAATTCAACAAATACTTCGGGTACCTTACAAATAATTACTCAAGAATTATTAGATAAAGCAAAAGAAGGAAAAGAAATTCAATTAGCTGACACTAAAATTCCTCTTAGTGATCCTTCTGTGATGAGAAAATTGCATTCTACCATATCTGTAGCTCTTACTAAAGCTGCTATTAAAATTAAGGTCGATGGCAGTTTAAATGTACTTTGTCCTTCTTTTGGAGTAGTAAAAGTATATAATGGCAAAATGAGAGAAAATTATCTTAACGACTCTCAAATTTAGGAGGAACAAGAAGAATGGAATTAGAATCCTGCTTCTGAACTTATAAATAGAGTTTCAGATATAAAACTTGGTAGAACTTATAAAGTAGTTTATAATGACGGAACTACAGTATTAAAACATATAAGAACTACTGGAGACTATTATAAACTTAAAGAAGAACTTAGTAAAATAACATCTATTAAAGAATAGTTTGCTTCTACTATAATTGCTTCTGAATTTTTTGAAGGAGGTAGAGAATTAGCTTCTTATAATATAACATTTAGTGGGAATACTGTAGTTAATCAAGAAGATGCCGATTTATTAGGAGGATTAGCACAATCTTAGACGTTGCATTTTAATTTATATGATTTAGTTTCTGTAAAACATTTGCACGATTTAAAAGAAAGTGAAACAGCTACTAAAGAACAAATTAATGAAGCTTTAGCAGAACTTCAAAAAGATTTAATGGTTCTACATAATAGAAACGGACAAGTTTTAACTGATCAAGGATTAGTAGAAATAAATCCAGAATCTGTTCAAGTTGAACCTTATGAAATTGTTCTTCCTAAAATATTTGCCACTGTATTTGGATTAAACACTGAAGATGATTTAGAATCTATTAAAAAGAATCCAAATTTCTTCTTAGAAAGACTTCTTGATAATCTTAAGCCTACCCATAATAATTATACATTAGCTTTACAAAGAGTAAATGGCAATCATGTTTATATATTAAATTCTGATGATGCTATTTAGACTGATAATTTTAGACCAAAAGAAATTAATAAACGCAGAGAAAACGGAAAATTATATAGACAAATAGGAGAAAATTTAGAATATGAATTAGGAGAAGATGATTAGGTTTGGGAATATGTTTCTCCTGATGGAAATGCTTATGAAGTAATAGTTACTGACGATCCTACATCTTATTTAAATAGAGTAGATTATATAACATTAAATATCAATTAGAATTTAAATCCAGAAAAATAGGAACAATTAGTAAATGAATTAAGAAATTCTAAAAATAAGGCAGTTGTTAATTATATTGAAGCTATAGATGGATTATTAACAAGAGAAGGAGAAACACTACAAAATGCTATTGAAGATGTACAAGAAGTAACTAAACATACATATAATGATTCTCCAGTAGGTATTTGGTATAAAAAACTTGGAAACCAAATATATGCTTCGTTTTTAAAATCTTTAGAAGTAGTTGCTGCACGTATTCCTGCTCAATCAATGTAGTCATTTATGCCTATGAAAGCAGCAGGATTTGAAAAGTCTGATAGAAATACTGCTTATGTAAGTACTACGCAATTTTTGTTTGAAGGATCT
>ERZ842401.2715-NODE-2715-length-23259-cov-10.067100_pt1 | contig 23259 bp, 25 predicted proteins | sample MGYA00521270_ERZ842401 | MGnify/ENA primary metagenome ERZ842401 (study PRJEB31892, sample SAMEA3878208) | bioreactor metagenome | biome: Moose rumen | place: Sweden | collected 2011-10 | study: EMG produced TPA metagenomics assembly of the PRJEB12797 data set...
AAAAAAGTTGCAATTTCTGACAGAAAAGTGGGAAATTATTCTTTACAAGTTACCAATTCTAGCAGGAGGAATAACAAGATTTTTTTCGATTCTTACGCACCCATATCCAGGGCAAACTGAACTTCTGTGGTGGAGCGTCCCAGCTCTGTGGCTATCTGCTCAACTGAGTTTCCCCGGTCGTACAGTTCACGTACCTGGCTTCCAAAGTCTTTTTTTGGAACAATGGGATTCTCAGCATAGGTAACTTTTGGCTCAATGACAGGCACTGAGGCATAGGATGCACCGTCACGCTTAACAGTAAACGTATTGGGTTCGAGGAAGGATGCAAGTGGTTCATCGGCGGCATCGAACAAATCCCCCTGCCCTACAATCTGACGCTGACCTTCATCCGTCACCGCATAGGCAGCATCTGCCGGAGAATGAGCGGCGGCACGCAAATATCGGTCTGCGGCACGACGTGCCTGCGAGGGACGGTTCTGGCGTGATGGCGATTCTTGCATTGCTGGTGTGGCATGCGCTTGTTGAACGCCTTGGACTGACTGCAGCCGCTGGGTAAAGTTTTTTGCCTGCTCCTCTTTTGCAAGTTCATTTTTCAGGACAGCAAGATGCCGGTCTGCCTTTGCAATCATTTCCTTTAACTGCTGAATCTGAGCGTCAACCAAGTCAATATTGCGGCTTGTATTGCGGTTCATGTCCATGATGAGCTGATTTATCTGGTCTTTTACCGATGCAACAAGACTGTCTGTAGAAAAACGCTTTCCGAACCATGTGTTGAACCTTGCAAGAAGGATAAGCCACATAATAATATTTACTACAATCAGAAAGCCTGCTAAAAAAGCAACGCCTATCATTTTTATGATTACCTCGTTATATCTATATGCCGCCCCAGATATCCTTCACGAATCTCCGTACGTTTTGGCACTTCTGCTTCCTCGGCTTGTCCGCCTCTTTTTCCGGCTGAACTGCCATACTGACTGCCAGACCTGCCATCTTCGTCAACGCCTGTAGATTTTGATTCCTCATCTGCGGCGCGATGGACGGTTTTTGCTTCTTCCTGCTGTTGCTGAATCACCTGGCTTTCCTTCATCTGCTGGGTAAGCTGGGGTTGAAACTGGGCATTTGCAACAGTCCGCGCCACATTCTGCATCTGAGAATACATCGTCTGAAGGTCAATGGGTTGAATCGCCACGCTCTTCCTTTCCTACGGATTAAGCAAATCCTTCCGGGTCCCTTACATCTGAAATATCAGGTTCTTCGTATTTACCGCGACGAACAAAGCCGTCTTCATAGAAGAAGGTAACGCTCTTTGTATCTGCATGAACTTCTTCCTTTTCGTCGCGGACATACACTTTTACACCCGCATATACGGTACCGCTTGCACAAACCTTGCCCACGGCTTTGAGTTCCCGCAAATGGGCTTGAATCTCACCGATTTCTGCATTAAGGTCATCATTCTGCAGGAGGATTTCATCACGCCGCTTGTAGAAGTTCTGCAATGCGTCCTCCTTTTCTTTGGGCAAGGTGCGGCGAGCCTTCTGCTGGCTTTCAAGTGTGGCGATGTTCATTTCGATGTCTTCCAGTTCCTTGACGTTTGAAGTCTGCTGATCCTGCAATTCTTCCAAACGATGTTTTGCCTTGGGGTCAAAGCCAACTGACAGTTCTGTTTCAGCACCACCACCTGTAGAACCGATGTTCTTTGCCGAAATGAGTTCCGTTGCAAAAAGTTTTCCGCCCGTAATCTGCGCCTTCTTTCCATGAAGTGCAATCTTACGCTGGGCAGAAATTTCGCAGTTCATTATCAAGTCGGAAACAACAACACTGTTGCCCGCCGTAACCTTGGTATTCTGAATGAATTTTGCCCACAGGGTTCCGCCACAGGTAATCGTACCTTCATCGCGTCCCATGATACCCTGCGTAACGATGATATCTCCGTCGCTTTCCAGATGACAGGCACCAACAGAGCCCATAACCTCGATGTTTCCACTGGCCTTAACGTCATAGCCGTCCTCAACATTTCCATGACAGACAACCTTACCCAGAAAGTTGATGTTACCGGTTTTAATATTCACGCCGTCCACTTCCATGACCGGCTCAACATTGATTTTTCCGTTGACGTAGAAAACCTGACCGTTACAAGATGCAACAATCGTCCGCCCGTCCGCCGCAACCTCTACGTTGCGTCCCAGCGGCATATTGATGTCCTTGCCGTCAGCCGCTTCCAGATAGCGTGCAAAAATCGTCTGACCGTTCTTGCCTTTTTCAGGAAGAATCTTAACGGCCAGGGGCTGCCCCTGCACGACATTCTGAACAAGGTTCAGTTCCTTAAAGTTGACCTGCCCAGTCGCAGATTCCTTTGCACGAATTTTTGAACGGTCTGTCTCAAAGTTAAATTCGATGTATGCGTCTTTGCCGTCTACTGGTTTGATTGCCTCCGCTACAACCACAGGCTTATCATAGACAGGTTTATCAACAAGGGCTTCAATTTTTTCATCGGAAATACCGGCACAGACACCTTGTGTTTTAAGGGCTTTTTTAATCTGCTGGACAGAAATATCTGAACCGCCCATCATGGGTGCGCTGATAGTAACGGTGGCCTGCATCTCATCTTCCGCAGCCTCAATGACGAAAATCGCATCGTTAGATGAATCGTGATTGTAGGATCCGACAATTTCATACATGTCATCGGTTCCAGTCTTGGCCAGCTGCTTGATTTTTTCATCCTCAGCAGAAAGCGTATCCGAACGATGGACATCGGCAAGAATGGCATTTACATCAACAGGCGCACCATCGCCCACTGGAAGCACAACTTTGAGCATGATGTCTGAGCCAAAATGATGTACGTAGTACACGCCGTCCTTGTTGGGATTTTCTTCCACGGCAGCAATTTCTTCTTGGGCAAGGGATTCGCTGACCTTTGCTTTTGCAACTTTTGTAACCGCAGCAACATTCTGATAGGCTCTGATTGTCCAAGGCTTTTTTCCCATGCCAAGGAATCCGTTAAAACCACGCTCAAGCACTTCATAATCAAGGTTGATTACCTTGCAGTCAAGCTGAACGGCGGCATCTGCAAGAGCCTCTTCAAGCGTATCGGCATAGACTTCAACACTCTTTAAATCCTGGTCACTTTTGAGGAAATCGGTTAAATCTGTACGAATTTTTTCAAGGGTGACCAGCGGCATCTTACATAATTCCCCTGCGGAGATTTGTCAGTTTTGCACGGAGACGGAGGTTTGCCTTTGTATGCAACTGAGAGATACGTGATTCACTTACGTCCAGAACCTGTCCGATTTCCTTGAAGGTTAAATCCTCATGGTAATACAAAACGATAACCATTTTTTCTTTTTCAGGCAGTTCATTTATCGCTTCGATTATGACCTTGCGGATTTCTTCGCGCTCAACCTGAACATCAGGATTCAGGCTTGAGGGAGATTCAATGGAATCACCAATGGACATATGGTCACTGTCATCGCCAGAATACCAGACATCATTCAGAGAAAGCACACTGGTACCGCTTACTTTCATGACGGTCTGCTGGAATTCCGCTTCCGTCATGTTCATTTCTTTTGCCACTTCCGCATCGGTGGCTGGACGACCAAGGCGAGACTCCAAGTCTCCAATGGTGTCTTCAATTTCCTTTGATTTTTGACGGACAGAACGGGGCACCCAGTCCAATTGCCTCATCTCATCAAAAATTGCTCCACGGATACGGGTAACTGCATAGGTCTTGAATTTTACCCCTTTATCGGGATCAAATTTTGTGATGGCATCCAAAAGACCAAATTGACCGAAACCGACCAAATCATCGTATTCTATGCTGGCAGGAAGACCGACGGAAACCTTGCCGGCGACATATTTTACCAGAGGCATATACTGCCGGATAAATTTATCACGCAAAGCAGAGGATTTTGTCTTTTTAAATTCCCGCCAGAGTTTGTTCTCTTCTTCTTCATCAAGCGGTTGTGTCTGTCCAAGCTCCATGTATTATTCCTTTATTTAATTTTTTGCCAATATTGTCCGTATTGCCTGCGCCATTACTGACGCACTCTGCTCCATTGCGGGTGTTCCGCTTGAAGATGACCGTGACGAACGAGGCTCGTCTTCCGTAGCAAATTCGCTGTCGCTTACTACACCGTCATCTTCACCCCCGCTTTCCGCTTCGTCACCCGAAGAAAAGACTCCGATATCAGGCAACTCTTCCAGCCCGTCACTGACCGAAGGTGTTGCTGCAGGCGTACTGACAGCCTGCTCCTCAACTGCGACAGTCGCCGATGAAGACTGCTCCGGTGCTCTTGTTGCCTGAACCAAATTCATCGGCTGAAATGACTGCGGAGCATCCGTCTGGCTGGACGCTTCACTTTGCGCCGATGGCTCAGGAGCAAGCACTTGGACAGATTCTGAAGGCGTTACGGGAGAAGTTGGAGGATTTTGTACTGCGGCCCGAGGAGCCACTGGAGCCATCCCGACCGCACGCAGGGCTGGACGCGTATCCCCAATATTGAAACGCGGTCCATCTTCGTCCTCCGGTAAACTTTCATCGCCGATTGAAATATCTACGACACCGCCTACCCGTGATACTTTTTCTGCCGAAGCATCAGAAGCATCGGAAACTGATTCAGACTGTCCATCGGAAAGAAATTTTTGATACAGAAAGGAACCGCCTGCACCAACTGCCGCAAAGATAAGGGCACAAATCAGCGCACGGAGCAGCAAAAGCCCGAAGCTAATGCCGGAAAAGATTCCAATCAGAAATGAAAGTATGAACCCGACTCCAGCTGCAATGCCAATGTACTTCGGGTTAATCATTTCTATTTCCTCCCATTATTCAGATTACGGCAAAAAAGCCATTAGGTCAAGTTTTTTCTTTCTGATTTTACTGCCTAATTTTTTGCCGTATGCCAACTATTTTTTCCGCAGGAATTTCTTCAAGAAGGTAGACACGCCCTCTGAACCACTGTTCTCGGTCTTTTCAATTCTTCCCACGATATGCTTGACACACTGTGCAGGCTTAGACGTGGGATTTACCACCATAAAAGGCTTCTGCCGGATAACAGACTGGGTAACAGCCGGGTCATCGTAAACAAAGCCGATGTAGTCTACCTTGTAGTTCAAGAACTGGGCGACAATGTTGATGATACGGTCAGAAATACGCTTACCTTCGTCTGCACTGTGCACGCGGTTTACCAACAGTTTGATGTTGATTTCCCGGTCAATCAATTCTGTCGTAATGATTTTAATCATGCCGTAGGCATCAGTAATGGCTGTAGGTTCAGGCGTTGTGACTACGTACACTTCATCTGCCGCCGCCACAAAACGAAGAACGTTTTCCGCAATACCTGCACCTGTATCAATGATGATGATATCTGCATTTCCCAGCTGACTGAACTGTTCGGCAAAATAGTCAAGTTCGTCAGTCGTCAGGTTTGCAATCTTGGAAAATCCGTTTGCACCTGCAATAAAGCGAATGCCAAATTCTGTATCCAAAATGATTTCCTGCATGGACTTCTGTTTATTGATAACCTGCATCAAATTAAATTGCGGAACGATATTCAGCAAGACGTTGACGTTTGCCATGCCCAAGTCACCGTCAATCAAAATGACTTTTTTACCCAGCTGGGCATAGGCAATTGCCATATTCACGGAGATATTCGTTTTACCGACACCACCCTTTCCGCTAGTCACCGCAATGATTCTTGTCTTGTGACCGCTTCCAGAAGACGATTTTTTTTCGCTTCCCTGCATTAATTCTCTCAGTTCTTCTGCCTGATCTTCCATTATCTTTCCTCCGTGAAGGTATCTTCGATGTGAATTCTGTCTATTTTAAATCCATCCAGTCTGGTCAAAAAGTTGACCACGGATGCCCGCTCAATGTTTCTCGGCACTTTCTGTCCGTCTGTGATGTAAGAGATGGACTTGCCTTTTTCTGCCAGTACACTCAGTACATTTCCATAGGCTGAAGTTTCATCGCATTTTGTAACGATAACTGAGCCAAAATTGAAGGGCTCGTAGTTCTGGATGATTGAAAGCAAATCCTTTGCTTTTGTAGAAGCCGTAATTGTCAGGTACACATCCGCATCAAGTCCCTTTACGTTGAGCATGGAACGCATCTTACCGATATTCTCGTAATCATTGGGACTGTAACCGCTTGTATCAATAATCAGGGCGTCCAAGGAGTCTTTATAGCTTTCAAAAATTTGCTTTACATCATCAGCTGTTTCTGCCTTGTCCACGTCAATGTTCATTATTTCGCCAAAGCGACGCAGCTGTTCTTCCGCTCCCACGCGGGTTCTGTCTATGGTGACCATGCGGACACGTGCCGGCGGCTTTCCTTCATTTCTTGCGTCAAGAATAATATTGGCTGCAATTTTTGCCACAGTGGTTGTCTTGCCTACACCAGTGGGCCCCACAAGCACGATAACATGAGGGAGCTTGCGGTACAAATGAGGGGCAATCTTTATGGAATCGCCAATCCAGTCAACAACGGTGCGCTCAACTGCAGCAAAATCGTCCAGTTCCGCAAATGAAAATTCCTCGCGAATACGATTTGAAATTTCATTGATGTAGGAAAAAGTGAATTCATTGTCAGAAAGGATTTCTTCGATTTTCTGAATGGTGGGATGCTTTTCATTTGCCTGTGCCGCCGCTACGGTTGCAAGGCTGTCAATTTTTGTGGTCAGCGTCTTTTTGAGTTCTTCTACGGTTTTATTGAGAGCCGCAATCTGGATTGTCTGTGCTGGGCTGCCTCCCGTTGCAGTGCGAAGCAGTTCATCCCTGTTCTTTTGAAATTCATCGGTTGAGGAAAGAGACTGAGATGAGGTATGCCGGGGATTCAGTATGTAAGTGACTTCAATGTACTTTTTCTGAAAAAAGCCCAAAAGTCCTCCCCTAAGCACCGTGTGCCGATCCGTTATTGTGTAGTCAGTTCCATGCAACTCATACAGTTGCCGCCGGCAGTCATCTATGGTCGGTCCAACAATTGTATAGGTTACCGGCGAAACTTTTTCATTCAACATTTATTTCTCCCAAAATTTCCAACTGGACAGCATTGCCAGCTGCCATAACTTCTTGCATTGAAATCACAACCGTTCCCGGCATTTCACGGTCGATTGCATTGCGTACCAAGGCTCGGACTTCACCGGCACAGAAAATAATCGGCAGATAGTTTCTGTCACGGGCAGAAGCCAGTGCTGCGCTAACTGTGCTAATCCATTTTCGTCCGTCTACCGGGTCAAAAGCAACAAAAGGCTGTCCGCCGTCAGCGGGAATTACCTGATGCTGCAGGAGTTTTTCCGATGTAGACTGAGACAGTCTCAATACGCTCAACTTGCGGTCCTGGTCAACATACTGCAGACAGATTTGCAAGCCCAGAGCCTCGCGCACTTTTTCGATAAGGAACCATGTGTTATGCTGCAGAGAACCGAAGTTTGCCAGCGTCTCCAAAATTGCCACGATGTTGCGGATGGAAACCTGTTCACGAAGCAGTCCTTGCAGTACCTTTTCGATTTCGCCATAGGTGTAGTGACCTGCGTTAAGAACTTCGTCCACCACAATGGGATTGGTCTTTTTGATTTCATCCAGAATCTTGGAAACCGCCTGCCGGTCAAGAATTTCAGCCGCATGCCTGCGAATGATTTCTGTAAGATGGGTGGCGATAATCGTGGGAGGATCCACAACCGCATAGCCAGCATTTTCTGCGGCCTGACGCTGGTCTTCACTGACCCAAATAGCAGGAACGCCAAAGGTTGGGTCTACCGTCGGCTCACCTTTAATTTCTTCGGTAACCGATCCCGTGTTCATGCACATGTAGTAACCAAGTTTTATTTTGCTTCTACCCGCCTCAATACCGCTGATTTTAAAACTGTATTCCGTGGGTTCCAGCATCATGTTGTCAATAATGCGGATTGTGGGCACCACCAGTCCCAAGTCAAGGGCTGCTTCGCGGCGGATACGGGTAACACGCTCCAAAAGTTCCGCTCCATTGTCCTGCTGTACCAAAGGAATAAGGGCATAGCCAAGTTCGAGAGAAAGCTTGTCCACGGGAACCACAGGGCTCACGTCTTCCGGGCGACCACCTGTCTGCTTTTGCGTTTTTGCCGCCTGCGCCTCCTCACTTTTTTTGAGGGCGATGACTTTTTCAGTACGCACACGCCGCCAGCCCATAAGCACAAACAAGCCGCCGATAGGCAGCAAGAGATACCAGGGAAAGTTGGGTATCAGGCTCATCAAAGCCAGCGTTATGCCGGTAATGATGTAGACATAGCCGCTCCGTGTAAACTCTTCCTTGAGCTGGGTACCCATGGTCTCTTCGGTGTTGGAGCCAGTAACCAAAAGTCCTGTTGCAAAGGACAAAAGCAGAGAGGGTAACTGCCCCAAAAGACCGTCACCGATTGTCAGTCGGGAATAAGTATTAAGAGCGGTGGCAAAATCCAGCGTCTGCCCCTGGGCATTTTTTATGACCATGCCGGTAATAATGCCCGCAAGCAAATCTATGACGGTGATAAAGATACCTGCCTTTACGTTTCCGCTGACAAATTTAGACGAACCGTCCATAGCAGAGTAAAAGTCGCTTTCCTTTTGAATCGCCCGTTTTTTCTCCCGTGCCTGCTCATCAGTAATGGCACCGGATTGCAGTTCACTGTCCACAGCGAACATTTTTGTGTTCATGGAGTCCAGTGCAAAGCGGGCGGCAACTTCGGAAACACGACCTGCACCTTTGGTAATTACCAGAGTCTGAATGATAATCAGAACCAGAAAAATTACCATGCCGATAACCAAGCCCCGCGTGGAGGGATTTGCCAGGCTGTCTCCCGTAACGATGGAGGAAAAAGCCTTGAGCATGTTGCCGGGAAAGTTTGCATAGCTGTAACTGGAGGCAGAGGTCAGAATGAGACGGGTGGAAGCCACATTTAAACCAAGTCCATAGAGCGTAGCAAAGAGTATGACGCGGGGAAATGATGAGAAATCTGATGATTTTGGGGTGTACATGACGGTAAGGAGTATGATGACAGCCATTGCAATGTTTGCAATCATCATTACGTCCAGGAGAATACCCGGTACAGGAATCAAAAGCATAAGCACAACGATGACCGCACCTGCCGCCACCGCATGATTCTGTACATCCTTAAATATTTCCAAAAATCGGCTTGCCAATCCCCACCCCCATCAGGCTCACTTCTTTTTGTTGAGATAATTTATTTGACGATATATAGTTGCAATTGCTTTTATATATTCTTCGGGTATTATATCACCAATTTCACAGTTTGCATAGAGGGCACGGGCCAAAGGACGGTTTTCCACAATCGGAACATCGTTTTCCCTTGCCAGCGTTCGGATACGAGCCGCAACCAAATCCGCACCTTTTGCCGTCACTTGAGGAGCGTCTGCCTTGACTGCATCGTATTGCAGGGCAACGGCAAAGTGGGTCGGGTTTGTTATGACTACGTCACTTTCTGCAACCGCCCGCGGCATATTTCTCTGCAAAAGCTGGCGCTGCATCTGCTGAAGATGGGATTTTACCTCCGGGTCTCCCTCCATCTCCTTGTATTCCTGCTTTACTTCCTGCTTAGTCATCTTCATGCTTTCTAAAAACTGCCGTCTCTGCACCAGATAATCAGGAATGGAGATGACCAGAAAGACGATGGCACCCGTCATCAGAATTTGTGCCGCAATGCGGGCAATAAGGCCAACCGCACTCCGCACATTTCCCGCATTTAAAAGAAGCATAAGGCGGTCAATATTCATGCGGATAATCAGAAAGGCCGCAAAAGCCATAATCGCAATCTTTACGAGAGACTTGAGCACGTTAAAGGCTCCCTCAAAGGAAAAAACCGTCTTTTTAAGGTACTGTCCCAGGCGGGGGACAATCTTGTTGAAATCCGGCGTAATCGGCTTGACGGAAAAAATAAAGCCCCTATTCTGCACAATGTTGGCCGCAATTGCCGCAATGCCACCGATAACAGAAAGAGGAATGACTATGCGCAAAATGTAACGGTAACATACAGCCACATAGGTCGCCTGCAGCACATCTTTTTCGGCAATGCGCATAAAGAAAAAGCGCAACACTTCCTCACACCAGCGTAAGAATGTGGGTGCCGATACAATCAGCGTAATCACCACAAAAAGCATGACCAGAGAAGAAGCGATTTCCTGGCTTTTTGCCACACGTCCCTCTTCCCTTGCTTTTTGGATTTTATACTCGCTTGGTTCCTCGGTACGTCCTTCATCTTCTGCGGCGAACCACTGCAAGTCTATGTCTTCAAAAGTCATGCGCCGCCTCCCTGAGAAAGAAGAGCATACAGACGCTCAAGATTCCTGAAGGCTCCTGCAAAGGAATGGCTGAAAAACTCGCACAGATTAGGCATGAGGGCCATGATGATGAAGAATGACACTAGAATCATTGTGGGAAAACCTTCACTCATCATGTTCATCATGGGTGCGGCTTTTGAAAGAATTCCCATGGCAACGTTTATCAGAAGCAAGGTTCCCATAATGGGAAGCGCAATGATAAAGGCGTCAAAAAAAAGATGAGAGAGTCCAGAGAACAAGAACAAAAGGATTTTTTCCCGTCCCGCAACAATCGAAAGCGCCGAAATTGAATCAAAACTGGAAACAAGAGCCTGTCCAAAGAGCCGCTGAGCCCAATGATTCTGCAGGAAAATCAGCATGGCAATCAAGTTGAAGAACTGGCCCATAAGCGGATTTTCTACCTGACTGACGGCATCGTAGACTTCAGAGGCAGAAAATCCCATCTGAAAGGCAAAAAATTGACCCGCCGTGCTGAAGGCGGAAAAGATAATCGTAATGTAAAAGCCTGTGATGATGCCCAGAAGGACTTCTCCTGCAAGCAGCAATATGTAGAGCAGAGAATTTGCCCCGTCCCCGAGATAAGGCGCATACACTTCCGTATTGACATGAGGCATGACCAGATAGGCAAAATAGCCAGCAAATGCAACCTTTGAAAGGCGAGAGACATTGCGAAGAGAAAAAAGCGGAATCGTGAGCACAAGGGCAAAGCAGCGACCCGCAACAAGCAGAAAAATCGGAGCGTTTGCAACAATCTGGTCAAGCATGGAGTCTCAGGAACCTCCTAGCGGGCTAGTGACGGAATCATCGCAAAAAGATTCAGCGTATATCCGCGAAGCATGGCAAGCATCCAGCCGCCCAGTAAGGCAAGCAGCCCAAGGATGACCAGCATTTTTGGCAAAAAAGTCAGTGTCTGCTCCTGAATGGAAGTCGTTGCCTGAAAGATTGCAACTATCAGACCGACAATCAATGCGGCGCCCAGCACTGGAGCACACAGCATGAAAACCTGCATTACTGCGCCACGCATTAGAACTACAATTTGTCCGATACTCATGAAATACTCCTATTGCTTACAAGGTTATTGAATTAAACAGTTGCTGGGTCAAAAGATGCCAGCCGTCCACCAGCACAAACAAAATCAACTTAAAGGGCATGGAAATCTGAACCGGCGGCAACATCATCATACCCATGCTCATCAAAACACTTGCCACCACCATATCTATAACGATAAAGGGAATGTACAGTATGATGCCTATCTTAAAGGCAACGGTAAGTTCATGCAGAATATATGCCGGAATCAGGGCATACATGGGAACATCATCAGGATTATTGGGACGGTCAAGCTTTGCCATAGACATAAACATGGCCAATCCCTGCCAGTCACCGGAAAGCTGCCTCAGCATAAAAGTCTTGAGCGGAGTTTCCGCCTGCACATAGGCTTCCTGTATTGAAATTTGTCCGTCAGACAGGGGGCGATAGGCATCGGTATAAATGCGACTGAAGACCGGCCACATGATGAAAAGAGTCATAAAAAAAGCAATGCCGTTCAGAACCGCCGTCGGCGGCACCTGCTGCAAGGACAAGGCCCGCTTGATAAAGTCCAGAACGATTGAAAAGCGCAGGAATGTCGTCATCAGGATAAGAATGCTGGGGGCAAGGGTAAGCACCGTAAGCATAAGCAGAAGTTGCAGGGAAAAGGCAATCTGACTTCCTGTCTGCGGCTGGGTCACGCTGATGTCCACATTGGGAATGGTAAGATTCCGAACATCACGGCTCATTTCAGTTCTTCCCTGTGCCGTACCGCCAGGAAAGCCCTGATTCTGAGCAGATTGAGATGCCACTGGAAAGAGACACACAAGAGCAATCAGTGCAAGAAGGATAATCCGGGGAAATTGCTTTAGAAAAAATCGGGAAATCGCCTGGCTCATACCTGCTCTCCATTCAGCCTTTCTCGCTGACGCTGCAATTCTTCCGTAGCAGACTCCGCGCTATTGGCAAAAACATTGTCTGTCTGGGCTGCATTCTGGACTTCCGCCGCCCCACCTTCTGCCTGCGGACCATTTGGCATAAAAATATTCAGGATATCAGAAAAGGAGCGCGGCCTTGTCACGTTGGCATGCTGGTCAGCATAGAGATTCATGGAATCAACCAAGTCTTTATCGGTGATTTCTCCCAGCAGATTGATAGAACCATCAGTCACACCTATCAGATAGGCATGATTAAAAAGCGTGACAATTTGCGCAGATTTTCCAGGGCCTAGCATAACCTGAGAGACCTTGCGCAAAAAAGGATCGTTATCATCACCGCCAAGTTTCATGCCTTTTTTGAGCACTTTCATAATGCCGTAAATGGCGGCGACAACCAGTGCCAATACCAGCACCATGCGTACAAAAAGCCCCAGCATGGACGGTGTATCCTGCTGAACGGGCGTTGTCGTCTGATTCCAGTTTGAAAACAAATCCGCATTTTCCGATTCATTTTGATCAGACGATGGACTTGCCGTTTGAGGAAGATTTTCCGCAGGCGTTTCCCGAGATGCCTGTGCAAAAACAAACGGACTGCAAAAAGAAAGGAAAAGCAACAAGGCCGTTGCCTTTAATGAGATTTTTGTCATGTTCACCCACCCACGGCAACAAATGCCGCTCCCAACCGGTTAAGTACCGGTGACTAATGCAAATCGGAGACACGCTCCATCGGAGAAAGGATTTCCGTTACACGAACACCAAAGTTTTCATCAATAACGACAACCTCACCCTTTGCAATTGCTTTATGGTTTACGAGAATGTCTACAGGTTCACCAGCAAGTTTATCCAGTTCGATAATCGTACCTTCGCCCATTCCCAAAATTTCCTTGATTTGCTTTTTTGTGCGGCCCAGTTCTACGGTCATTTCCATGTTTACGTCCATGATAAGACCGATGTTGCCCTGTTCCTGTGCCGTAGGGCCGCCTGCCAAATTGGGGAACTGAAGGTTCTGCACATTGGGCGTATTCATACCCATCATGCCGCCCATCATGGGCTGCTGCATACCCATACCCATGCCGCCACCCATGGGCATTCCACCGCCCATCATAGGCTGCTGCATGCCCATTCCCATGCCGCCACCCATGCCCATGCCACCGCCCATAGGCTGCTGAGGAGCCGCTCCCCCCATAAGACTTCCCAAATCGGCGGCAGAAAGCGTACCAGATGCATCTCCGCCAGAAGAGCCTCCGCCCAATGAAGTAACCATGCCGTGGGCAACTTCATCAGAGACAGCCTCCCACAGGGTATAATTCTGACCGTCCAGCGTTACCGGATAGGTAAAGAGGCAGAAAGTTCCCTGAGGAATACGGGCCATGGCTTTTGGCACGTGAGTGGCTTCGGCAGGATTACTTGCCAGTCCCGGCAGTTTTCCGTCGGCACTCAAATCTGTTATCTCTGAACCGGTATGCTGTGAGACAACCTCCGAAATAACGGAAAGAGCCATATCATCCAGTTCTGCATTCTCTTCCTTGTTGATAAGGCCAGTCAATTTCTGACCAAATTCAGGTGCCATAAGGAACATATGGTCGCCTTTAAGCGCGGTGTTAAAGTCAGCAGTAATTGCAACAACCATTTCCGGCAGTTTTGCCAGCAGTTGATCACGGTCAGTTGCCTCGGCAGTCGGCCTTCCTGCCTCAAAATTTGCACCTGTCATGGTGTTGAGGTTGTTCACCAGTTTGTCTTTTAATCCGTCGGCAAATTTTTCCAGCACTGCCGTATCAAATTTTACGGAACTTGCCGGTGTGGAAGCGATGCCTCCCATGTCTACGCCAGCAAGCAGTGCGTCAATTTCGCTCTGAGATATTGTACCATCACTCATAAGATTCGTCTCCTTCAACGGATAATTCTTCAAACTCGTTAGTTTCAGCTTCTTCTATTTTGCCGATGACCTGCACCGCCATTTTTTTACCGACAACACCAGGCTGGCAGTAGAATTTCTTTTCATTTCCCACGCTCAATGTAAGCGGGTCTCCCACACGGGTGTTGGAAAGCTGCACCACATCACCCACACGCAAGCCCAATACGTCGCGAATAGGGAGGTTTATCGTACCGATTTCCGCTACAACATCCATATCCACGTCAGCAAGTTTTTCCTTGAGAACGCCAAGATACTGAGTGGTAGAACTTCTTCGCACTGAACTGAACCAGAACTGTGATGACAGCTTTGAAATAATCGGCTCAATAGTCAGATAGGGAATACAGAAGTTCATCATGCCCTCTTCTTCACCAACCTTTGTTTCCAGCGTAACAAGAACAACCATTTCCGTAGGCGGAACAATCTGAGCAAACTGAGGGTTTGTCTCAATCTGTCCCAGACGTGGACGCAAGTCGATTACCTGAGTCCATGCCTCGCGCATATTTGCAAGAATACGGACGATAATGCCTTCCATAACGGAGGCTTCAATATCAGTCAAATCACGGCTGACTTTTGCTCCCTGACCAGTACCGCCAAACAGACGGTCGATGATACTGAAAGTAATTGCCGGGTCAATTTCCAAAACCGCATTCCCCTTGAGCGGATCCATATTGATGACCGCCAATGTGGTTGGGGTTGGAATTGAACGGATGAATTCCTCATAGGTCAACTGGTCAACGGAAGCAACGTGGACATGAACAAGAGAACGAAGCTGCGCAGAAAGCGATGTCGTGGTAAGACGCGCAAAGGTTTCGTGCATGATTGAAACCGTACGGATCTGTTCCTTTGAAAATTTATCCGGACGCTTAAAATCATAAATTTTAATTTTGCGCGTATCACTGACCGGCTTAAAGTCATCAGTATCGGACTCACCCGAACTGATTGCCTGGAGCAACTGGTCAATTTCATCTTGTGACAGAACTTCGTTCATGCCTTACATCCACCCTCGTCTTTTTACCGACTACTGTTTAATGACATCCAGCTGCATAAAGCGGACGTCCTTAATTTTTGAACTGCTCAAGATACTGTCGTTAATGGCATTGCGAATTTCAATCTTCAGATTTTCTTCGTTCTGCGGTGCCAGTTCATCAGCAGACTTCTGTGTAAAGTATCGGCGTAAAAAGTCTTTAAGTTCAATAGTTCTCTGGGTAATTTCTGTAGAAGTTGCCTTATCTTCTTTTTTGTAGCCCAAAACAACATCCACCGTTACCGTTGCAGGCTCCTGGTCATTTGTCTTTGTACGGATAGAACCGAGTGAGCTATACCAGTCCAAAAGCTCACGCTTGGTGCTGTATTCTTCCGTCACCGGAACAACAGCCTGCTGCGTTTGGCTTCCGCCCATGATTTTCATTGTAACGATTACGATTGTAACGATAAGAATGATGGCTCCAATTCCCAGCGCGGCAAATTTAAGCAGCGTGGGAAGGAATCCGCCGCCACCACCGCGCTTTTTGGCAGGTGCCGCTCCACCAGCGTCATCGCCATCAAGACTCAAATCATCATCATCAGCCATCTGATACCCCCTTTTTTTATACACCCATTGACGAGTCTAGCATTAAAAATGCCCTTCGTCTAGAATAATTATATCAACTCTGCGGTTATATGCCTGTCCTTCCTTTGTTTCATTAGAAACCAGTGGACGCGTATCAGCATATCCCGCAATTGAAAACTGATTTTCGTTCACGCCAAAGTCCGCAAGATAATGCAAGGTATTTGCGGCACGGGCAGCGGAAAGTTCCCAGTTTGACGGATAGCGTTCCGAAGAAAAAGGATTGGTATCCGTGTGGCCTTCAATCCTAAAACGGCGGCCATTCAGTTCCTCAGACTGAAAGAATTTTGACATTTTTAAAAGCACGTCACGAGTTTCCTCAATGTTCAAATCTGCACTTCCCTGCTCAAAGAAAGCATCGGAAGCCAGCGTAATGACCAGCCCCCGTTCATCACTGGAAATCGTTATCTTGGAAGAATTAATTTCCGGCGCAAAGACGCTGACAGCCTTCTTGCGGGCAACACTGAGAGAACGCCCCTTATCCACAGAAGGCAAGGTTGAAATTGAATTTCCCAGGTCTGCCAGGCGGCCGATAGAAAGAGACTGTCCTCCACGGGGATCATCCATGGAGTTTGTTTCCAGAGAAATTGAATTCTGAATCTGTGCCATTGCCGCCGGGTCAACTTCGGACGGATCGTACAACATAACGAAGAAGCAGAGCATCAAGGTAATCATGTCACCATAGGTACCCTGCCAGGCGGCGGACGGTTTTTCTGGCTCTTTCTTTTCTTTTTTTGCCATCGTTCCTTTCCTGTCTTACCCTTAGTCTTTCAATACATCCGCTTCAATAGCCTTGCGGGTCTTTGGATCAAGATAGGTCAAAAGCTTCATTGCAAGAATACGGGGGTTGTCACCAGCCTGGATTGAAAGGACGCCCTCAATGACCATTTCCATCGTGGACATTTCGGCAGCGTTTTGGGCAGCCAGCTTATTTGCAAAAGGAGCAACCAGCCAGTTTGCAAGCATTGAACCGTAGAGCGTCGTAATCAAAGCAACAGCCATGTTCGGACCCAAGGAGCTTTTATCTTCCAGGTTGTTCAACATACCAATCAAACCGATAACCGTACCCAGCATACCGAAACCAGGACCGTAGCCTGCCCATGCGTTGATAACGCCAATCCAGCTCATATGACGGCCTTCCGCCGCACTCATCTCATTTTCCATGATGGCGCGGATAACGTTTCCATCGGTACCGTCAACCACCATGCGCAAGCCTTCCTTCATAAAGGCACTGTCCAAATCGTCCAGACCTTCTTCCAAGGCAAGAATTCCTTCGCGGCGCGCCTTTTCTGAAAGGGCAACCATGTTCTGAATCAGAGTTTTTTCGCCATAATCATGTGTTTTGAAGGCCCGTCCCATGACACCGAAGAGCCCCAGAGCCTGTTTGAGCGGAGCAACGATAAAGAGGGCGGCGTAAGAACCGCCGACCGTAACGAACACAGAAGGAATATCGATGATTCCCATAACGGAACCACCAGAAGTAACGACACCCAAGCCGATAGCAATGACACCACCAACGATACCAATGATTGTGGCTATATCCATTTTTTTTCTCCCATACCCAACGGCTGCATGAACCGCTTACAATTCATTTTTATATATGCCGATTTCCCGCCGATAAGCAATTATTTTCTGTATAACAGCCTCCGGCTCGTCCCGTATCACCACTTTTTTCCCCGAAAGCAGCGAGATAGTCAAATCCGGTGTCTGCTCCATACTTTCAATCATATGGGGATTCAGCCAGTAGGTTTTGCCATCAAGACGGGTCACTGAAATCATTCTCTATTTTCTCCCCAATTTTCAATATCGTCAAGTAGAAAATCCTTTTTGCATTAAAAAATCTGCCCCTTCGGCCTATAAATTGCCGTTATTTGTTTCTAATCCGCAGATTTATAACATTTTTTTTATTGTATTATTTCGGAAAGGCGGTATGATGTAAACATGGATGCAAACATTTTACTGATTGAAGACGTTCCCGAGATGGCCCAGCTCGTTACGATGTATATGGAAAAAGACGGCATGACCGTAAGCGCCGTGCAAAGCGCAGAAGACGGACTGGAAGAACTGAAAAAAAACATTCCCGACCTGATTATCCTTGACCTGAACCTGCCCGGCATGAGCGGCTTTGACTTTCTGAAAAAAATCCGTTCGGAATACAAAGAGACTATTCCTGTCGTCATCGTCTCTGCCCGAGATGCGGATGAAGACATCATCACCGGACTGGGAATCGGCGCAGATGAATTTGTCACCAAGCCTTTTTCTCCCCGTGTTCTTGTAGCCCGCGTGGAGGCCAACCTGCGGCGACAGGCAAAAACAGAAGCCGCAGCAGAAGCAACTTTTGAATTTGGTCCCTACACTGTGCTGCTCAACAGCTGCGTCCTCAAGAAGGGTCCGACAAAGATTCCCCTTTCCACAAAAGAATATGAAGTACTTGAATTTCTGATACAGAACGAAGGTCAGACGCTTTCTCCCGACAGAATCTACAGTTCCGTCTGGAAGAATCAGTTTGGCGACATCACTGCCGTTGCGGTCTACATTCAGCGGCTCAGGAAAAAAATTGAAGCAGACCCTGCAAATCCCACATACTTAAAAACAGCATTTGGACAGGGATATTGCTTTGAAAAGGGCTCAAAATGAAAATCAAGACTCAGTTCAAGCTTTTCATTGCCTGCATCATTGTCGTTCCCCTCATTTTTGCTTCTGCCACTGCCCTCTTTCGCTACTACAACAGTCCTGACAGGATCTTGATGAGCAACTACCGCCACATCTCTAAAATTTCGGAAGCACCGCTTTCCCAGCGGGATTTGCGCATGGTTCGGGAAGCCATCCGACACTTTCCGCCAGAGGGCGAACTGCTGATTCTTGCAAACCATTCTGAAATACTGCTTTCCACGATAGATGAATTTAAAACGCTGGCAAGGATAGATGTGCTTGACCTCTACCGCTATATCCGTGAGACCAGTGGAAAATACTTTTATCAGATAACGTCACCGGAACTTTTGGACCGGAGCGCGGACATTACGCTGATTACCCGCATGGAGCGCAAGAAAGACCATCCGCCCAAGCCACCCCACAGACTTTTTCAGACCCTCACCTTTTTTATCGTTATTTTTGAAGTAATCTGCATTGCCTTTGCCATTTATGTCTCCATGACTATTTCCCGCTCAATCACCATGCTGGAAAAGAATACGGAAAGGATTGCAGGAGGTGAACTGGACAAGCCGCTGGAAAAGCCCAAAGACTTGCGCACCACAAACGAAATCACAAGGCTTGCCGAAAATCTTGACAAGATGCGCCTCGCCTTAAAGGACGAAGCGGACCGGCGCATACGATTTGTCATGGGAATCAGCCATGACTTACGCACGCCGGTTGCAGTCATCAAGGGCTATACCGAAGCCATGCATGACGGCGTTATGTCCGACAGCGAGTCCCAGAAAAAGGCACTGGACATCATCAGTTCAAAGACGAGCCAACTGGAAACAATGATAAATACGCTGATAAACTTTATGAAACTTGACAGCACCGACTGGCGGGAACAACTGAAAAAACAAAGAATCAAGCCTTTTCTGGAAGACTTTGCCCAAAGCTGTAAAAGCACGGGCGATGTATTCAAGCGCAAGATAACGACGGAAGTCTCCATTTCTGCGGAAACGGAAATTCCCTTTGATACGCAACTGCTTCAACGTGCGCTGGAAAACATTTTTTCAAACGCTGTCCGCTACACGCAAGACGGAGACAGCATCTCCTTTAGCGCAAAAGAGTCGGGCAGCGAAATTTTCATCACCATTTTGGACACGGGCATCGGCATGAGCGAAGACGATTTGGAACATATCTTTGACCTGTTTTACCGTGCCACGGGAAGCCGACGGGAAGAAGGCATGGGAATTGGCCTCAGCGTAGTAAAGAATATCATTGAAACCCACGGCTGGAACATTTCCGTACAGTCAAAAAAGGACGAAGGCTCTGCCTTTACCATAACGATTCACAAGCCTATACCAGTGCTTGTAAAAAGGGATTGAGCAGCAAAAGTCCGCTTCTGGTAAGCGAAAAGAATCCATCTTCATGCCTTGCCAGACGGCGCTTTTTCCACTCACAGAACAGTCCCTGCTCCACACCAAGCCGCGCAGCAAGGCTTTTTCCAAAGCGCTGGGCATAGTCTTTTTCACTTACTCCTTCCAGCATACGAAAGCCCATCATCAGGTATTCAAATTCCTGGGTGTCTGCGTCCAGATATTCCACCTGTCGGGGTAAGCCTGCAAGGGAACGTGCGGAAAGGCTCTGTTCATCGTATTGCCGCCAGAAGCGGTTGTAGGCGGCTACGTCACTCGTGTTCGTCCAGCGGATGCCTTTTTCTACTTTTTTGTCCGCCGTCATTTTTCCGTACAGCGTTCCGCTGGCTCCCGGCCCGCAGCCGATGTAATCCTGCAGTTTCCAGTAAACGGTATTGTGACGGCTCTGAAAGCCCTTCTTGGAAAAATTTGAAACCTCATACTGCATGTAGCCGTATTTTTCCAGAAGATTCCTGCCTCGCACCCACATGCGGTCTGCCTTTTCCTGAGACCAAGAAATCTCGCCGCGCTCAATACTGTCTGCCAGAGGCGTTCCTTCTTCGATTGTTAGCGTATAAAGGGAAATGTGGTCAATATTTTTGTAGGAACACAAGGTATGGATTCCCTGCTCAAAAGAAGCATGGCTATGGCAAGGAAGCCCTGCAATCAAATCGCAGGAAAGCCGTCCCTGCCAATGGGAACGCAACAGTTCCAGTGCGCGAAAAGCCGCCTGAGCCGATGCTCCCCGACTGACTGACTGCAAGGCTTTTTGGTCAAAAGCCTGAATTCCCATGGAAATGCGGTTGACTCCAGCCTTTTTCAGCACCGTAAGCAAGTCAAGGCTTACATCATCAGGATTTACTTCCATGGTGACTTCAGCATCTTTTGCGGCTGGACAGGCGGTAAAGACTCCCTCAAAAAGTGCCGAAATTTGGTACAGGGTCAGCTGGCTGGGAGTTCCGCCACCCACGTACACCGTTTTCCACTCAGAAACATTCTGAGCATGTGCATAAAAATGCACTTCCTGTATCAATGAACTTACGAAATCTTCTCGTAATGTATAAAAATCTGCACACTTGTCGCTTCCAAGGCTAAAAAAATCACAATAGGCGCATTTTTTCCGACAGAAAGGTACGTGAATATAAAGGGATGAAGAACGGCACGTCATTTACAGAAGGCGAAATTTGCTGAAGGGAAAGTATACCAGCACTGCTTTTCCCCTGAAGGCAGTCTGTTTTACCACGCCCCAAGTACGTGAATCCGACGACTCTAAGCGATTGTCACACAGAACAAAATACTCATCTTCTCCAAGAGTAATTTCCTTCGTGTTTCCTTTTGCGCCTAAATCCTTATCCCACTGCACAGGAGCATTGGCCACCGTAATATCATATTTGGACTGGGTCAATTCAAATTCCGTGAGGAAGTGGCTTTCTTTTTTGGGCTTAATGTAGAGCAGGTAGTTATCAAGATAAATGGTATCCCCCGGCATACCGATGGCACGGCGGATGAAGGGAACTGAGCGGTTTCCATTTTTATCACCCTGAAAAGGCTCCCACTGCTGCGCAGTAACAAAACGGCAAAGCAGATTTATCAGGCGGACGGGGAGCGAATGTTTTTCTACCGGATAGGGCTGAATCAAAACAACATCTCCCCTTTTGGGTGTACGCAAGAGGGGAATGACAAACTCAAGACTGTTTTCCGGAATATCGGGAGTCATTGCCTCTGAAACATTTCTTACAGGAAACAGAATGAACATCATAAAGAGGGAGACGCTGACAAAACACAGGATAACCGCCGTCACAACCGTACATATCCTGTGATAGAGTTCCCGCTTCATTTTATACGAAATGGCATAGATATCCTTAAACATACAAAGAGAATAGCACAGTTTGCCGAATACTTGCAAGGCATTCATTTTCACCATATAATGTACCCATGGCAGAAAGTGTTAAAATCATCGCGCAAAACAAAAAAGCCCGCTTTCATTACTCCGTGGAAGAATCCTATGAATGTGGTGTCGTCCTGGAAGGAACCGAGGTAAAATCCGTAAAAAACGGCAACATATCCTTTCCAGACGCTTTTGCCGAAATCATTCAGGATGAAGTATGGGTGCGCAATTTTCATATTTCCGAATACCCATTTTCTTCGATTTTCAACCATGACCCGGACAGAAAAAAGAAACTGCTCCTGCATCGGGAAGAAATAAAAAAACTCAAGCGAAAGATTGAAGAAAAAGGCTTTACGCTGATTCCGCTGGACGTGTACCTTAAAAAGGGCCGTGTAAAAATGACTTTAGGAGTGTGCAAAGGTAAAAAGTTATTTGACAAACGTGCCGATATTAAAGAAAGAGACCTAAAAAGAGATATTGCCCGGGAGTTCAGGGGAAAGTTACAAGGCTAGTCTCCGAAACAATCTGCGGCACTATTTGTTTTCAGCATGGCTGCCCGTGCAGGCCATTGGGGAAATTATATTATTGAAAAGATTCATTCTGTTTCTGACAGTTCTGTTTCTCACCTCAGTGCATCTTTTTGCAGCACCGCTTACCATTGATTATTACGGTGTAGTCTCCCAGTCCACGGACACCAGCATCCTGAAAATGGCTCAGGACATCTTTCTGACCCAGTTAAAATCCATTGACCAGCTTCGTGTTGACGACAGGAGACCTGACGCCACAAGAACACTCCAGTCTCTTCCCGTCATCGCAGACCCCAGTCATGTTTCTTTCTATGCGGAAATAAACGAAGCGTCAGCCAGCAGTGCCGCAGTTGAATGGAAATGCACCTTTACCGCTGTCGGAACAGACGGAAAACGCTATTCAAAAACAGAGCAGTATGACTCTTACTACAAGATTCTGGTTGGAGCAAAGTCTGCAATTGAAGACGTGTTGAGTCAGCTGCCCTCTCAAAACACACAGCAGGCAGTTTCAGCCCAGACAGAGCGTTCTGCCCCTAGGGCATTAAAGGCGGAATCCCTTGCCGGCACCTGGAGCGGAGAACCCTATACCGATAAAATCGTACTCCTGCGGGGTGGCAGGGGATTCGTGATTTTCAAGAACGGCGCATCCATGAATATTGCAGTCAAAGTGGTTGACACCGACAAAAACGGCAACATCTCTCAAATAGAAGTGGCACAGGTAGGAAAACCAAACGCATCATTCTACCCCGCCCTGCCCCGTGAAACCGCCCTTGCCTCTGCCGCTACGGCAAAGCCCATCATCTGGACTTTTCAGGTGACACCTGACGGAGTTCTTTCCGGCACCAAGAAAACCCTTGTCGCCTCCACAGACAGTCCAACAGGTGTTGCAGAAGGCACTGAATCTGTTTCCTGGACAAAGAAATAAATCAGCCTTCCCTTCCGTATGAACAAAAGCAGGGCAAACGCATTATAATCCATTCACAAGTAAGACAAAAAGGGCACAGGTAA
>ERZ842401.2717-NODE-2717-length-23251-cov-12.545741_pt1 | contig 23251 bp, 20 predicted proteins | sample MGYA00521270_ERZ842401 | MGnify/ENA primary metagenome ERZ842401 (study PRJEB31892, sample SAMEA3878208) | bioreactor metagenome | biome: Moose rumen | place: Sweden | collected 2011-10 | study: EMG produced TPA metagenomics assembly of the PRJEB12797 data set...
TAAAGAATAATTCGGTCGTCGAAGGACGGGTTAAGCAGAGTATGAAATATTCAGGATAGGAACAGCTCCGAGACGATTATCATGCTACGAGGTCGTGGGCTATGGCATTACTATGATGACGAAGGGCAAAGGACAGACACTTTCGAGGTCTCTGCTGATGGAGACCTACGAGGTATTAGTGTGCCGAAAGGCCAGTGGCATAATTCAGAGATTTTAGAGGAGGGGACTGTGATTCTGGAAACAAAAGATGGCGCATGGGAGCCGTTGGCGGAGGAGGATATTTTGAAGTAAGAAGAAGTCTTTCGGTCTTTACACTTACAAAAGAAAAAATAATCAACGAATAACAACGAAAGGATAGGCTTATGAAGATTTCAGTGGCCGGAACGGGCTATGTGGGAATGAGTATCGCTACGCTGCTGGCACAACACCACGAGGTGACTTGCGTGGATGTGGTGCCGGAGCGTGTGGACTTGGTGAATAACAGGAAGTCACCCATTCAGGATGACTATATCGAGGAATACCTCACGAACAAACCGCTTAATCTTAAAGCGACACTTGACCAGGAGACAGGCTACAAAAACGCAGACTTCGTTGTCATTGCCGCCCCTACTAACTACGACCCGAAGAAAAACTTCTTCGATACGTCCCACGTGGAGGAGGTAATTGATGCCGTGCTGAAGGTGAATCCCGATGCGGTGATGGTCATCAAGAGTACTATTCCTGTGGGCTATACCCGTGGTCTCTACGTGCGGTATGCCGCCAAGGGTGTGAAGAAGTTCAACCTACTCTTCTCGCCAGAGTTTCTTCGTGAGAGCAAGGCACTGTACGATAACCTCTATCCCAGCCGCATCATCGTTGGTAGTCCTAAGATTATTGAACGGGCAGAGTTTGAGGTGGAGAACAAGGCCATCCGTCAGGTGACGGATGTGGAATACCTACAAAGCAAAGCCCAGGAGTTTTCTCAACTCCTCGTAGAGGGAGCAATTGGCCCACAAAGCGCAGCCAACCTTGAACCTGAAACCTTGAACCTTGAACCAAATAAGGGCATCCCTTGTTTGTTCATGGGAATGAAAGAGGCCGAGGCGGTGAAACTCTTTGCAAATACCTACTTGGCATTGAGAGTGAGCTACTTCAACGAACTGGATACATACGCAGAGGTGAAAGGGTTAGACACACAAGCCATCATCGAGGGCGTAGGCCTTGACCCGCGTATTGGTACGCACTACAACAATCCCAGCTTCGGTTATGGCGGATACTGTCTGCCTAAGGACACCAAGCAGCTGCTGGCTAACTACGACGATGTGCCTGAGGACCTGATAAGAGCCATTGTGGAAAGCAACCGCACCCGCAAGGATTATATTGCCGATGCCATTCTGAGACGTGCCGGTTACTATGATGCCAACAGCCGTTTCGATGCCGACAAAGAGCAGAAATGTGTGATTGGCGTGTATCGCCTGACAATGAAGAGCAACAGCGACAACTTCCGTCAGAGTGCCATCCAGGGCATCATGAAACGCATCAAGGCCAAAGGCGCACAAGTGATTATCTATGAACCTACTCTGGAGGATGGCAGCACCTTCTTTGGGTCAGAGGTGGTTAACAGCCTCGAATCTTTCAAACGGCGCAGTCAGGCTATTGTTGCCAATCGTTATGACAGTTGTTTGGATGATGTGAAGGAGAAGGTTTATACCAGAGATATTTTCAAGAGAGATTGAGAAGTATTGTTTTAACCGTTAAAAGAGGCTATATGAGTATAATTAGTAAGGTTCAGTCACTGGTAAGAAAGATTCATTATAGTTATCTAAGTACCCATAATCCAAGAAAGCTGGCCGATCATCTTTATAGGGATACGATGGAGAAGAAAGATGGCATCAATTGGGAACGCCCTGTTGACTTGAATGAGAAAATTAATTGGTTGAAGTTTAATACCGACACGACAAAATGGTCAGAATTGGCTGATAAGTACGCGGTTCGCAAGTATATTGAAGAGAGAGGTTACGGCAATTATTTGGTTCCTCTTTTAGGGGTATGGAATAAAGCAGACGAGATTGATTTATCGACACTGCCCGATAGTTTTGTCTTAAAAACTAACAATGGTGCAGGAACGGTAATGGTTGTTGATGATAAGTCAAGAATTAATGAAGCAGAAGTAAAGGCTCAGCTGAATAAATGGCTAAAAAAACAGTTTGGACTTAAACAGGCAGAGCCTCACTATTTGAGGATAAAACCACTGATTATAGCTGAATCTGTTTTGAAAGAGATGAATCCTATCTCGTCCTCTCTTATTGACTATAAGATATGGTGTTTTGATGGGAAGGCTTTTGGAACTTGGGCTTGCTACAATAGACACCGTTTTGTGGCAGATACGGAGTGGCATGATTTGGATTGGAACTATCGTCCGGAATGGTCTGTATTCACAGATCACTATAAAGACGGTCATGGGAGAGTCCCCAAACCTAAAAATTATGAAGCCATGATGACCTTTGCCGAAGAACTATCAAAAGGCTTTCCGCAAGTTAGAGTTGACTTGTACAATATTGATGGTAAGATATATTTCGGGGAATTGACTTTTACTTCAGCAGGGGGGCATATGAACTTTTATTCAGATGAAGTTTTATTGGAGATGGGAAAATTAACTAAATTACCAATTGACAAATGAATATAGCAATTGTACTACCTTGCTTTAAGCGGGTTTCTACACTCAGTGAACTATGCCAGACTCTTTTACGGGCTTATTATGATGGAGACTCTGTCTCTTTGGTGTTCTCTATCGACAATTCCGGTACAAAAGATGTGGCCTCTTTTGCCAAGTCTTTTGAATGGCCTTATGGTTCTAAACGTGTCATTGAGCATGAAACCAACATTGGGCTTCGGAATAATATTATCTCGTGTGGAGATCTGACCAACGAATTTGATGCCGTTATTGTCATAGAAGATGACCTTGAGGTATCACCTTCTTTCTATCGTTTTGCAAAGGGTGCAGCGGAATTTTATGACAATGATGACAGGATAGGTGGAATTTCCATATATCAATACTATATGGAGGAAATCTCCCACACACAGTTCCTTCCCATCTATGAGAGTTATGATGCTTATTTTGTGCAGTGGGCATCTTCATGGGGTCAATTGTGGACCAGAAAGCAATGGCGCTCCTTTAAGGCATGGTATGAAACCCACGAAGACATCAGTGCTATTCCTATCCCTATGAAAGTCCGTAACTGGAAACGCTCCTGGAAGAAGTACTATATAGCTTATCTTGCCGATACCAACCGCTACTTCGTTTTTCCGTTTGTCTCTCAGATATTCAACGGAAACAAGGCTGGAGGCATCCATACTGAGTCGAGCCTGGTGGTATCAACCTCATCGCCTTTCGATATTGTAGGAACCAAAGAATTCCGTTTCCCGAAGTTTGATGACATTCAGTTTAAGTATGATGCCTATTTCCAGATACCCCCCCGGGTGATTACAGTGAACAATAAGGAATATAAAGTGGAATTCGACCTTTACGGTCATAAGGAACAAATACAGGAGGAATATGTCATTACTTCAAGAAAGTGTAAAGAGGCTGATGTGATACAGTCTTTCGATGCGGGAATGATTCCTTTAGAGTGTAATATCCTGACTGGAAAACAAGGAAAAGTATTCCATCTGATACCACAAAAATCATTTGTATCCAAGAACGAGGTACCACTTATACCTTCAGTGAGGATTAGGAAAAGCATCGTATGGAAACAATATCTGGCGCTCTATTTTAACCGACTTTTCGATGCCATTAAAAGACATTCAAAATAACAGCTGATGGGTTTTCTTGCAACATACGCGGATAGGATAAAACTTTACTCAAAAAACGCCGGAATCTATTTACTGGCTTCGCTAATATCGTCCGTATTAGCAGTCTTGGTGAATCCTCTGATGGCACTGAATCTTTCACCAGAGGATTATGCCGTATCTACTTATTATACGTCATTCGGACTGCTCTACACGCCGGTCTTGGGCTTTTTTGTTACTGACTTCTATTTGCGCAAATATTATGTTTTATCGAAGGACGAGCTCTTCCATCTTAAGGGAAACGTAATCAAGATTTTCTTGTTTTTCTCTGGAATAGTCAGTTTGGTGTGCCTGTTGGGTCTATATGCTTTTGTCAAAGGCACTCACGTGTCATTTGACTTCTGGCCATACGCACCGTTGGCCGTAATGACCAATTATGTGGGTCTTATCTATACCTTTCAATTGGCAGAATACAAGATTGCGCGACAAGCAAAGTCTTTTTTCTGGGCCAGCGTTATTTGGGGTGTAATCGGTGTGGTACTTTCGCTCCTTTTGGTTGTGGTCGTCAAATGGGGTGCAGTTGGAAAAATGCTTGCCACATTTCTTGGCAGTTTCCTGCCTTTTATCTGGTGTCTGATTAAAAACAAAGAATATTTGTGTGTGCGTTTCGACAAAGAGATTTTCCGGCAGATATTCCTCTATGGATACCCTCTTGTTTTGGCAGCTATTCTTTCTTATTTCTCTCATGGGTATGACAAAGTGTTGCTTGAAAGGGGAGGGGATATTGAAACTTTGGGTTACTATTCTGTGGCATGTAGTTTAGCCGCATATATAACAGTATTCTCTAACGCTCTTAAAAGTACATTCCAGCCTGATATGTACAAGGCCATTGCTCAGAAAAGTGTTAAACGGTCAATTGCTGTTGGGGGCCTCGTTGTGTTAGCCGTTGGTTTGATAGTTATTGTTTTCATCATTTTCTGTCCTTGGTTGATAAAGATACTGACGGCAGACCGCTATGTGCAATCTACGCAGATGTGCAGGATAGTATCATTGTCGGTTTTGACTTCCACGCTTTATTATCAGATTTCTCAATTCACCTACGGCACTGGACATTCTAAATTGACACTTATCAATAAGATTGCTGGAACGGCTATCAATATTGCGTTGATAACGTTTCTTGTTCGCAACTATGGTGCAATCGGAGCGGCTTGGAGCACAGTACTGGGGTTCCTCGTTTTTGCCATTGGAAATCTTATTCTGCTTTTCATCGTAAGGAAAAAACTATTCTTGGATAATGGACTTAAAAATTCTAAAAATCGATAGTTCGTGTACGGGGTGCGGTGCTTGTGCCAACATTTGTCCAAAGCACTGTCTTCAGTTGCAGGCTGACGAGGAAGGATTCTTCTATCCCCGGTACGATGCGACAAACTGTATTGAGTGTAGTTTGTGCGAAAAGACATGTCATGTGGTTACACCGCAATCGCATCCTTCGCCCAGTCCTGAGAGGTTCTTTTTGTACCGTACCAACGATACATCATTGTTGCAGGCATCCACTTCAGGAGGTGGATTCACCTTGTTCGCCAAGTGGGTGCTTGACCACGGTGGTGTGGTTTATGGCAGTCGCTATAATGGTGACCACGAATGTCTCGAAGTGTTCAGCACCGACGAAACCTCTTTGGCATCACTCCGTAAGAGCAAGTATTTGGAATCTTATACAGGCAATGCTTTCTCAGAAATCAGGAAGCAATTGCAGGCCGGAAGGCGTGTTCTTTATTGCGGCACGCCCTGTCAGGTTAGAGGGTTGAAACAGTATCTGGACACCACTCATACGAAAACTGATCTGCTAATGACAATGGACTTTGCTTGTCATGGTGTTCCGAGCAACGACTATTTCCGTCAGTTCAAAAGTATGTTTGAGAAAGAAGGGAAAAGGGTTACGGATGTCGATTTTCGCTATAAGGACTTCTCGAAGCCAAATATGATGTGGCATAACATGACGCTCCGTCTGGGCTTCTCCGACGGCTCAGAGAAGGTGTTTCCCCGCTATTATTATTATTATTATTATTATTATGAGCCATTTCTTAACAATCTTTTCTTGAGGAAGTCGTGCTACCAGTGCGACATTGCATTGCATTCAGATGCTGATGTCTTGTTGGGTGACTTTTGGGGAATTAACAAGCATAGAATGGAGTTGGATGATAATAAAGGTATGTCGTTCATCTGTATCAACAGCGTGCGCTACATGCCGCTCTGGGAAGAACTATCTAAAGAAGGCTTCTCGGAGCCGTTGCCTTTCTCTGCCGTTGCCTACCAATATGAAGACAAACGCGATATACGCGCAAAGCAGTTGAAGGTCAGAAGCATTTTTGTCAAGGCCATCAAGGTGAAAGGTTATAAGAAAGCAGTAGAAGACCATTACGGCAAGATGAAGATGTTTTCCACACTTCATGTTCGTCGTTTGAAAAATTTCATTAAGTCATTAATTGGAAAACCAATATCATGAAGATAGGTATATTTACTTATTTCCAGACAAACTATGGCGCAGTGTTGCAGGCTTACGCATTGCAAAAATACTTGCAGGAACAGCCTGGAACAGAGGTTGAAATCATAGATTTCACTACACCTGAGCATCTTGAGGGACATAAGATTTGCAAAAAGCAGTCTCTGAAGAACCCTGTGGCCGCTATAGCCTATTATTTCTTCACGCTGATTCATTACCGGCAGTTGAAGCGCAGAGTGACTCGTACTTGGGATTTCAAGAATAAGTATTTCAATTTCACGCGTCGTTACTCCACGTTGAAGGATGCTTTGGAGAATCATCCCAAGGAAGATATTTATATCACAGGCAGTGACCAGGTGTTTAATCCCAATGGAAAGTATGTTCCTCTCTATTATCTGGGCTTTGATAAAGGGAACGGGAAAAAAATTGCGTATGCGCCCAGTTTTGGCATCTCTAAGTTCGATCAGGCAATAACCAAAAAGATAGAAGGGTATGTGAAGGATTTTGATTTATTGAGTTGCCGTGAGCCTGCCGGAGCAGAGTATTTGAGTGCGATTGTTGGGCAAGAAGTACCTGTTGTGGTTGACCCTGTATTACTTCACGGAGCCGACGAATGGGGTAAGGTGGCTGTCAGGCCAAAGTTGAAGAGTAACTATATATTTATCTATGATCTGAATGGGGCTGAAAATCTGATAAAGATTGCCAAGAAAATACAGAAAGAGACAAAGTTCCCAATTGTTTGCTTGACGAGGAATAGACTAAAGATTTATCCTGTTGACAAGCAAATCTATGATGCCGGTCCTGCGGAGTTTGTGGGTTGGATAAAAGACGCCAGCTATGTGGTTACCGACTCTTTCCATGGGACGGTTTTCTCGTTGATATTCAGCAAACAGTTCTTTACGTTCATTGCACTCGAAAGGACATCCTCCCGGATAAGAAACATTTTAGGTAAAGTCGGTCTGGATAATCGCATTGTCACCAAAGATGGATTGACCGGGTTTGACTTCAATGCCTACAGAAATTACAGTAATGTCGATTTACAGCAGCTTTCAGTAACTTCCAAACAATATATTCAGAGCATTTTATGAAGCAGAACATTAGGATTTATGAGTTTTTGACCATAGCGGTGATGGGATTGTTTATTTATTACACCTATCAAAGCATCATCGCATTAGGTTATGTGGGCGGAACAGGAAGTTTTGCTGGTTATGTTGCGCTTGCTGCTGTATTGATTTCGTTGTTAACAATGTTTATCTCAAAAAATAAAGCGAAAACTAATTTTACACGTTTTTGGTGGGCTTGGATTTTTTGGCTTTTAATTGATTTCTTTATCCTTGGATTAAGAGGCGAAGGCTTGGCCAATATTTGGTTTGTAACATTTGCCCCAATGACATTCTTTTTCTTTTATAATGCGAGTAGTCATTCGGATAATATCCGAAGAATTGCAACGCTTGGATTTTTGGCCATTTTTATTATAGCCTTCATTATGAATCTTTCATTTCTTTCATATGCTCAGGTAAATTATAATGAAGAAATCGGCATTACCAATCTAGTGTATTGGTGTTTATGCGCAGTACCTTTCATCTTTTTATTAAAGAAAAAATGGTTGCTATTTGCTTTTCTTGTGTTAACTACAATTATTATTCTTCTTACAGGAAAAAGATCTGCAACTGTTTGTCTTGTATTGACTTTTGTTTCAATATTATGGTATTCTTGGTCTAAAGGTTCTAAAGTGCAAAATATCCTATTTATTTTTGTTGGTGGTATCGTATTATATTTTATTATTCAGCATTATTTCTCATATGCTGTAGAAGGTATTATTGGTAGAATGAATGATATAGAGGCATCTCAAGGCTCGAGTAGGATTCCACTATATCAAGATGTCTTTAAGGTAATAGAAACCAACTCCTTACTTGACTGGCTTGTCGGAAGAGGGTATGGGTCGATCATAATAACTAAGCATACAAATGCCCATAATGATGCTTTGCAAATGCTTTTTGAATACGGAATAGTGGGGCTGGTATTCTACCTTCTGATGCTTTGGAATGCCATCAAGTCATCCCGTGCTTTATACAGGCATAATTCGCCTTATTTCATGGGCTATCTGGTTTCATTAATCATATTTGTTGTTCTCGGTATGGTTAGTAACCTTGTCGTCTTTAACTCTTACTTTGCATTTATTTGCGCATATTGGGGTATCGCAGAGTATGAAATATCGCAGTACAAATATCCAAAAGGTAGGGTATGGAACATCTAAGAATTCTGGTGTAGGTGAACAAAAAGAAACCGTATATAAATGAATAAACTAATCGTAATAAGAGGTTCCTATAAGCCAAATACGGCGCCTGTCAATAGGTTACTCTCCATGCTCCGTGGTTTCGATGAGCTTGGAGTTGATGTTGAGATGGTTTTCGTATATCCCAATGAGAATGGAGATGTGTTGGAAGAGAGTCAATATAGGCATATTCATGTGGTGAATCTTTGGAAAAGTCACAAATATCATAACAAGTGGCTAAGGTATTTGCGCTCCTTTTGGGATGCCAGAAAGTACGCCCGCAGTTTAAATCCCGGCAGCAAGGTTTTTGTAGCCGGTAGTAGTGAGTATGTGCCATTTTTTGTAGGCAGAAGGGGTGTGGATGTCTATCAAGAGCGCACGGAACACCATACAGTGGTTTCTTTGCAACCTTCATTCCTTCAGGATAAATACCTTCGCTGTATTCCTCGACTCAAAGGGATGTTCGTTATCTCCACGGCACTACGCGAAGAATACATGAACTGTGTGGATGCGCATAATGTTATCATTGTCAATATGACAGTGGATGCCAACCGCTTTTCTAACCTAAAGAAAGAACAAACTGCGGATGACTATGTTGCGTATTGTGGTACCGCTTCTAATACCAAGGACGGAGTGGACGATCTTATTAAGTCATTTGCTATCGTACATGAACGCTATCCGGACCTGAAGCTCTATGTCATAGGAAAGGCTCCCAAAAAGACGGATGAATCAGGTAATTTGGAGTTGGTTCATAATTTAGGCTTGGACGATGTAGTTATTTTCACTGGCGTAGTTCCTGCCGAACAGATGCCGCAACTTTTGAAAAACGCAAGGTGTCTTGCCTTGGCACGTCCCGACAGCCTCCAGGCCCGTTGCGGCTTCCCGACGAAGTTGGGTGAATACCTGTTGACAGGCAACCCAGTGGTTGTTACGAAGGTGGGAGACATTTCGTTGTTTCTTGAACATGGGAAGTCGGCTATGTTGGCCGAGCAACATGACCCTGATGACTTTGCAAAGCAGTTGTTGTGGGTGCTGGATCACCCTCAGGAAGCCGCCTTGATAGGAGTTGAAGGAATGAAAGTAGCCATGCAGAACTTCAATTATAAGACAGAGACAGAGAAAATAGTAAGAACCATATTACCAGAACAATCATTATGAGGATACTGATAGCAGGCGATTTCTGCCCACGTGACAGGGTTGCGCAACTAATTGAGAATGAGAGCGATATAAAGGTGATACCCCCCCCCGTTAAGCATTTGATTAACAAGGGGATAGATTATCGCATTGTAAATTTTGAGTGTGCCGTGGCCGATGCTTCTGTGTCGGGAATCACGAAGTGCGGGCCGCACCTTCATTGTACAGACAAAGCTGTGCGTTACCTGAAAGAGTGCGGTTTCGATTGTGTAACATTGGCTAACAATCATTTTCGTGACTACGGTGATGAGGGTGTTAAACGGACGCTGATAGCCTTGGAACAACAGGGGATCGACTATATGGGAGGTGGTGAGAATCTTGAAGAAGCCAGCAAAACGTTGCACAAAACTATTGATGGGAAGAAGGCGGCTTTCATCAATGTATGCGAGAATGAATTCTCCATCGCTTCTGAGAGCCGTGGCGGCTCTGCACCGATAGATGTTGTTGGTGTGTGCCACAGGATTAAGGAGGCAAAGGAACAGGGTGCGCAGCATGTGATTGTCATCGTGCATGGCGGTCACGAACATTGGCAGTACCCAAGTCCGAGAATGAAGAAGTGGTACCGTTTCTTTGTGGAAAATGGGGCGGATGCGGTGGTGAACCATCACCAGCATTGCTACAGCGGCTATGAAGTGTATCATGGCAAGCCCATCTTCTACGGTTTGGGTAATTTCTGTTTCGACCACCCCAAGAAACGTGGTGGAATCTGGAATGAGGGCTATATGGTGATACTGGACATCACAGAGGATGGTATTGGATACGAGCTGATACCTTACAAACAATGTGATGAAACACCCTCGGTAGAACTGATGACAGGGCCGCATAAACAGACCTTCGAACAGATGGTAAAGGCCATAAGCAATACTATTGAGGATGAAAGGCTGCTGGGTGAAAAGTATAAAGAGTTTTTGAATCATAAGAGCAAGACAATCATTACTTCTTTTACCCCGTACAATAGTGAGTATGTTAGAGCGGCGGTCGGAAGGCGTTGGATACCATATCTTATTCCAAGGAATAAAATGGCAGAAATGCTGGATTTTATTTCATGTGAAGCACATCGTGACCTTCTTATAGAAGTGATGCAAAAGAAAATAGAGTAAGAAATAAATGAATGATTTTTAGAGATGAATCCTATAGCAAGAAAAGTATTAGCATTACTTCCAGATAAACTTTATCTGGATTTACAGTTCTATAAAAGCTGGCATCGTTTCCCTAACTGGAATAATCCGATAACATTCGGTGAGAAAATTCAATGGCTGAAATTGTATGACAGAAAACCAGAATATGTGTCGCTGGTTGATAAATATACGGTTAAGCAGATAGTGGCTGACAAAATCGGGGCAGAGCATATAATCCCTACATTAGGTGTTTGGGAGAATGCTGAGGATATAGAATGGGATAATTTACCGGATAGGTTTGTGTTGAAAACAACGCATGGTGGAGGTAACAATGGAATCATTATATGTATAGATAAATCTACCTTTAACAAAGAATCGGCTATCAAGAAATTAAGTGAGGGCTTAAAACATGACAGTTATGCATACGGCAGGGAGTGGCCCTATAAATATGTAAAGCGTCGCATCATTGCGGAGCAATACATTAATCCTACCCCGGGTTTAAAAGATTTGACAGATTATAAGTGGTATTGTTTCAATGGAGAGCCCAAGTATTGCCAGGTAATTCAAGGTCGAACCACCAATGAAACAATAGACTTCTATGATGTAGAATGGAAACATCAAGATTTTATAGGGCTCGCTTCGAAAGTGGTGAATGCTCAGAAAAGACATGACAAGCCATCCAAGCTTGATAGCCATTTGCGCATTGCACGTGAATTAAGTAGGGGTATTCCATTTTCAAGGATAGATTTATATGAAACCAGTGAAAATACATATTTTGGCGAAGTGACTCTATATCCTGCCTCAGGATTAGGAAGTTTCCGACCAGATCAGTATAATGTAATTATTGGACGGATGATAAATCTTCCCGGAGAGAAACAAGTGGGGGGGGCAATAATCAATGTGTTCGACAACGGTGAAATTAACATAGAACTACTTGATTTGAAGGATTACATGTTCTTTTGTTTTAATGGTTTTGTGAATTGTTTTATGATTGATTTCGATAGAAATGTCAATCATCGAGCAGACCACGTTAGTCTAACCCCAAATTTCTATCATTTGATGAATTAGCGTATACACCCATTTTAAAAAAATATTAACTGTATGGCAAATAAACTGAAAAAGACTATGTCGCATCCGCGAATAGCGTTAGAATGGTTACTTGAGAGAAGCCACGTGTTGTATGGATTGTCGGATGAGAGGTATTTGCGTTTCCTCTGGTGGGTGAAGACTGGCAAACATCTGAATCTTGAAAATCCACAAACTTATAATGAAAAACTCCAGTGGCTGAAACTGTATGACCGAAAACCGCTTTATACCACGATTGTAGATAAAGTGTTGGTTAAGGAATGGGTAAAAGAGGTTTTGGGAGATAACAAATACATTATCCCCACATTGACGGTTTGGGAGAATGTGAATGATATGAGAACTGAGGGCTTGCCCAATAAGTTTGTACTTAAGACAAACAATGGCAGTTCGAGTGCCGGTGTAATTGTGTGCAAAGACAAGAATAAGTTTGACTTTGAATTAGCAAAGAAAAAACTGAATAAGGCCCAGCATGGCAGCGTGTGGAAGGATATGCGCGAATGGCCGTATAAGAATATTGTGCCAAAAGTGTTTGCCGAAGAATACCTTGAGGATGCCTCTGGTGAACTGACAGATTATAAATTCTTTTGTTTTGATGGTGAGGTCAAGGCTCTGTTCATAGGTACAGAGAGGTTCTCGGAAGAGGTCAAGTTTGACTTCTTCGATTCCGACTTCAACCATCTGGATTTGTATCAGGTCCATCCCATGTCTGGACGCGATATCCCCAAGCCCGAAAATTTTGAAGAGATGAAGGCTTTGGCCTCTAAATTATCCAAAGGATTCCCTCATGTCAGGGTTGACTTATATAATGTGAAAGGAAAGATATATTTTGGGGAGATAACATTCTACCATCATGGAGGCTTCGCTCCTTTCCATCCCGAAAAGTGGAATTACGAGTTTGGAAGCTGGATAAAACTTCCTCCTAAAGTGAATTGACTATCAAGATGAAATCTCTTATTTTTATAGGTCCTATGGGTTTGGGGACAATCCCCAAGGGTGGTGACGTGATGAAAAACCAGCTTTTCCTTGAGCGTTTTGACCAAGTGTTCGACAAGGTCTTTACAATTGACACATTGAACTGGAAGAAAAGGCCTTGGGTGATGTTGAAACTTGTGATTACACTTTTTTTTCATCATACGGCTAAAGTTATCATCTCAGCCAACCCAGGCAGTGCCGACACTTTGATTGGTTTCATCAAAAAAATGCGCCTGCCCAACGACTGCTTTTACTGGGTGGTAGGTGGGTCATTTCATGAAATGATACGAGAAGGCCGGTTCTCAGCATCTACATACACATACTTAAAGGGTATTTTTGTGCAAGGCCAATCCATGGTGGACTCCTTAAAAGAAAATGGACTGAACAATGCAGTTTATGTGCCCAACTCGAAAATCATCAACCATTATGGGGCTAAACATCCTAAAAATGACAATATAACTCATTTTGTTTTTTTGTCACGAGTCGAAGAATATAAGGGCTGTACGGATATCATCAACAGCGTTGACACATTGAATCATTCAGGTTATCAAGGAAGGTTTGATGTGGTCTTTTATGGCCGTGAATCGGAAGATGCGGCCTATGCGAAGCAGTTTAAGGAGATGGTAAATGCCCGCCCTGATGTTGCGTACAAAGGCTTGCTCAATCTCAGAGACACTAACAATTATGATGAGTTGGCAAAATTCGATGTGATGCTGTTTCCTACCTTCTGGCATGGTGAAGGATTTCCCGGTATTGTAATAGATGCTTATATTGCATCGCTTCCTATTATCGCGTCAGATTGGAACCTGAATAAGGATGTAATAGATGATGGATTGACGGGATGGATAATACCGCCGCATGATGTGAATGCTTTGACAGAAAAGATGAAGTTGGCCATTGACTCCCCGGAGGAAATCAGCATGATGTCTGCCCTCTGCCGCGAGCGTGCCGCTCAATACGACAGCCGTAAAGTGCTTTCTGAAGATAACCTTAAAAAGTTAGGAATACTGCCATGATTAAGTTTGTTGGTGATATCAATCTGACAGATTGGGACTTTAATTTCGGCTTCGGAATAGGAAGCAGGATTGCTCGAGGTTTCAATCCTTTTTCCAGGCTGCAACGAAATGCTGCAGATGTATGGATTGGTAATTTCGAAGGAGTTGCCTCTGATGAAACAGAGAGAAAAGGAATGGCTTCCAAAGTTTTCCGTGTTTCTCCTTCAGCCCTGAAAGGACTGAAACATTTTAATGTTTATGGCTTTGCCAACAACCATGCAATGCAGCATGGAGCCGCAGCGTATAGTCAGACTGTTTCTGCTTTAGAGAAATATGGAAGCGGAGTTTTTGGCACAAAGGAGAATAAAACTATTGTGATAGAACACCAAGGCAAGAAAATCTCTTTCACCGGAGCCAGTTTCAGGGTGGATGAGTTTACGGAGAATCCCTGCTATTGGTACAATCCAGAGTATAAAGCGATAAAAGAAGAAATAGACGCTTTGACCGGTGATGTATTTAAAGTGTTTTTTGTCCATTGGGGCAACGAATATATTAACAGACCATCAACTCAACAGAAAAAGTTTGCCCATTGGCTGGTAGATGTCGGTTTTGACCTTGTTATCGGAATGCACCCACATGTCTTGCAGGGCTATGAAGACTATCAAAGGAAGCGTATATACTATTCGTTGGGTAACTTTGTATTTGATATGGCATGGGAGCCTTGCAGGTACGGTGCAGTAGTGTCGCTTGATTTCTCCGAAGGGAATCCTGTGTATAAGAATGAATATGTTTATATTAACAATGATTGTTCACCGTCAATTGTGAAAGAGGGAGATGTGCCGGAATGTTACAGGTTCGAATACTTGAACGAACAATTGAAGAAAGAAGATAATTCTGAGTCATATCATAATGAGATAAACAGACTGTACAAAGCGTACAGCAAGGCAAATAGAAAAAGCGTATTGAAGAATATATTGGCTCACCCCGGATTTGGGGTGGGTGTCCTTAAAGATTTTATTAAAAGAAGATTATAGCTTTATGCACATTACTACGTCAAAAACGAAGCGCATATTGTTTGCGCCAGTGTTGAAAACGGCTGAATGGCTTACGCCACGATGCCCTAAGTTTATGGCCAAGACGAGGTATTATTCCCGTTTTCATAAGAAGCTCGACTTGGATAACCCGCAGAATCTAAATGAGAAGATTCTCTGGTTGGCAATCAATAGTGATACACGTGAATGGTCAAGGCTGTCAGACAAATATCTGGTACGTGATTATATTCACGAATGCGGTCTGGATGAAATACTTGTTCCGTTCTACGGTGTGTGGTACAAGGCAGATGAAATTGATTTTGAGAAGCTTCCTCAATCATTTATTATGAAGTCCACCAACGGCAGCTGCTCCAATATCATTATCAGAGATAAGAATGAAATCACGCGTAAACAGTTCGTGGAGAAGGTAAAAGGAATAGAGGATAAAAAAGTCTTGATCACGGGAGTTGGTGATTTGCATTATATGCGGAACAAGAGCCGTATTATTGCTGAAGGACTGTTGATAAACGATGAGGTGTCTGCCAAATACTCAGAAACTTTGATAGACTACAAGATATGGGTCTTAAATGGAAAGGCGGAATATGTATGGGTATGTATGAACAGGTTTGTCCATAACAAAGACGGTGCAGAGGTGCTTACCTATGATAGAGACTGGATGCCACATCCGGAATATTCCGTATGGTCGGACGATTTCTCCCAGGCCCAGCCAATGCCCAAACCCGCCAACTTCGACAAGATGCTGGAGGTGGCGGAGAGACTTTGCCAAGGTTTCCCTGTTGTGCGCTGTGACCTCTATAATCTGAATGGAAAAATCTATTTTGGAGAAATGACCTTCACCTCACTCGGAGGGATGATGGATTTCTATACCCCGGAGTTTCTTAAGCTTTGTGGCGATAAGATTGATTTAACTGCGGTTTCAACGGATGGCAAATGGAGTATGGCAGCCCTGAAAAAAACTAATTCCGCAGAAGTGAAGAACCTAAACGGGGGGGGGGTATAAGCAGCTAAATGTCAGCTATTTATGTAGTGTACCGCCTGTTGAATATCAACTTGCCGCATGATGAAAGGAAGCAAGTTGATATTTATAGGCCCTTTGCGTATAGGGGAAATTCCTCGTGGCGGAGACACCATGAAGAACAATCTGTTCTTGAATAGGTTCAGGGAAGTCTTTGAAAAAGTATACGTGGTTGACACCATTGATTGGAGGAAGAAGCCATTAACAATGATCAAGTTGATATGGTATCTGACTTTTATCCGCAGAGCAAAAGTGGTTATCTCATGTGAGGAAGGAGCATCCAGAATTATAGATTTCCTATATTATTTCCGTGTTCAAAAAGAGGTGTTCTACTGGGTGGTTGGCAGCGGTTTCCCGGCTCGTGTTTCCAGTGGCGAACTTTCGCCAAAGCACTATTCTTTTTTGAAAAGAATTATGGTACAAAGTCCAACTATGGTTCAGGCCATGAATAAGGCAGGATTGAGCAATGTCATGTATGTTCCTAACTCCAAACCTATCTACGATATTCAAATAGAACGGCACAGAGGCTCAACAAAGTTCGTGTTCCTGTCTCGTATATTGCCAGAGAAGGGCATTGAGCAAATCTTCGATTGCATTAGGCGGCTGAATGAGGATGGTATCAGCGATAGATTTGAGGTGTCATTTTACGGCATGATTGATGACTATTACAAATCATTCATGAAAAATATCGAGCGTTTCCCGAATGTGGAATACAAAGGGCTGCTCGATTTGACCAAAGAAGAAGGTTATAAGGAACTGGCAACATACGATGCTCTTTTGTTTCCTACATACTATGAGGGAGAAGGCTTCCCTGGTGTCTTTATTGATGCCTTTATATCTGCTTTACCTGTTATTGCCTCGGATTGGCATTGCAACACGGAAATAATCAAGGATGGAAAACCGGTGTTATCATACCTCCTAAGAACGAAGATGCTCTATACACTAAAATGAAAATGTTCATAGAGAATAAAGAGGCTATGGAACCGATGAGGCATGAGTGTAAGGCAGAGGCAAGAAATTATGATAGAAATAACATATTAAGTGAGTCTAATTTGCAACGGATAGGCTTACTTGATTAGTAGCAATCAGTTAATGGAGCAAATAATTAATAACAAGATTATCATCTGGGGGATTGACAATTTCAACACCCTTGGCCTTTTCAGGCAGCTGGGGCCTGCGGGCTGCGATATTTTCTTTCTTATTCATGAAGGAAAGGGAAATTGTGCCTCATGCAGCAAATGGTGCAAGGATTATGCGGAGGTCAAGACCATCGAAGAGGGAGCGGACTATCTGTTCAATCATTTTTCAAACCTGAATCCCAACCCCATTATCATAACGCCAGGGGATGGTATCATAGAATATATCGACCAGCATAGGGAGGACTTCCAAAAACATTTTATTGTACCTGGTACTTCAGAAGGCGGTTTGTTGACAAAGATAGACAACAAGAATGAGATGACGTCTCTGGCCAAGAAGCTGGGTTTTAACGTACCCGAATCACGAACTTGTCGCTGGAACGATGAATTGCAGGATATTAGTTACCCGTGCATTATTAAGCCAAGTCATATTACCAATGGTAAGCGCAGCGAGTTCAAGTTCAAGATTTGTGAAAATGAAAAAGAATTGAAAAAAACTCTCAATTGGGTTAGGCACGAATCGGAGTTTATCTTGCAGCAGTTTATCCCTAAAGAAAGTGTTGCCTTGGTATATGGGGCACGGATGAGTGGCGGTGAGGTTAAGACTGCCGGAGTCTTGGTCAAGGATCGTTTTATATCCTGTGGCGACGGCTCACATGGTTTTGTATCATCTATCTTTCCCAAAGGGATTGAAATTGACAAAATAGAGGCATTCCTGAATGAAATTGATTATTATGGACTGTTTAGTTTCGAATACGGCCTATACGACGGTCAAGCCTTTTTCTTCGAGGTGAACCTGCGGAATGATGGCACTTCACATTACTTTTACCAGGCGGGAGCCAACATCCCTCTGGCTTGGGTGAGAAGCATGGCTGGCGAAGATTACAGCCAAGTAAGCACGTCCGTTACGGAAGACAAATGGTTTATTGACGAAATCTCTGATTTGGAGAATGTGTATCGCGGTTTTATTAGCCGTGAGCAGTGGGAAAAAGAGAGGGCAGAGGCAGCGGTATTCAAGTATTTTGACGATTCGGACATGATGCCGTATGAAAAGCAGATGGGGGGGGTAAAGCTCGAATGTTCAAAAACATCTTCATCAGCCGATATAGACCGTACATTGTCTGGTTGCTCGACAAATTGGGAATCAACAAATAAGATCATCATTTGGGGGCGAGATAACTACAATACGCTCGGCCTTTTAAGACAACTTTCAGGAGGCGGGAGATACATATTCTTTCTAATGATTGGCAAGCCCGCAGGATGTGCATCGGAAAGCAAATGGTTTGGAGATTATGCAACGACACATAGTATAGAGGAAGGCTTTGATTATCTTCTCAGCCAATTTGAGAATGAGCGGTTGAAGCCTGTTATATTTACGCCAAGCGATGAAGTGATTGAGTTCGTTGACCAGCACAAGGATGAATTGGAGAAACGATTTATAATCCCTGGAACTCAAGAGAGAGGACTCCTCACACAGATAGACAATAAGAATGAAATGGCGGACATGGCCCGTCGCTTAGGTTTTCTTGTCCCAAAATCGCAGATATGCTGCAAAACAACCGTGTTGGCAGATATTAGCTATCCTTGTATAATCAAACCTGCCCACACTACCGCAGGCCACCGGAATGAATTCAAGTTTAAGATTTGCAAGAATCAGAAGGAATTGGCTGGAGCGTTAAAGTATGTCCGTGAAGAGTCGGAGTTTATTCTACAACAGTACATACCAAAAGAAAGTGATGCGCTGGTGTATGGTTGCAGGATGAAGGACGGAACAGTCAAAATAGCCGGAACAATCATAAGAGACCGTTTTTGCAGAACAGGAGAAACCTCACACGGGCTGGTAACAGCGGAGCTTCCCAATCATATTGAAAGAAACAGTATTGAAAAGTTTTTGAATGAGATTGACTATTGTGGATTGTTCAGTTTTGAATATGGCCTGTATGACGGAAATGCCTTTTTCTTTGAGGTGAACTTGCGTAACGACGGGACTTCTCACTTCTTCCAACAAGCGGGGGCGAACATTCCATTAGCGTGGTATTATGATGCAATCGGAAAGAGTTACGCACAAGTCCATACAGAAGTGACCGAGGACTGCTGGTATATCGACGAGTTATTCGATGTAGCTAACGTATGGAACGGTACTGTAGGCCGCAAACAATGGAAAAAAGAAAAGAACGAGGCAACCATTTTCAAGTATTATGATGCGGAGGATGAGCAGCCGTGGAAAAGCATGAAACGAAATCGCTTATGGAAGATACTGCAAGACACTATAATAAAAAAATATCGTCTCTATATCGTATGGATGATGGACAAACTAAAACATTGATATGAGTATTGTTTTAATGTATCACGATATTGTCACCGAGAATGACAAAACAAGTGGATTCCAGAATGATAGTGCTTTCCCTTATAAAGTGGAGGAAAGTGCTTTTGAAGAGCAGGTGAAGGCCTTGCAGGGAAGAGATGTGGTCTTTACCTTCGATGACGGAGGAGTGTCGTTCATCAGCAAGGCTGCTCCCATATTGGAGAAGTACGGATTCAAGGGCGTTTTCTTTATCAGCACCATATATATTGGTGCGCCCGGATTTTTGACCTCTGAACAGGTCAAGGAGTTGGCGGAAAGGGGGCATGTCATTGGTTCACATTCGCATACACATCCTGAGATTTTCACCAAGTTGACCGTTGACGAGATAAGAGAAGAGTGGACAAAATCGTCAGAAATATTGAGAGCAATATTGGGTGACATGGAACTTACACTTTCCATCCCTAACGGCTACGCTTCCAAGACCATCATGGACGAGGCCATCAATGCCGGATATACGGATTTTTACACATCTGAACCAACTACAAAGGTGCGCTTCTATAAGAGTCATAAGGTTATAGGTCGCTATGCAGTGCAAGATGGAATGACTGCTGAGGACGTGCTGCGTATAGTGGATGACAAAAGCGTCCGACTGAAAATGGCGGCAAAATGGCAGCTACTAAACGTTGTGAAAAGTGTGTTGGGTTCATCATACGAAACCGTCAAGGCTAAATTTTTAAATCATTAAACCAGAATATGTTATCAGTAATATGCCCCATCTATAATGAGGAGAAGTATATAGCGCAGTTCCTCGATTCGCTGCTACAGCAGGATTATCCTAAGGTTGACTTGGAGATTCTGCTTGTGGATGGTATGAGCAAAGACCGCACAAGGGAGATTGTGGCAGAATATACCGCCAAGTACCCTTTTATCCGTCTGATAGATAATCCTGACAAGATAGTGCCGTATGCCATGAACCGTGGCATAGATGCGGCCAAAGGAGACATTATCATGCGATTGGATGCCCATGCCTCGTATCAGCCGGATTATTTCTCCGTATTAGTGAATGGGCTTCACAGGCTCCATGCCGACAATGTGGGTACGGTATGCAAGACGGATGTGCTGAACAAGACTCCTAAGACATTGGCTATTCGCGAGGTGTTGGGTAATAAGTTTGGAGTGGGCAATTCCACTTTCCGCACGGGTATTGACCATGAGCAGGAGGTGGAGACAGTGCCTTTCGGGTGCTGGCCGCGAGAGGTGTTTGAAAAGTATGGGAAATATGATGTGCGGCTGGTTAGGAATCAAGACATTGAACTGAACAAACGTATCATTCGTGGTGGTGGAAAGATATATATCCTGCCGGACACCTATTGTACTTATCTGGCTCGTGAGACTTGGAAAGGATTGGCGAAGAATAACTATGGGAATGGGAAGTGGAATATCCTGACGGTGTATTACACTAAGACATTCTCGTCTCTGTCGTTGAGGCATTTCATCCCACTGCTGTTCTTGCTGTCGTTAATCGCACCGCTGTTGCTGGCATTGGTCTGGTGGCCGTTTGCTTTAGTTTCTGCTGCTTCATTGCTGGCATATACCTGCTTGCTGTCAACAGTCAGTTTGAAATTGGCTGTGCAGAAGAAATTGAATTTCTTTTATTTGCTGACCACATTCTTTGTGCTACACCTGTCGTATGGATGGGGCAGTTTAGTTGGAATCATTAAATTGCCGTTTGCGAAACGGTAGAGTATTACTTGTGATACATTCAAATACTGAAATTCTTTTTGAACTGATAAGAGCCGGTCTGTGGGGGGACGTAAAGGTTAATGGTTATAGGTTAAAGGTTAAAGACTCTGCCATTGACTGGGGGGAGATTCTGCGTTTAGCGGAGGAACAGAGTGTGATAGGACTCGTTGCCGCTGGCATCGAAAACCTTAACGCTAACCTTAACCTTAACGTGCCGCAGGAATGGGCGTTGCAGTTCATCGGCCAGACACTGCAATTGGAGCAACGGAATAAGGCAATGAATGCCTTCATTGCTGAGTTGGTGGGGAAGATGAGGGAAGCTGGCATATACACATTGCTCGTGAAGGGTCAGGGAGTTGCGCAGTGCTACGAGCGTCCGCTGTGGCGTTCGTGCGGGGATGTCGACTTGTTCCTGAGTGACGAGAACTATGAGCGGGCGAAGGCGTTCCTTATTCCTTTGGCTGCGTCGGTCGAAGAGGAGTATGTGCGGGAGAAGCATCTGGGGATGACCATCGACGGATGGGTGGTGGAGCTGCACGGGAGACTGTACAGCGGGCTTGCTTCAAGGATTGAAAGGGAACTGGATGACGTGTATGAGGATACTTTCAGTAAGGGGAATGTGCGGTCGTGGATGAACGATAAAGTGCAGGTGTTCCAGCTGGCGGTGGAGAATGATGTGTTTTATGTCTTCACGCATATTTTGCAGCATTTCTACAAAGGGGGTATCGGGTTGAGGCAGATTTGCGACTGGTGCAGGCTGCTCTACCGCTATCGCGGGGAGTTGGATTTACAGGTCCTGGAATCACGGATTCGTAGGGCCGGGCTGTTGAGCGAGTGGCGAGCGTTTGGAGCTTTGGCTGTTGAATATCTTGGGATGGACGCTTCTGCGGTTCCGTTCTATTCAGATGCCGCAAAATGGAAGGGTAAGGCTCGCAGGATTCGGGATTTCGTCCTGGTTTCTGGGAACTTCGGGCATAACAGGGATTCAAGCTATATGAAATATCCGTACCTCATTAGAAAGTGCTTTTCAATGGGGAGACGTATTGGTGATTTGTTCCGTCATGCGAGGATATTCCCGTTGGATTCGCTCCGGTTTTCCCTTGCCATTATGCGGAATGGGGTGAGGAGTGCACTTAATGGTGAATGATTAATGATTCAAGGTTATGATGCTAAAATGGATATTTGACAGGGTAGTAGCCCTGATAGGATTGCTTGTGCTGTGGCCGGTGCTACTGATAGTGGCTATATTGATTAAGGTTAAGATGCCAGGGCCGGTGTTTTTTGTGCAGAAGAGAGTGGGAAAGGATGGCAAGTTGTTTGACTGCCATAAGTTCCGGACGATGAGGGTTCAATCTCACACAGATAGCACAGAAAACACAGAAAAGGCTATACCGAACACGAATGCCTCGACAGGCTCGGCAACCGTTGGCTGGTCAACGGTGAGTGTGGCGGGGGATAGCAGGATTACGCCATTGGGAGCGAAGTTGAGGCACTGGAAGCTGGATGAGCTGCCGGGACTGTGGGATGTGCTGATAGGCAATATGAGTTTTGTGGGGCCGCGGCCTGACGTGCCTGGGTATGCGGATAAGCTCACGGGGGAGGATGGGGATGTGCTGAAGTTGAGGCCGGGGATTACGGGGCCAGCGACATTGAAGTATCGTCTGGAGGACGAGATGATTGCGGAGTGGGTCTCACAGATAAGGAGTCACACAGAAATCACAGATAGCACAGAAAGGGTCGCCTCCGGCTCAAAATCTCAAGAAAATCTGATAAATAATCTTCCAAAGAATATTGACGAGATGACAGATCAGGAGCTGGCGGTGTGGTATAATGACAATGTGATTTATCCAGATAAGGTGAGGCTGAACTGCTATTACTATCGGCACTATTCGTTCATCAAGGATATACAGATGATATTCTGCACGGTGCTGGGGAGGAAGATGGAGTATGCAGGGGAGGTGATATGAAATTCTGAGTTGAAGATATTGGAGAGCACGTTATAGTACGATGTTTACGCTACTGATAGAAAGAGAACCAGTATCGGTGAATAGCAAGGCTAACCATAGTGATTATGAGCAGGAGTTGCTATCAT